>Ga0233342_1000200_pt1 | contig 18309 bp, 14 predicted proteins | sample GEONDECOMP273_FD_180706 | JGI IMG/M metagenome (GOLD analysis project Ga0233342, IMG submission 180706) | Leaf litter microbial communities from Shasta-Trinity National Forest, California, United States - GEON-DECOMP-273 | ecosystem: Environmental > Terrestrial > Plant litter > Unclassified...
CGGGCTGAGCTGATACGAAGCGAATGGAGACAAGTTATGTGATGCCTAAAAAGAATTCTGAATGTACGTATTGCTAGAAGAGCCACGGGATCAACGGACCAGGTCCTATTGCAATTACCTTAAATGCGTTTGGAGAATATTATTTCTCGATCGGGTATGGCTCCGCTCTTATTAGAATAGTAGGGGATCCCTTTATATAATTTATTACCCCCTGGCTTCGCCTTGCCCCCTCACCTATCCCGTACTAAGCCAGCCACTAACCTTCCCCTTATATGATAAGATAAGCTGGCAAATTCTATTTAGTTGTAAAACTCTCAATCGGTGCGTAGGCCAACTATCGTATCTGTTCTGAGTAAACCCTATGACCCTTATTGTTTATTTTCCGCTCTAGTGGTCCTGTGGCCCTTCCTCCTATTGCTTGTGGCCCTTGGCACCCACTCACATGGACGAACCCAGTTCGTTGACTTTAGCGTCTCTTCATGGTCTCCAACGCCATCTTGTGGCTTTTCCTTGTCCTCTCGTTTACCATATGCCTATATGTTTAAAAGCACAAGCCTTGCTCTCCTTCAAGCACTTCGTATCTTACCTTCCCGAATATACACAAACCCCATTTTCTTGACTGACAAAAGCTCGATCAACGCACAAGTAATCTAACCTGAAGGAGTCTTAAGTTACCATAGAATGGAATGCTCGCAAATACCATTTTTAGCCTGGGCATGGGAGCAGTTCCCAATAGCTGGTGGGGAGCTTGCTTGCTGTATGGTTCTGTAGGGTTTCTAGGCTTAGACGTATATTCTATCGGTTAAACCCCCAATAAAGAGATGGATAACGCCCCCCTTCTCTTTCCTTTCACAATGAAAAGGCGCCCTGTGCTGTGTTTATCCCGCCCGCTTCCTTTCCCTCCTTCCTTTCATAAGGCCAGTTCTGCACCGAAGAGACATAGCAAGTGCTGGCCTTACTTCCAAGAACTGGTAAATTGACTAACAAAACTGGGCGTGACGAAGGCTTCATTGATCATTGAACTGAGAGCAATTGAAACTGGTAATTTTGCGAGTAAACCTAACCTTCTTTCTTCCTGGCCTTACTTCCAACGAGGGTGGAAAATTGACTAACACAAGTGGGCGTTGCTTCAAGGAAAGTAAGTGCCTGACCTTTAATTGAAGACCCTCATCTAGAAAGGTAGGTGCTGTAGTATCCTCCCATTTCCATGCACAAAATACACTTATTAAATATAAGTGTACCATGGCAGCCTTAGTTGTGCGTGGTGATACCCACCATGCATGCCTTCTAGTTAGTTCGATGTTAACAACTGTTCTCGATACACCGCGTTGTCCCCAAAAAGGTCTCCGTTCGTCGCTAGCTGGGGTCAGCCAATAGTACCAGTCGGGGTCCCCTTACACCTTGTATCTAAGTGAGAATTGCATTGATACGTTCACTTTGTCTATTGTAACAATGAATAAAAAAAATATATAGGGGCATAGACAACTATAAGGACTAACTAATGGGGAAGAATCCATGGCCCTATAGGGTTGGGTTTTACATCCATACAGCCGATATTTGCATATCGTTAGTAAGTAAGTCAAGTAAGTGCCCAGGAGGTCGTCATCAACCTGTAAAAACACTACTTTATTGATTTATTACGGATAGACAATATTTATATATCAATGGCCTTAGGTTATCCGGTCGGGGCAGGCACCCATGCTCATGCATTTTCGTTGGGACGACCATATGAAAACTTCATAATCATACAGCTTATACTCGCATATCGACGTCGAACTTGCATAACCTACTAGAGCTACCTAAGGCAGTATCTCTGAAACTACTGCGTCCATGCAGGCCCTATTCCAATCATACATATTTTTAGGCTGTTGCATATAGGCAGTCCCACATCGGCCAGATATGCCAAAAACCTATTCTGCTGCTATGTATGATGAAGAATTCCCCCCTTCTCCTTAGTTCCAAAATCTGCTGCTAGCGTAGAGTCAACATCATATAATCCCATCACACATTAGCTAGACTTATTTTATTGCTCCTCTTAAAGCCTTCCCTAAGGGGTATGAGGGTAAGCGTCCTAAAGTCAATAGTTCATGCAAATGCATATGCTGGTTCCTTAGGGGGGGTGTTATATGGCAAGAATGGGTTGTGGCTTCAGCTTAGCTTGCACCACATATCTCTACATATGAGGCATATCTACTTATTATTTTAATGGTGGGGATAATGGCATCTCGGCCACCACACGACATGAAACCACACAACTTGTTTAGTCACAATTAAAGCATGTTAGTGTAATGCATAGCATTCAGATCCTAGTCCAGTAAAGAGGTTGTAAGGGGGACCGGCTGCTGTTGGGTCAGGCAGAAAGCGAACACCCAACGGCGAACAGAAAGCGGCAAACATAAAGGGGAAGGCAAGGGTAGTAAGGAGAAGTCATAAGATAAGGGTAGGGGATGGATGAGACCTAAAGCTTGTCGGAACAGTAATTCAATGTCCAAAGAGGTCGGAGATGAAAAATTGAAATAAAAAGGTTTTCATAAAGAATCACCCTTAACCCACGTACTAAATGGGTAAGTTTATAGAGTAGGGCTGATCAATAGGCAATCCTTTGAATCTTCAGTCTTTTCGCCTTACCTTCTACTTCGCCCATTCTCCTTTCAGGTCTCCATACCGTACTACCTGGTAGGAGCGGTAGGACCGGGAGGACTAACTCGCGTTTATCATACTACCCGGGAAGGCAAGGCACGTAGTCGGCTGTACAATCACTCTAGCCCACGGATATAAAAATATAAGGTGATGTCCCCGGCAGATCCGCGGGTTGAGTGTACGGCCTGGTGTTCGATCTTTATACTAAGGTGGTGCATGACCACCATAGCGTTGATGATCTGTCGTAGGCGTGCGCGGTGCCCGCGGTGTGATACTTACTTCGTTCACTCTGGCTGGAGGGTGCTGCTTGCTTTTATTACTTGATTACGACTTGCTTATTATCGTTACCAGGATGGGATAAGAACCCGGCGGCTGCTCATCTATTAAAACAACGAATGGGCTTGACTAGTTCCAGAAACGATTGGGATCAAATGGGAGCGGAGGTACCTGTGCTGATACAAGTGATTGAGAGAGTGATTTACGGACAGGTTTGGCGCAGGCATTAAGTTTCGTTGGAAATAAAAATATTGAAAACCTCCCCCCTCAACTACTAATAGCGAGTCCCTCCGGGTTATCGATTTCCTAGCGTCCGATCGAGGGCTTCGCCCCTTCTCATTGGGTTTTTTTCATTAGTCACAACGTCATTTTGATGGGTTCGATGAATCCCAATCTTTACAAGAAAATGTAAATTCTCTATACATAACTATACCCTTTATATGTGTTTCCCTATGCCAGTAGGTGTTTTCTGAACTAGCAGGTGTACACCATGTCCTGTGTCAATGCGTAGTAACGACGAAGGCAAGTCTGTAACTCTTTGTGAACCTAGACTCCCTAGGTTGTTTGTTTGGTCCAGAAGTTGAGTTGGCACCGAATCGCTTCGCCCCTCATAATTCACTAGTTTTGAGTAATAAAAGTTTCATTCAACAAACACAATCTGTTTTTTATTAGTGTGTCTGTCCTAGTTCCAAAAGACGAGATCGCATATCTACGTTTCACTTTTCCATGGTCTTTTCCATTGTAATTAGATCAAGGTGAGGTGAGTGAGGCCGATAGTGATTCATACATTGGATTCTGTTCAAGCGGTATCGAGAGGAAGGAGGGTTTATCAAACCCGAAAAGTGTGTGTCTATCAATAATATATTCTATTTTGCATATCTATTATGTTAACCCAGCGGGCAATCCATTGATTTCTGGCCTCAGGTTGTTCGATTGGGGCAGGAGGCAAACATAATAAGTTTGTTGGAAATATTCCAACTTCTTCTAATTTGAGGTTGTTGCTCAATGCAACCACTTTGTTTTGTTATTAGGTTGGATGATATACATATTATTCCATCGGGAATATAAAATGGATTTTATATTATTTCTTAAGCCATTTCCGGAAGTTTCACTAGTGGCAGGATGTGAGGCTCGACCAAACTAGCCATCTATACGTTGACCTTTTCCATTGTAATTTGTCATCCTACTACGATAAAAATATCTATGGAGTAATTCCCATGGCAGCCTTACTTAATTAAAAACTTCCTTTTTCGGGCAGTAACAACTTGTGCAAATTTCAGGATTGTGTAGGCCGTGTTCGACTGTCTTCTCAATTTCTCAAATATTTCTTCGACTGATGAGCAGTAGTCCAACTCCTTTGCTTCTCTTCCGGCACCCTGTGCGTACCATAACTTAGTGAAGTCGAGGCCCAATCGTATGTGTGCATGAGGTGGTAGGGTACGACGAACGTGCTGTGGTACCCTCCATCTATTTGCAGTCGACTTGATCATTTCGACCCAGTCTTCAAATATCTGCTGTCGAGTGTCCTCATTGTTGCCTTCCCATCTGGAAGAGACAAACTGAAAGTTCCACATCGTCGGGGTGTGGCTGGATGCCCAAGGCTTTGTCCCCGACCAAGAAAACTTTAGACATAGCAATGTAAATAAGAAGGGAGGGAAATCTGATGACCTTGCCACTGTCTTGGCATTCTGCACAGTTCGAGCATATAATTTCTGATGCATGTTCCGACTAGCTATACCATTTTCCTTCCTCAACAATGTTTCCAATGGTTTTTTTCTAACATTCTCCCTCACCCTTCATGGAGGAGGAAGTATTCTTGGATAAATTTCCAGCTACTTGACACTTTTGTTAGCCAATTTTCCACTTGGAAGGAAGGCCAGGGTCATTTTCCACTCCAAAAATAAGGAGAAGGGAACGGAGGATAGACGAGAATAAGGACTGAACGGTCCCATCCAGCTATAAGACATTGATAAATCGGACTCATTATCCCGGCACTTATCTGAACATAACATAAAGATAAAACATAACTCTATCACTGGACAATAAGTAGTGGTTCTTTCTTTAGCATATTTCATTGTCTCATTTCGGTAACTAATAGAATAGTGAGATAGACTAACCCCAACTGAAATGGAAAGTTACGTTTCCTTGAAGAATAAAGGCTTTTTACGACGTTTAACACGGCTAGGAGGGATAGCCTCGCTAGGATTGCTAGTCTTGCTGGCTGGAAACATGTTATAGTTAAATCCTCCCATGGGTGGGGATACGGTTTGCGAAAAGAGACCTGGCAGGGTATATGTGTGGATCCAAGTGAGCAATATAAAGTGCAGCAGGCCGAACACGACACTGGCAGGGAAGGGGCCACCCACATAGCCAATCATAGCCTGTGGTCGACGATAGCCAGTCTCATTCCCAGGAGGTGTCACTGCAAGCCGGTAAGCCAATAGTCAATCATTGCCGATAGCCAATTTACAGTCATTGCTGGGATACTCAGCTACTCAGCTTGGCTATTCGGCTGAGCTACTCAACTTCGCTGCTATGAAGCTTGGATATGAAGCTTGGATATGAAGATACGGCTGGACTGCTGGACGGTTTATACGGCGGCTGACTTTTAATATGTATGTTTCTTTATACAGATGAAATGATGATACGAGCTGTTACGGATGTCATGGTCGGGCTGGCCGGTTTATATGGCCGGACGTACGTACTATTTTCTATGGCTGGAATGTATTATAAGGATGGACTATTATACAGTTGGACATGTGATACAGGAGGGACAAATTATGTTCTACGGCTGGCCATTTGATACGTATGTGCTGCTTATATGGATGTCATGTTGATACGGCTTAGCGGTTAGACGTATTTGCTCTTTATTTATGAGTCACTTCAAACTCCTCTGCCCCGCTACTTATTTGCTTCACCCGGCTCGCTTCGCTTAACCAAATAACTATCGTGCCTTACGCTCTGTCCCGCTAATTGATTTGCCTCGCTCAGCCTCCCTAACTTTTAGTTATTTTCCTCTTCGATCCTCGTGGGTGCTTCCCCTAGCGGGGTTCGGCCTAAGACCTTGGCATTTTGATCCCGCAGCGGAGGATGCCCATTACATACCTGGTTTTCCACTCTTTGGCTCGCTCTGAATAATCAGTTGAATCTGGATCACGCTCTCGAGAAGCAAAAGCTGAACTATGAGCATCCGACTCTTTCTATCAATCACTAAACTTCGGTTCTTCAGCTCGATCACGAAGCTCAGAATATATATATGAATCTATATAATAAGTGACTGCTTCATCTTAAGAATCTGGCTTGGCTTTCCTTTAGGGTCTCACTAGTAGTAGCTTTCTAGCCAATGGCTTTATGGCGGCTTTCCTTCCCTTAACAGTAGTCATTGGTCTTCAAGCAATCTCTTGGTAGGCCCCTTTCACTCTTCAATTTCATGCATCTGGTAGGGACGGAACATAATTGTAATAAAAGCTCTTCTATCTCAATGACCTTTCTTTCCTCTAGGCAGCGCTTTTTCACGAAGCAACGTGCCAGCTCTTTATTTCTTTGTCAGGTACGCAAGCAAACTTTGTCCGCCCGCGCACTAACCATTCAGGAAAGGCAGCAAGGTGCAATAGCAATCCATTCCCTAATGACCCGAGGAATTGGATCAAGCTAGCAAGCATCCATCGGTCTTTTGTTTCAGGCGAACTACTCACCGGTAACCTTCCTTGCCATGAGTCACTTAACTAACGTCCCTCAAATTAATGGGAACATTCTGACAAAAAACCTCCCTCCTTTATTTATTACCAAGCCCCCTCTATTGCCCATTAATGGTCCCCCCTACTACTATTTAGTACCTCCTGCTAGCTGGGATTATTGAACCATCTGACTGACTTTGGGTGGTGCCTCTTTGAGGGCAGGACTCTTATTTATAACGTTATTGCTATTATCCCCGCCCATTCTTCCCACCAGCTAAGGGGCAAAGCCAACTGTGGTTACAGACAGGTAAGGTCTTCATAAACTTCATTTGGTTAATAGCGTCTCTATTTATTAATGAGCATATTTTATATGGTGAATTCGCCAACTAAAGCTATTTTTAGTATTGACTCGTATCATTTAAGTCACTAGAGACGGGGTCTCGTTCCCAAACGAGCGTAGCCCACGTGAGGATAAAACCCAACAAGAGGAAAGGGAACAATGCCTAGAATCAGAGCTGGAGCTCCTCTCCTATACGAGCAGCCTCTCACCCAGCCAGAACCGATCGCAAGAGCTGCTGGAGCTCTCCTCACGGCACAACACAAACACAAACGAAGAACACAACACGCAACACATCTCTGGCCGGGCCGGGGGTTATCACTCGGACAATAAATTCTGTCTTATAATGAATGAAATAACCTATATCCCTTAGGGAGCAGCCTGTCAATAATATGAAAAGCCAAACATCTGGCAATTGATCATCGAGCGACGACCGGCCTCTCCATTATCAATACGCAACAAATGATCGGTTTAAAAAATACCTCGAAATAAAATTGCTGTAAGAGCAGAGCAATAACCACTGATTCTTTTTTCAGGAGCTACTCCTTCCACCGACCCGACCCATTATTCTAGGAAGACAACATGCCTGCTCTGCATGAACTTTCACCAGCAGCTCTTTATATTTTGTTTACCCGCTTACTCACAACAAATTGTTGAAATAGTTGCTTAGGCGCCCCCTCCCTCTACTAGCTATTATGATTAAGGTGCCGCCCTTTAGTCTAATCCTGAAGAGAGGTAAACCAATAGGCAGGACAAAAAAACCAGGGGGCAGTCGTTTTCCAGTCAGGATTTGGTAAGATTGAGCGAAGACACTCAAGTCGGATCCTGTCGCATGGGAGAGAGCCGGTGAATGGGACACTCAATAGCTTATGAATAATGTAGGGATAACTTGAGTATAGGCTCAGGTTAAGGTAAGGTTCAGCCCTTCTTTCTTGATAAGGGAGGGATGGAAAGATCTTGAGCTCATCTCTTGCTTGCTTTGGTTTGCTGGTCCCGCGAGCGACTGGCCCGAACTTAAGATGGCCTTGTAAAAGTTATAAATTGAAGTAAGCAAAGACGGCCTCTTCACGAGCACGAGCCTAGTCTTTAAGATGGTAGATTTTCCTATTCTGATAACCCGGCCTTGGACCAGGTAATTTTGAGAGTGGAACGGGGAGGTACGTTAAGTGACTCGACTCACCCCTATTCTTCTTAACTTGTTGCATCGTGCTTTAGCTTTGCAAGTACTGTAAAGGTTGATGGTCGGTGTGGATGATGGTCTCTTTCCCCAAGAGATAGTGCTTCCACTTCTTCACCGCTTGCACAATAGCGTAGAGTTATTTAAATATATGGGGTATTAAAAAACTGCTCTATAAAAAAATTATGAATGGTAATATACCGGTCTCCCTCCTTGTATAAGCACCACCCCTAAAGCATTCATGCTTGCATATGTTTCCAATTCAGATGGTTGCTGCAAATTAGGCACGGTTAGAACCGATGCATTGTTGATCTTCCTCTTTAGTTCTTTGAGGGACCGTTGTTGTGGCTTTCCCTAATGGACGTTCTTCCTTTGGTGGTCATGGCGTGCAAAGGTGTAGCTACTGCTGAAAAGTTTGTTATAAGCTTCCTCAAGTATTTAATTACTTCTATTAAGTTCCTTCCCTCTATCAAGCTGATAGGAATAGCCCAGTGGTTGATGGCAGCAATCTTGTCAGGATCCACCCTCAGCTCTCCTCCACCGATCATGTGTCCGAGATAAATAAAGGATTATATATATATTTTTATTCACATTTGTTCAAATTTGTTATCAGCTTTTTTTAGTGTCTTTAGCACCATATAAAGGGTTACATCATTTCTTTTACCTGTTGTCTCCAAGACCGTCGACTGGTGCTCAACCTGATGGTTGTTCACTGTTACATGCAAGATCCAATGAGCTCTCTCTACATCTTGCATTGTGGTCTGACTTTAAAAAGGTATCTCTGTCAAAAATGTATGTTCCTCAAACAACTCCCATGTGACCGTGGATGTATCAAGCCCAAGCTCTCGCTCCAAAGTCTGCCAATATAAAGAGGCACTACCCTTCAGCTGAAAGATGGACATTCACGCTTTTTTATTACTGAATAATCCTTATGTATGAAACACGGTGAAACGAATTATTCCCTTCCTAAAGCAGGGTCCCCTGCAATAGACCTATCACAAAGTATAAATTGAAAAAAATAATAACAGTAAAGGTCGGCTTGTGTATTGTTGAATCTGCCCAAAGCAAATGTTCTCTTAAACGTACCTTCTTTAGAGGATAGGGACAACCACCCCTGTATATGGCGATCTGCCGAAAAGCAGGTTCGGCCATATCGAAGTGCTGCAGTGGCGGATTACACCATCCGCCATTGAGAGCATTGTTTGGCGGGCAGAAGTTGGTGGCTGTTACTGTGACAACCCCTGGCAAGCACCACTGGGGATCGTTATTGCATTTAATTTAATAGCAGGCTACACAGCTGAGCCCATTGTTTAAAAGCGCAGTGCTCAATAAGGTGAATGTGAGATAGCTCTTCTTAGTTCAATTCAATCAATATCCTTTAGCCGCTAGAAGGAGATTGGTCTGCATTACCATCGCACTTTGCAGAAATAAACATGCATTTATCCCTCTATAACACCATGCTAGAAGACGGGCGGATTATCCTCTGGTCCCTTACTAGTGGAAAGATGTGGACTAAAGGACTGAGACTGGACCGTGATACCGTGAGTTGGTTGGGTTGTTGGGGCCCATCCTATTGATCTATGATTAAGTTACCTGTTATCTCAGCATATGGCTAGATAGGCAGTAACATAGACAGTGACTATAAAAGTACATTTCGGTTAAGAACCTTTGGCATCAATACGTGGCATTCTTCTTTATCTTTACAATAGTCTCAGTATGGAAAATAGGATATAAGTAAAAAATATCTTTTATATGTTGCGGTTGCCATCAGTAGCGGTCTTCTACTCGATTCATTATATCAATTTTGTAAATGCTGCATATCAGTAAGGAATCATCCCACCAGAGACCTATTTAGGCATTTTTCATTTACCCATTATCTCAGCAAAATCCGAGAGCTTCTTTTCGTAATGTCTGACTTTCCAACCAGCCCACCAGCTCTCCAACCAATACGACTTAAATTACGACTTAAATCCTATCTATCTGTTCCCATTTGTTCTCGGGCATACTCCAACATCTGTTGTTCCCACCAGCAATCATAAAGCCTTATAGACTGGAAGGATTTATAAAGGCATCTAAGGCGGGGAAAAAGTGGGAAAGAGTTGAAAAGAGGCGTATGAAGGCAAACGACAGATAATCTCCTTCTGATGGCGAACCTGATACCTTCCTTGGGTTAAAGTGGTCCTAAACCGCCTTAAATGGGGTTGAACCCGCGGCTAAAGTAATTCTTTTATCCACCTGGCCTTCCCACAAAAATTCCCTCCTTATTATCTGTGTTTTGTTGGAGAAGTTACCAACATGAGGTATCTATTTATTCTCTTTGGGCCTGCCTGCCTTATGCGTGAAGCGTAGAAGCGTGGAAACAGCATGGTACCAAGAAGCTAGGGTTGGGGATAATACATATCATGGACATGCACAATTGAATACATAAAACTCACCAGACTTGGGAGAAAAAAAAAGAAGTTGGAATGACCAAGAATAGGACGATTGCACAAAGAGCAATATATGCACTATATACCTATCAATTTTCATGTGAACCAAAGGAACATTATTAACTTGTTTTCAGGTATGTAATTAGCTTTATGCAAAGTTGTTTTTATTTAAAAATATTTATGAAAGAGTCATTCTAACATCGAATGAGACCAAAGGGGAACAAAAAGAAAGGAATGTGAATCACATCTGCATGGTGTCTATTACATTTATAACTAATAAATCTAGTTAGTTACTGAAAGCACACGTTTGCGTGGTCACATGGGATAATCCTCAGGCATACAAGAACATTGAAATAACCCCTACTATCGTCGCAACAATAACTATTCAATCAGATCATCAAGATAGAGGTAATAAATTTTTTCTTATAAATAATCATGAGTTAGGTCAGGTCTTTAACATTTTAAATTAAGTTAGCAATTTCTCCTTATTATCTATAGATGAAGCATCGTTACTTTTCATGAATCTCCTGCTGAACATTATAGGATAAAACTAAGAATACATTGGATGAATAAAAGTAGATTATTACACATTATAAGATGCATTACATATTTGGGCCAGTATAAAAAAATGCACATCCCTTATTGCGATGGAGATAGATTGTCTATACATTAAGAAAATGATTTATGTTTTTACTTCCTTGTATGAGTGAAATATGAAGAAGGACATCCTTGTGCCAAATTGACCAACTATTCGACATGTTCTCAAATTAGAGAATTTAATACCTATATACTAAAATGGCTTTTTACTCCCTCATGATATGGTAGATCAAGGTTCCATCACCGACGTCATCACCACATATTCTGAAAAGCAATTGAATGCCCTCCATTTGCCACTATAGAATGTTTTATGATCAGGGGTGGGGATCATCCGAAAATGGTTTAAGTATTCTAAAATGATGTAACAGTGAAAGTCAATGATTTTGTGCAACAACATTATTTTATAGTTATGAACATAGAAGGTTACAACTATAAGGTACTATTAATACAACCTTGGATGAAATACATGTGTTCTACAATTAACATGGAGAATAAAGTATTTCAGTTGATATAGGGCAATAAAAAAACTAAATATTTACTTATAACCAACCCTAAACATATGTGGGTAGAAGATTATGCATAGTCCGATATGAAGTTTGATAATAATCATGCCCAAGTTTTTAAGTTGAATGTATATGTAGCAAAAGAGCTTTGCACACACCCATGCCCCATTAGAACTAAATAATACAGGGTTGCATGCCACACCCGCTATCCTTGAGGAATTGCCCTCCCCTATTTATCTGAAAGCATATAAGGAAGTAATATATTGTATGCATTCCTATCCTATAAGAGGGATCACTATACTACCCCTCGACGAGCTTCATAACCGTTTTTATCACTTGAGTATCCATTACCGAAAATTGTAATAGCTAAAGCCTTGGGTATTAGTTCATGATCCTCCTTCTTGTCCTGAATGTGTTTCCTAACACCATTACCGTGAGATATCGCATTGAGGGTTTCCTCATTCTACCCCACCTATACCCTACCAACCTGCATACCAAACCCCCTTGCCACCACAAACTAACAAGGGCCATCATTGTTTAGTTCATGGAGTCTGCTGTCGGCATACTACCCAACAATTCCACATATTACATGAAGCTATTATAAGTCAAAACCTTCCCACCAACTATCCTTGGAAAAATAATTGTTACTATTTTTTCCATCAGATATATTGGCATAGTACCACTTAATACAACATTCCCCACCATGTATAGATAGATCCATAGGAATGCAATGATATCTTAGTGACATGGGCATGTTGCACATTAAAAATGATAGACGGGATAGGATGACGCAACATCCCTTCCGTGTCAATAGTAGTTGATCACACTCCGAGACCAGCTTTGAGGAATATTTTATCTATTGCCTTTTTGTCCTTGGGTAAACCTTCCAGGCGCTCTCTTACATTCCGTGAATGGCACCCGGTGTAAGAGTACAATATGTAATGATAACCCCAAGGGAATCCAAAAAAATTGAACCCATGATCTCTAAACAATCTGCGCCTTTAAACTGGTTGGTTCAAACTGATTGAGCTAACCCACTGGGCTATAATTTGATCTATTGCTACAATTACGATCATCATTAAATGTATCTATCTAGTATAATAAACCGGTAAAATATACTACAACTTAAATAAAAAGGTATGTGATTTTATTTATTAGGTTATGGTATAGTTGTTTGAAGATGAGACATGGTATTTCTAGGGCATATAACTCGCGTGTTTGTCAACATGAAATCCACCCTAAAATATAGCTTTTTCCTAACCACTAATGATTAGCACAATAAGTTAACATGCTTTAGGAATGAATAATATATAATAATATCAAATTGTTATAAAATGGCCATACATATAAAAAATGAAAAAATATTGTAGCATTCACTCTGTGAAGGCCTCACCATGGTTATAAAGTTGAGCCAATCTTTCTTTACCCTACAACTATTCTTTATTTTTTTATTCTATTTGTTTTATTGCTCTTGTGTTATTGCTTTCAGCGTAGGTTTAGAGTTTTAGTTACACCGCGAAAGCTTATAACTTTCCTGCTCTAATCTTTCGCCCTACCCATGAAGGCACTTTCCGTTCCACTGATGATGCCACCTTTTCCATCGATTCTACTCATTGGTATGAAGCATAACATGATATCCACCCATATATACCCCCTCACAACCTTTATCCTCTCCAAGTAACAATTACAAATGGTCCCAGCTGTAGTAGTAGCATCAAGAACCTCCAAGTTCATGTACACCCTACAACCTTGTCCATACTACTTATCGCATCTAAAAATTACCGGCTACTTCCCATACGAATTTATTGCTTGTCCTTAAGACTGGTATTTTCACTAGTGAAAGGGTGGCCTATGAAGGGCAAGACCTATCGGACCTTGGAACAGGATTAGTACGGGATAGTGGCTCTGAAACTTATAGAGAACTAGTAAGATATTCAGTAGCAGGCGTAGCAGGATGTGAAAAAGAAAATGAAATTCCACCCCTAGCTAGAAATCACTCCCAACCAAAGTTTTTTTATCCACCAAAGGTCCTCAACAAGCTAGCATGCACACCAAAATGTCCTCCTTGGGGCCTTCACTTTCATCACACAAGTGAACTAGATAATGTCCCTATATTTTCTCCACATGAAGCACTACTAGTAATTCTAGGGTTTCTAAAAGCCAATACCCCCCGGTTCCTCCCTTTAGGATATAGTATAAATCTCAATATCAATCAATACAATCAATATCATTCAATATAAGTCCCTTCAGTTTATGCCTGTGTTACCCACCTGCATAGTTAAAACCACCTTAAGACCTAGAACTTTTAACCCTACACTTCAATGAATGCTTTAGAGGTACAGCTTTGGTCCTCTCAGACCAGTTGGGTTCAGCGATTGTTGCCCATCAATCTTATAGGGTTAGAAGCCCGAAGGAGGATCCATCGATCGCTTAAACTAAGGCTGACCGACTCCAGGCAAGTCCTTCCAAAGCAAGCCCCCCAGGAACCGAAGTCACTCGACCAAAGGGTGAGAAACGGGCGAGGGGGTGAGGTACGAAAAGAAAGGTCTGTGGCTCCCCTGACATTAGGAGGGGGAGGGGTAATTACGTCTATAATAGCGGCATTGTCGAAGTATTTACCTTACCAGAAAAGCTGACTCTTCACACAGTTAGAGAAACTGATATAATATATGTTATAAAAGGAAAGGGATCAGGACTTGACCGGGTTGACCCAGGCCCCTCTATTTATTCCCCTAAAAGTCTGAGCTATATTGAGGGAATAAAATAGGCTATAACGAAAGTAGGCGCTTACCTTACTACCTTCAATGAGTGGGCTAAAGTAGTGGTGGAACATTGTTTTGGAGTGGGCGTCTTTTGGGGTATCAAGTTATGGTCCACTAATAGAAAAGAATGGTCGAGCAACTCCGTTCAAATAGACTATGGATCTTTGATGTTGGTCGAGTGTCTATGGTTAAGGCGGGCCCTTACTTATCCATATCTGTAAGTATTTGCTAAATTCGGTAGACATCCCTAGACGGAACTACTTTGGCCAACCGAGCCTACGTAATAGCGAATCCTTAGCCTGCGTATCGGTACTAAATCCGCGGTAGCTTTTTGGTGAATAGCAGTTAGTCCTATCGTAGCTATAGTTGCAGTAATAAGTACTTGAAGCATTCTAGCTCCAACTACAGGATATGAAGCTTTCTATTAAACCCCCAACCCAAACTCTTTTACCGGGTGACTTGTAATGCTAGGTTCAGATTCATCCAGAGCATGCATGGGACGATCGAACCAAGAGCGAGGAATAAGCCATTCTTAAGGGTCATCAATTCGACCTCATCTATGCCCAGTCCGGGTATTTATACACTGTTATTTATTTATGATGCTCCTTGCAATTGCTCGATCAATCAACCTACACCAGGGGCATCCCATTCCACTGATGGTGTTATAGGGTCAGTCGCGTAAGCCTCTCAACGGTGAGGTCAAATGAATTTTTCCACTGAGACTAGCATGTATAGCAACCATTACAGTGGAGCCAATGCCCCAACCCCTTATGGGTATCCACCGATACCTTATAATAATACCAATACTCCATATGATGCATCATGTTCATCCTCTCAGTCAGGTGCCTGCACAACTGATTCTAGGCCCCAGGCACACACTTATGTGCATGGTCCTTCGTGTCATGGTCCTTTTTGTAGTGGTGCATCCACATCATATGGTGCTGGCACCTCTTTTCATGGTGCCTCCCCCCCCAACCACAATCCTTATTATACTTTTACTGGTCCTCCGCTAGGACCTCCAGCACCTCAGGCACAGTTGCCCCCATCTCAAATCAATCTGGGTAAACCTGCCCCTCCCCATCAAGGCCAAGTCCTTGCTAAAAAAAAAGTGTAATATGTGAAACCATAAGAAAAACCGAGGGAATGGAGGCAATCCTCCCAATAAACCTGCTAATGCTGGGGGCAACCAGAATGCCCACGAATACAAATAAGGATCCCAATAATATGCCCAAGCAGGGGAAAACTAACCAAATTAGAACTAACCATGCTTGCTTTATTTACGGCGTCTACGGTCATTATACCCATCACTTCCCTCATTTGCCTGAACTCCTTCGTTTGAAAGAAGCTATAGAGAAAGCTAGAGCTAACCCCCGCCTAGCACTCAGCCAAACCATCCTCCTGCTTCTCAACAGGTAAGTGTTAAGAAATCCTTTACTGCCACAGGGGTTAGTGAACACTCAAGAAGCCCCGTCTTCTAATGATGCATCTAGTTCCAATCCACTAGGATACTCTTCTTTCCAGAATATTTACATTAACTCTGTGGAAGTTAACTTTCAAACTCGTAATTGAAAGTATGGAATGCCTAGCTTATGCCGACCAAAGCCAGAAAAACCTCCACCCACCCATAGTGGTCCCTTGCAGATTCCGCGTAATATAATGTTTACTCTACTCCGAAAGTACCAAAGGTACCTTTACGTAGTACTGTTTTTCACCCACGTGCGAGGGCCGCTCATAACTATAGTATTGTGGATGATCACTTGGCCCAATCCCCTGCTGCCATGTAATCCTTAAAAGTGCTTCAGACTTGCCCTTTCCAAAAAAAGGCCTTACTATCAGCTTTGGGTGATGTTGACCCTTCGGATGCTAGGTTGAACACTTTTTACTTAGATAAATAAGAGCCACGCCTTATTCCATTAGTTGCGTTTCAGATCTCGGTTACCATTAAGAAACTCATCGTTCACTGATGTATCATTTATGAAGGAAGGTGCTTCCACATGCGTCATGTCTACTAATGTTTGGAAGAAGCTATGATCTCCTTATATAGTGCCATCAACAATCACCCTTCGTGCTTATGATGGCCATCCTTCCTTGGAACCAATACGATCAGGGAACTACAAGGTTATGTACTTGGCCTTATGGATCCTTACTCCAACAATTACTGCAAGTGCTTCTTCACTTCATCTGACTCTAATATGGACTAGTTGTACAATCCTATATTTGGTAAAGGAGAGTCTTGCTTGAACTGCATCTCATGCTCCACTTCCTTCTTTGGTAGTATTCTTTTGGGTCTTGGAACACTTCTTTGTATGCCTGCAAAAGCTGTTCCAATTGACACTTTTGTTCTTTCGTACATCCTTAATTAGTGTCGTTTTAGTTCTATCTCAATAAAGTTGAGTTGATCAATCTCTTAGCTTGGTGTGCACTCACACAATAAATATTGGACTTCCCCTTGGATGCATTAATGAAAAACTATTTACCATCCTTCATTAGGTGGTACTGGTCGGCCCTTCTCATTTTGGTTTCCTACCCCAACTATGGTAAAGGCCTCGAGAGGCATGCTGCATCTTTGGTGTGAAAACCACCTAATGGAATCCATATCTCACTCTGAGGTCAATATACCTTAGATAAGTCCTTTCTAGTGGTTTAAGCCCTCATTGATTGATAACCCTTAATGCTTAGAAACTTCATTTAGGCCTAGATATTTTCTTTAAGGTGTTTATTATAAGAAATTCATGGTCATGCAGGGTTATGGAATTTATAGTGAAAAGTAATGCACAAGAGTTATGAATGTGTACATGTTGTTAATAAGTAATGTACAGCCAGATTTAAATCCCACTAATACTAGCAATCGGCTCAGCTTCCTCCTCTAAATAGGATGTTTCCGAGACCATATGTTGTTCACACCAAGTTGAAGCTCAAACTGGGCGAAGCCCCAGACAGCGTGAAGCCTTGCCGACTCCACACTCAGATTGTCTGAAGGGAATCTGCATTCATGACGATATTAGTCATCAGCAATGTTGGAGGAGCAGATAAGTATGATTAAAATGGTCCCGGCCAACCCCGCCCCATTCCTCAAAAGTGTGGGAGCCTACCCTACTCCAGAGCTATGCAGAGCTAGGCTATACCAGAAATTGAACTAGAGTGTCACAGCAGCCGTCGTAAGTGAGAGAAGGATGGAAGGGTGCAGGTAGGGTTTACGAAGGCAGGGCAGCTTGTAACGCAATACCCCGGATCCCCGGCCCGCCCATGCATAGAGTTTGTCAGCACAACACTTCGCTTTGTTGGGTGGGATGGCTGGTATTAATTACAGTTGGGTTTGTTAGGCTGCGAATATTCCATGCCTCGTGCGGTTTCATGAAGCAGCTCTGGTACGGCTCTTGCTGGTCTTGCTGGCTGGTGGGCCTGGCAAGAAGCTGGGATGGGCTGGTGGGAATCGATAGCTAGCTTTTGGGCTGGCTAACTGGCTGGGATGGATGGGTTTGTGGGCTGGAAAGTAAATGAAAATAGGAATTAGGATAATAGGATGGATTACAAAAGCGGTTACTTACTTCGTGCTATTAGCGAGTGGGAAGAGAGATGGAGAAGGAAGGAGAATCAAATGCCGGTATAATAAGGAACTGGGCAATTTGAAAGCAAAAGGGTGGGTGGGTGGAAAACCTGCCCCAGAGGTGTGAGATCAAGGAGACTTGAACTGAGCTAAGGGTCAGTTCTTTCGGTGCTACCACCCCCGAGATAAAAGGTTGGGGGAGCTACTAATAAGATCGTTTGGACACTTACTCTCGCAAGTTGTTATAACCAAGCCAGTAGTTATAAGCAGTGATACAAGGCGGCCGTAACTTACAATAAAATAGGAGGGTTACCACCTTCTTTACTTCCCTTCTTACTTGCCGTCCCTTATAAGCGTGCCTTAG
>Ga0233342_1000201_pt1 | contig 18305 bp, 10 predicted proteins | sample GEONDECOMP273_FD_180706 | JGI IMG/M metagenome (GOLD analysis project Ga0233342, IMG submission 180706) | Leaf litter microbial communities from Shasta-Trinity National Forest, California, United States - GEON-DECOMP-273 | ecosystem: Environmental > Terrestrial > Plant litter > Unclassified...
ATCCATGCTGAGTATCCAAGCCCAGCCCGAGTAGCTTATTATACCATCCCAGCTATGACTGGCATCAAGTGAATCGAAACCTAGCATCGAGTGATCTATTCTTGGCATTGAGTCCCGGCATCGAGTGACTAAACACCTGTATTTAGTACGGGCATCTACACCTCCCTGGCTCTACTAGCGGGAAAGAGTCCTGGCATCGATTGAAACCTGGGAGAAACCTCTTTGCCTCTAATACCGGCCATTGAGTAGCATAATAATCGAACTATTGTACTGCCCCACCTAAAACAACTAACTATGTGTGCCGCCATAAAGCAATCAAATCAAATTGCTATTGCCATCACTGCTATTGCCACCACCATTGCTATTGAATAACCAACGCAAATCAACATCAACATCGACCTCGACATGCATCATGTATAACCTAGCTCATGCATCGAGTAAACTAATTGAACCTCAACGTGTAAGCTAATCGAAGCTAATTGTGTAACTGGCTGCGTCTATTAACCTCATAAATCTAACCTCATCGAAGCTCCTCTCATGCATCATCGTGTCACATCAAACAGGGCAAGTGAAAGAGAAGTTGAAAGGGGAAAAGGGAATGCGGGTGAATTGAGTAATGTGTTAATGCGTATTGAATGGCGGACTGGGGCTCAACAAGGGAATCCGGCACCTCCAAGGCATGGGGTATTGAGAACTGTTCACGTATAACTCCATCCTGATAATGGGCTATCGGGAATGCCCCTAACCTCTGAGAGAACAGAGACATTAGCAATTAGATTCCAACTAGACAACATTAACACTAGCTCATTTACTGCTGCCTTCTCATAGTTAGAGAAAAGAGACATTATTCATTTGATACTTACTAAGGGACCTATTCCAATCGTTCTTTATATATGTAATTATGCAAGTACTTCACCGCGTAGGCAGGGTAGCCACTAACAGATACGCCACCTTTTAGCTCTGAATTTCCCCCCTTTTACAAGGGTGAGGCAGGGTAGAGAAGGCACTCGGCTTGGTAGCTCTTGGGTTGATAAATCATCCATAGTTCTTAGGGCAATTATCCTTCCCACAGCTCTTAGGGTAGTTATACCTCTACAGCTCTCAGGCGGGTCATACCTCCAGGACTCTCAGGGCAGTCATCCCCCTATAATTTTTTCATATCCCTATAGCTTTCCCCAAAGCTTTTCTAATTCATCTATAGCTTCTTCGCTTTATTTGAAACCTTCTCATTATAGGGTTCTGGACCAGGAGGGAAAAATGAAACAACAAGGGAAACCATTGTATTTTGTGTTACCTTTTCTCTGTCTCACGTGCCCGGGATTAGGTGAGTTATTGCGAGGTTAGTTAGTCAGTTAGGTGAGTCAGTTTCATAGAAGGGTCTGAGCTGGCACTAGTCCAGTTCTTTACTTTCAATTCTATACCATTGTTGTTGAATAACAACATTTCCCTTTTAGGGGGTAGAATGAAGAGTCATATGCATGCCATCATTTCCAGAGCTTTCCCTAGTCCTAGGCAAGCGGGATGGATTAATTATAAGTGCCCGAAGGATTCATTGCTAGCCGATGGGGGTACGGAACTAATCCCTAGGATTTACAGGTGGTGATTCAATCTATCCAGGTAGGTGCAGAACAAATAAAATGCCTACATAATACTAGTAGTTGTTATTGCATAGACAACCTTACTCTAAGCACTACTACCAAAATATACAACGTTTAGCGGATCCTTGCCTTCATATGGCCAATACTCACACATATCTACGCTTCACTTGTCCTTCAGCTGTTCCAGCCAGGCCTATCACGTAGCCTGGATGAGTATAAGGGGAATAATTTCCACACTTGTCCTTAGCAGATAGAGTGGAATTCATTGCTAGCTGGTCCACCCAGTGTATCATCAACATTGTTATAGGTTTATTAAGCAAGTAGTGTCAATAACCTAAGGGTTGTTCCAGATCTCCCATTGTGATACAGCAAACACCAAGTTTAGTTAATGTGGCTCGGTCTCTCGGTTACATCCAGCAATAGAGTCCTGGGGGGGTTAGATGGATTCATTAGAGCTCCACAAGCCTGGTCTTTTTTGTTGTGGGACCTCATCAGAATTAGTATCACCCTCCTCTCATATGGAAGTGGGGAGAGCATATCCCTAGAGAGATAAACTTCAGAAAATTGCATTATGACTAAATAAATATAATTTTTGACCCCCGATGAGGAGCAATAAGTCATCGAATAATATAAAAATATAGGACCCGGAGGTCCGGAGGGCTCGACTAAAAGGAGAGGGACTTCCCTGAGGTACGAGGGGGAGGTTGTTTAGGTACGGTCAGGTGAGTGAGACCTATAGTGATTGAGCCGTCGGGAAGTAAGTGCCCCATATAGATAGACCCATCATAGAGCTGCTCTAAGCGAATCAGCTTCTTGCTGTCTTATTGTGGATACATGTGAATATAATATATCGCATCTATACGTTCTTGCCAACATAGAATCTTGTCATCTATGTTCTAATCTTTCAATGGCCTTTCTGAATATGAGGTTCCGCAATATATCATACCGGACGGAAAACCCCATTGAATAAATGCTACGCGTAAATATGAATAATATGCGGGCGGGAGCCTACGAGAGAACATATTTATGAATGAATACAGGTATATTTGTCGCTAGATAATTATCTCTAATTGATTTTCCCTTTACTCTATTTGAATACTTGGCTTGGATACCGGGCTCGGTTAGGATACGGCCGGTGGGTTACTCGGCTGCTCAAATAGGTCGGCTACTCGACTGGGCTACCCGGATTGGAAAAGGCAATATGCTAGCTTGGAAATGAATTCACAAAAACGCCTAATTTTCCATTATTGGCTTATACAATTGTTTTTGGGGGTCGGATAAAAATTAATATCTCATCGGGTCACTTAAATGTGAAGTTTATTCCTAATGAACTATACCCTTTAAGAATGGTTACCTAGGATTCCCAGGTGTAGATCACTCGATCCTGGATTGACGCTAGTCGAGTCAAGAGTAGATCCCAGGTTTTATCCAAGTGGTGGTTATGCACTCGATGCTTAGATTTATTTCATATAGACGACCTGGCTGTACTTGGTTACACCAACAAGTATGGTTATTACTCCTAAATAAAGTCTCTCGATGATGGTGTTGATCGCTATTGCTTTTGCCTGGATTATTGGTAAATAAAGGTATCGCTATCGTCCCAATCCGCTTCCTTCCTCCTTCTGTTCTATAACCTCCTGGTTTTATGTCCCTGCTTCCTTCTCCTGATCTTCTATCTCTCCCTACCTGATATAGTTACCTCACCACTTTCCAATTCTACCAGACCCTACTCCCGGGCCGAGGGCCTTTAGGCTGCCCATAGAGAGGGGCCCGACGACCTACTATACTATAGTTCAGCTGGGCTGGGAGAGTAAGTGAGGCTGGGAATTTTTTGTCTTTATTTACTTACATACAGAACAGATCTGGTTCGGGCGGAAAATATCGGCGGGGAAGTAAGTTGCAGGGAAGTTCAGGAACAAGCCCTATCGAGGTCGTACGCTTTCCCACGATATTTAGACATAACTCCATAAATCACAGTGTTTCACCACTACTTTAGCCCACTTATTCAAGGTCAATCCTTTGAAAGTAAGGTCCTTCGCCTTGATTGGGATAACCTAGCTAAAGGAAAACCTTCCCTTAAAAGGTCCTTTCAGGCGGGCGGTAAGGTAGGTCCTGCCCAGCCAGTAAGGTCCTGATAAACCCTCCTCACCCTTAACCTCAACCTCACCAGAACCGGAAAGAACAAAAGATAGATCCGGCACGGCGAGAGAAACCCAACAAAACGAAGAAGAAAGAACACAAAACACCCTGGACGGACACCCCACAGGAGTGGAGAACACCTTGGAGTAATAATCACACCGGAATAATAAAGGTAAAGAGAAAGATGCAAGTCGTCCAGCCCACAGCAGCCAACCCCGGCATAAAAGAATAAGCGATAACATGAATAAAAGGAGGATAAGAGAGCACTACCACGTTCTGTACGTTCATCTTTGTTTGTCCAGCTGATCCACCAATGAATGTCTCCAGCCCAGCAGCAGCGATGTGTCTCCAGCCCCTGAGTCAATCCGAGTAGGTAACCAATAGACAAGTCGAGTAGCTAATCCTAGTAGCCAAGCTTAGTATCCAAGGCAAGCAGTTAAGCAGCCCTGCCGCCTAGTAGCCCAGTTGAGTAGCCTCGCCCGGCCAATTAGTCCATCCCGCCTGTCATAGGGATTCTGATAATATAACCTCACTTTCCGTGCCCGACTGATTGCTATTCTGTGAATCAACGATTGCTGCATGCATTTAAAGTAGTAAATTACTGTGTTCCATTTCAATTATCGGCCAAGGACGGACGTATCCACTCGATCACCTGCTGCTCATGGATCAGAAATCACCTATATAAACAAAATATATAAAGCGTTGAGGCTTCATTGGAAGATTCCAATATAACATTTATAAAGATACTGTAGCAAGTGGGGCGGAAGCTAGAGTATCTTCTCTGTGGCTTGAGGGTAAGTAAGTGAGAGTATCTAATGGCTAATGGCAAATTACAAAAGGACAACTTAGGATGCTAAGGCTGTAACTATAGCTAGTACCAGCAATCTCTGGAGCTATAACCGTACCGTAGAGCTATGACCGGAAGTATTGAGAGCTGAGGAGTAAAGGGAAGGCCTCGGCGATACTGACATTTGATCCTTAAAAGTCCATAGATTACCGGGTTACCTTTGAGTATCAACCTTACCTTTACGCTTTCCGTCTGTTAGCTTTATAGTCTAAGTACAATGAATGTACGCTTAACTTTACTTTTCCTACCCCTACTCCCCACATAACACCCCCTTCAGGCAGGAACGAGCAACGCTAGTAAAATTAGCAACAGTAACTACTGAAACAGAGGAGGAGCCTTGTTCAAATAGCTCTGGTTCATATCCCCTGGTTCCAAGAGAAGCAGCCCTGTCGAAAGAAAGAGCCTTGCTTCAAAAGGATATTACGGGAGGAGAGGAGTCCAACAAAGGAGCCTGGTGAGGAACGAGCACCGGCTTGGGAATGAGCGCTACCCACAAATAAATAAATGGGCCTGTTGAATGAAACCAACAAAAAAAAAGAAAAGGAAGGAACCCATAACACATACCCATGATAGAAGGGACCCCATTACTAGCCGATAAAGCAGGCCCACAGCACGCCGATAGGAGAAGGTCCCAGCGATCCACCGGATGAGAAGATTTATTATTATGTTTCCCATGTTACCCACCAGAAGAATGAGATTGAGCCATGTTGTTTACATATGAGCATATCAATTGAGTGAGCCGTGTTACCAAAGGCCCCCACCAATAAATACTTAGTCCTCATTTTTATTATCTCGGTAAGAGTGGGTCTCACCTCTCTTTAAATATGTGAGCTATCCAATAAAGTCAATAAAGTAAATCAATAACTATCCGCACCCGTCTACCTCCCTTACGGGCATGAATGACACCACCTTGTGTATGTGAATGATCCGAAGGTGCATTGTAAGTAATGTCTTTTCTTCATTCCTAAAATTGTTCCGAACCATAAATCAAAGCGGAGTAGCCGGGGAGCCATGCCCAGGAGCAAGGCCAAGTATTTCCCAAGCCGAGCAGCCCAAGCGAGTATCCCCAGGGAGAACCCTGTGATTTATAGTGGTAAGTTAGGTGGGAGGTCAAAGGTTGAGGTTGGAGTAGGGTAATTTGGAGTAGGGCCTTATATAATCAAGCTTATAAAATAACCCTTCTTACGGGAGAGGCATTGATCGAGTTAACTATTTTATTTCATTATATAAACTGTTGAGTCTTATAAAAAAGGCGTGACAACTTATGAGTATTATGAGAAGGGCATTTCCAACTGGACCCATCATCTTATGATAAATGGCGTAGCCCCTTATTACAACAATAAATGTTACCATTTAAAGGGGCCACATCGTACAAGAAAAGCGTACCCTTCATTCCCCAGCCCCCCCTTCCATATTTTTATCCCCATTAGAATATAAATCTTGTTTTCCCATTAGATACAATAAAAGCCCAAAATGATACCTGCCCAGTACGCTCACCCAGGAAGGAACAGTACGTATGCAGTTAGCATTACCCTTTCAATATGCATTTCCACATTCCATTCAATCCGTGCACCCAGTTAACATTCCCGCATTCAGTTAAATACGCAGTCCCCAGTCCGCTTGCTTTCAATCCGCGCCTGCCAACATCTTTTGAGAATAGCGTTCCAACTGAACCATCTGTCGCCAAGAAAAGCGTATCCTTCATTCCCAATATATTGTCCCCTTTATTAACAGCTTGCGTCCCCACATCACGACCCCGGATTAAGAAAGAATGAGCACTGGTTGAGCCATTATCACGCCACCAACACCCCCGATGAAGATGGATGTTTAAATACCGCTGACCCAAAAACCCTTCACCTACCTCCTACCGACCTCGCTACTCATTCTCCCCAATTCTACTAAATCATAGTACCGGTTCAAATAAAACAGGGCCAGGACCAGACCCGGTTTAGGACATTGCTTGCTTTGGCCTTCCTATGAGGGTTGATCACTTGACCATGAAGGTAGTACCCCCGCTTAGATCATACGCAACGCAACCCACCCCCCATTGCTTGCTCCATGAAGGTAGTAGCCCGCTTCATCCATCCTCAAAATAAAGATAGAAGAAACAGGGCAACTTCTCCATTTGACCTGGCAGAAATAAATAGAGCGTTTCCAGTTAGGTATTATCCAGGATGGGGCGGGAGTAAAAAGAAGATAAATGGCTTTGGCACCCTCCCATGATCTCCTCCGTAGGCTGAACACCATGATTAGTAATTTCACTTTGAAAGTCCCAGTGAAAGAGAAGGAAGTAAAATAGTTTCCACACTAACCTACCCCGGGCAGCAGATCATTGTTAAGAGCCGGTTATGCCGTTCGACACATGGGGAGAAAGGGAATGACCAATAGGGGGGGCCTATCTCAATATGGTAAATTAAGAAAAGAAAGCCTATCAGTGGTGGTATGAAGGGCAAGACCTACTATGATGACCTAGTCTCGGATGGATGCTCACGAAAGGTATGGGAAATTTAGGAGTGATAAGGTGGCATATCCGATGATATAGAGTCTGAACCCGGTCTTCCAATAACTGGTAATTTCAGGAAGGAAAGGTGACATGGATAGATCCAACAGCAGATCCAGTCAAAGCCCGCCCCTCCCTGTGTTTGGGGAAGCCGGTCGATCAGCGCTCCTCAACCACGCATAGCGGCCCATAGATGTAGCAAAGGTGCCGTATCAGATGATAGATAAGCTGAACCACCTGGCCTCTATGGGGGTCACGTCCAAACATCCATCCCAGGGAATAGATGGAGACCCTCCCCCGGGCGACATCGACTTAAACCTGATCCTTTTCTATATGAGTCTATACCTGCATTTAAATCATAGGGTGAATTGGCGGACGAAGACTGATCGGAGCATACTCCCTTTTTCATTGAGATAGATAGAGTACGTGCTTTCAATTACTTTCAATGTTTTGCCTATTCCGCTAGTTAAATTAAGATAGCCATGATATAATTAGCGTATAAAATTTATAGCTAAAGTATACGCGCATCGATTCTCCACTATACATAATCATATATAAGGCGGCATGATATGAAATAGATAAAGCCCAATTGGATTTGAAAGGGTGGACAAAGAAAGGGTGCCAATCAATCCTGGAATCCGGATTTCTGAATTGACCGTGTATGGGAGGTAAGGATTTTTCCAAGACTGAGTGTCAGGATGTTCCCAAGGAGGAGTTTGATGAGGCGGTCCAAAGCAATAGTTTAAGGAGGGTGCCAAAGAGATATGAGTTAGTCAAGGTTCGTTCGGAGGTTATAGGGCTTAGGCTGTGTGTAAGAGTTTCAGGAGGATCCCGATGAGGTAAGAGGCATAGGTGAAAAAAAGGATGTTTAAAGGCTGAGGTATGATTATGAGGGTAAAAAGTATATTCCCAAGAAAGTATGAGTTCAAAGGCTGGGGGTATGAGAGTCTATGACTAGGTTGACAGGCTTGAACATAACGGGTCTGCTTGAACTCCTGTCTCTCCATCCATTGGTTTCAATCTTTCCATTGGTTTGTTGCACTCACCTAACTCCCACTACTTATTCCTTATTGCATTATATAATTGAATACACACACTAAGCCCGGACGAAGTAAGAATCTGTGTTGTGGGGTTGTAAACGAAAAATACCTGCCTGGCCGGAAGGAGCGACCAGATGAGCTATAGACAAGGACGCTGGCGCTATGAAAAATATAGACCTTCTATGAGGTGCAAAGCAGCGCTCGACAAAAGGGAGATGAACAAAGAATGTTTCTGAGTGCTGAACTGCGATGCCGAAAATAGTTTTTCAGATCCATAAAATTATGACGAGGTCTGAAGAAGGTTAGGTTTTCCAGCTAGGTATTCTCCGAGAGGACAAGTTCAACGTATGCATGGCGGAGATTCAACGTCTCCATGGCGTCATATGTAATAACCAGGTTATTCAAATAAAGGTGAAAACTTCTCTATGCCAATATCGTAGAGTAAAACTAGTAGGGACCTTGGAAACAAACGTGTCTGTGGTAATATCATATATGAACCACGTAGAGACACCACATGGCCCAGTATATATGGGCAACATTTAGAGATGAACACTAGTAGTAGATATGCTAGTTTATACCTGCCTCATAGCGCGATTAGCCCAGCTCTGTCTGGGGCCGGCACCAGGAAGCAGTAGTGTATCTTCATCAGCGGATTCTATAGCTCAGCTCTGGCATCCACTTTGCGGGTATATATGGCAACATCCTATGTTTAAAACTAGCTAGATATCTCGATATAATATTGAAACCTAGTGATACTAGAGTCCTACTTTGTTTTTGTTCGTATGGGTGTACACAAAACTACCTATGGCTTCATCACAGCTCAAAGAGATAGGTTTCAGGTAGAGTAGAGATGGTTGCAATGAGGTCTGCTTCCACAACTCCCACAAATAAAGGTAACCCAGGTGCAGACATAGAAAAGCCAATATCATATGTTAAAACTATATAGACTATAGGGGTTACTCTTAAGCTTAGGAAGAAGACCAGGTGAATCCATGTGTAAAATTCTATGCGAGTCCAAGTAAAACGCGTATTGGAGCCCAGCCATGGCTGAATAACTAGGTCAGCAGCTTCATTGCACTGACTACTTCCCTGTGCGAATATCATATATTAACATGTAGATAGACCACATGGATTGAACGGGCATGTTGCTCATGGCCAGGTAGAGATGCATATATTGTATATGCACTAGTTATTATGGCTGGCTATGAAGATCCAAGTGCAGACGTCTCTTATAAATATGATATAAGTTATATTGTATGTCCAAGGTCCACATGCACTAGATTTATATTGTGCGGAAGTGTAGGCCTTGGTGCTCGGGCATACCAGATATAAACAAACTCAGTATAGTTTCTTCACAAGAATCTCCAGTTTAAATCCCAGATGAAGCCCTTTATTGAATCCATCAAAAGAGGATTTTAAAAAATGCAAAATATGAAATAAGGAGGTTTTGGAGTTCCAACAACTCTTGCCTTGTGGGATTATATTTCTCAATCAAGTAAAAGTATTTATGACAATACCATATATGAAAACGCAGAGATGTTAGCCTAAGTGAAACGTATTTATGGCTATTATATCTAAATTATTATTTATGATACCAGATGCAAAAAATATTTCCGCCCGGAGGGTAGGTGGGAACAATGATAAACTGTATGGTTTCGTTAGGTAGGTTTTCAGATCCGGAGGTCGCTGGCTTTGCTATGCCATTGGTGGGTAAAAACTACTATAATAAAAACTACTGAATAATCAATGGCTGCTTTATGATAGGCATGGTAAACTAAAGCAGCTATCAACTAAGTTAAAGGGAGTTTTTCCTCCCTGCTGGTGCCTCATTGAAAAATAAGAAGTTTTAAGCATTAAATGAAAAAATAATTGAATAAATTCTGTCTGTGTAGTCCTCATTGAAAAAGGGGAAGTTTTGTCCATTCGATGATGGTATTTGTGTGCTGCAATGGCGATAGCAAGAAGAGCGGCGGAAACGCGTTTGTGGTATAAGGTAAGGGTAGGGTGACCTAAGAAAGGTAAGTTAATTATCTTAAATTGATATTGGAATTTGGGTGCTAAAAGGAAGGGCGGCACGTTATTGGTAGGCAGTGGACTGGAATCGCGAGGTACTAAAATTATAAGGGAAAATTAATTAATGTGCTTAACGAAGACTTTACCTGTTCCCCAATGGAGTGGTACAATGCCTCCTTAAATTATTCGAAGTAGAAGCGAAGCACCAAGCGAATGGGCCCACTGGGTTAATGTATGGGGTGGTTCATTGGTAAATATAGGTACTACCTTGGTGCGCATCGGATAAGTCGTTGAGGAGCGTAGGTATACAGAATACATGCAAGGAGAGAGGGTCAGCAGATTCACGAGCTCGTTAAGTTAAGTATAGAATAACTCCCTATAATAAATAGCTGGAACAAGCCATTCTCTCTATGAATAGTCAGGTTTGCTGCGATCCAGCTAATGAGATGTAGAAATTGGTCTGCGAACGTAGTTCACTTATCTTGTAAGGAGAAGGTTACTGGAAATATAGTAACATAAGATAAATAAATTTGACCCAGTAATGTCGATAAAAAATAGGCTTGCTACGCTGGTTTTCAAGGCGATGTAGATATAATTTAAAGACTTATTTATATGTTGAGCGGCCAAGCGCATACGTAGTTCTCTAAAGCATAAGCCCCATAAGTATAAGCAATTTCATTTATTAGGCTCAACGGAATGTAGTCTAAGACATATTGAATCGAACCCACCAGCGGCTTTATGGGGAGTCAGGGTATAATGTACGAAATCCTGTCGGAAGAAAGTATGCTGCGATATGAGGGTTATAAGAGTAATTAAATTGTTTACGGTTGCAATGCCGACGAAGTGCACAAACGGTTGAGACAGTTGAGTCTCAGGCGCCTGAATCACTATTTTCGCGGCAAACTCAATAAGTTGTAAAAGAACACCTAGCAAATATTCTGGATGTACGAAGTGTGCGTTACCATAATGTAATTCCAAATAGAATAAGTGTACCTCCACCAGTTGTGTTCCTTCATTTCGTCCTTTTTGTGAGGTACTAAAAAAAAGATCTAGTAGGTTGTAGTGTAAGGAGTGGGTGGTTCCGTGTTTTGTTAATTCTGCTGATCCTAGGTACTCCATCACGGCATGGGTCAAAGGAGAAGCATTCTCGATCTGCACTACTACCTACTTCCCCTAAATTATCTCTAAAAGCAACAGCCACGAATAAATTGAATTCAATTGTAAGGTATTTGCCATTCATCATTATCTAAGGGGGCTGCCACTCCCACTATTGCGTACTACCTCGGTGCCTAAACGGAGATCGTGGGACGAACTGCTGCAACCTAAACCTTAGCACTTCGATACGGATGCCCATTTCAACTCAAAAAGCATAACCCGTAGAGACTACAGAGGCAGCACCAAAGAATATAACCCCGTGGACTCTCATTTATCCTAGAAAAGGCACTACTTATAAGAGCCAGACATACGCTCAAGGATGGAAATATCCAGTCACTAATGGCTGGCTACTGCTACTAGTAATTCTCTAGTAGATCGGTTCTATTACTTCTCTTTGACTTATCTATCCTCATAAATAAAAGAGTGCTTTTCCAACTGCCCTTCTTCTAAATCGGGGAGTCTTTATCCATTATAGACGAGCATTTGCATATTATTTTATGAGTCATTTTGTCACAAATTATGGAGCGGAGCCGCATTCCCGACCCGACATAGGAGGGGAAATATGTCAGTTTTAGTTCCCTTTTTTTTCTTATTTGATTGATTCTCTAAACTGAAGAGTATTCCCGGGAGGCAAGTTCCAACTGAAACGTCTGCCAAGAAAGGCGTTACCCAGATTCACCTTATTCCCCCGTCACGTATTCTCATGTTATCAAATTTCCGCATTCCATTAAGTTTGCATTAATTATATCATTATCCCATTCCCGCAGCATCCCCACACGTCACCCGGGATCGCCCAGTACGCGTAAGGAAGTGGATACCACCCAGGACACGGATTCCAAGTGTTTGAGGTGGTACCGATTAAGAGTAGTAATTGATTGGTTTTATTGGTTTTATTGATTGATTGATGAATCCATTGATTGAATCCCCATCCATAGAAGAAAGAAGAAGGTCACCTTGCTTGCCTCGCTTCCAGAAATGATCTTTCTTTCTCTCTATATTCTTAGTTATTAGCGTCCCATGCCCTATACGATCAAAGTGAAAGCCTTAATAATAGGTAGTAGTTTCCATTCTTGGAAAAAGATAATAAAAATAGGCCGGTCTCCCATAGCTTTATAAGGTGCTGGGGGGCCATAGAGTGATAAGAGAATAGGTAAGGGGGGATGTTCATCATTCCCAATAGCCCCCAAGCCCAGTCTTGTTTGTTTTGTGGGACCAGATCTTCTGAAAAAATCCTCATTTCACAAATTTTGCTTGCTTTGTCAAAACCTATTTTTGATGGATCCAATGAATACCACAATATCATATACTCATATGGTAAAAAGAGATTTTTCTATATTTAACTATAGAGGTCGGAGCTGCACACAAAGGAAGGAGCCTTTATAACTAATCAAATAATGTTGGAAGCCTGGACCCCAAACAAGGTCACGGAAATCCATATCGCCGAGGAGTAAATAAAGTATGATTTTTTATTACTAAACAAAGGTCATATCGCCTATAAAAAAAATATATTAGTCATTGTCACAAACAGCAATGGGTGGGTGCCCAGTGAGTGAAAGACGCGCCCAAGCAAGTGCTTCCAAGATCAAAGTGAGGTATAAAGAATATGCATAAGAACGCTGTTCATAGAAAATATGATTCCTAATGGGAGCTAGGTTGGTTGCCCAAGCAATAAGTAGTCTTGGTCGATCCAAAAACGCTCTGAAAAGGGCATTTTATAAGGCAAAGTTATTTTTATTCGGGGTCAAAATTTGATCTACCAGAATCAAGAACTCAATTTTTTGATAGGCTACTAAATTCTTTTCATCATTCCCGTAGCCTTTGACCTGGGCACTGGAATTTCGCAAAGTTCAGGGTTAAAGTGCACGTAGGTAGGGTAACTATTGAAAAGTGCCCAAGCAAGCCAATTAACTATAAAAGTTCAGATAAGTAAGATAGTACCTACCATATCCCACAAAGTAGGGTGCTCAAGAGAAAATAAATATAAGCTGGGTTGTCCACCAACAAATGAGGAAGGAAGAATCCATGTTGCATGTTTCGGGGTTTGATAACTGCCTGGCCAGAGGGAGCGGCCAGCCAGCCAGGTGCGGGAGGTATGATGACAGGAGATAAAAATTGGTAATGCTGCATCTTCAGTTGGGGTGGGATAAGGGAAGGGACGGGCTTCAGACCTAGGATATGATGCCCAGACAGACAGCACTGCCAGAAGAAGATATGCGCTTTTATTACACTTGCTTATCTTAGGAGGTACGGCACTCTACCTATAAACCTTTTATTCCACTGCGTTCCTTTACTTTTGTATTTCTTACTAACTACCGCACCCACCTTCAGACCTAGAGCTTTTAGCCTATAGACCGCGAACTTCATAAAGCGCGCTTAGGAGGTACCACTATAGAACCGGCATGGGATGGGATTTAATGAAACAAAAAATTACCCCTTACTTAATTGTTTCCTCACTACTTGCCCTTAAGATCTGGTTGCCCTATTTTGAGTCAGGAATCTTAGTAGAAATAATGCACCTAGACAGAAATAGATCGAGATATTTCACTATGCTTAGCTCAGCTAAGAGCAGTAACTACAGAACTTAGTTGGGGACTATTTGGATTGGACTAAAGAAAAATAGATTGAAATATCTGGCAAGTACAAAAGAAAGTGTAAGGCTAGTTAGTAGTTAGTTAGTTCTTGCATGGGACAACCTTACTCTAAGGACGGAAGGGAAGTGTCTGGGCACTCTAAGTAGAGTAGAAAGTGCTAGTTAATACTGCTTAAGACCTTTCTCACTAACAAATGAAAATAATGGACACAACAAGAAGCTGATTCGCTAGAGCTCAGGGAACTTTTTAGCTTACACTCTTAGTAGGAGTGCTTCTTTAATAAAGGGCATTTACATAAAGCATAACTTCGCTTCCGCTCAGGTGCCTATTTATTTCTATTCTAATTAAGTCTTCTCACTCTACAGCTTCTGAACTACAGCTTTCACTGAACTAATGACAGTTGAAGTTAGATTGGAATGCACTATAGTCGTTATAAAAGCAGCTAAAGAGAGAAAGAAAGCTTAAAAGAGCGGATGCAATATAAACAATGCCAGCGGAAGCGAAAGCGGGACTGGGACTGGGTGGGATTCAATACAAAAAGTGGAAGCGGAATAAAAAAGCTGAAGCTTCAAATAAATATATACAGATCTCTAAAATAAATATATATACTATAAATCTATACTCTATAACCTTTCATGATTTACACATCACTATAAAGAATTGGGAGTTCTTTCTCTACAGCTTAAGACTAAGGCAAGTAATAAAGTATTTACTCTTCAGACCTTAGGGCATGGGACTAAGACTAAGAAATAAATGCTCTTACTCATATATACACTTGTTTTCCCTCTTGATCTCTACTAGTAAATAGAGACTTAGTCTTTAGTCTATGCCCTTTTGTATGCTCTAAGATTCATATATTCAGATTACTTAACAATGGCAAACAATGGCAAAGTGAAACGTAGAGATGCGACACGTAGAGATGCGCTAGTATCATAATAAGTTGTCATTTTTTCCCAACCGGGCTCTATGCTCTAATGATTAAGTATATTCACGTAGACTTAACTTATATTGGATTATAGCGGATTATAGTTCCCCTGGCTCTCCCATTGGATTATATTCACATTGATTATTCCCCTTGCTGATTATTCCCATCGGATACTGTAGGAGTCAACCCCGCGATTGGAATCGGCATCCCGATTTTCCATAGAGAAACTCCATGAAATTAATTCTGACTAAATAAGACAATCCTATGGTTCATCCAACCCCCCTAAACAATAGGTTTAATTGCCCAACAACACTTGACGAAGCCAGTAATCCGAGTAGCACTTAGAACCAACAAATATGAACCACCTTGATTCACCTTACCCTTTTTTCTTTTAACAACTATCCACCTGATGGGATGGATTCTTAAATAACCTCTTACACCTTGCCCCCAACTTACAGCGTTGAATTAACGGAAGAACAGGAGGGCTTACCTGGCTTCCAATAGAAGAGCTTTTAGATAGGTGAGGTGGACATACAGAAACATTCACTGGCAGACCTGGAATCACACTTGCTTGAGGATGCTTTGGTACCACTAGGACTATTGTTCCGGGACCGAGCTTGTCCGGTCGCTCAACATTATTAAATGGGGAAATAAAATATTGATATCAAATGGAAATTTTCCAGTTGTGGGTAAAGGTAAAGTCATTACTAAAAAAGAAAAAGAAAAAATGCAGTGACTCACGCACGTGTGCGAGCGAGAAACATTGGTGCTTTATTCTTTCATATTTCGGCCGGCTGGTATTGCTTTCGGAGCCTCTTTCGGTGGTTATTTCCATAGCCGCTTTGCTTGCTCCAATACCCCCGCGCACTAATACGCACGCTTACTCCTTACTACCTATTATCTTTCTAGCTATACAAAGGTACGTACCTATTGGTTGGGTTCACGAACGATTGGAGATAGATCCATAAGGTTTCCCTTTACTTACTAAGCTGAGCATGCATAGCATCTCCTCGCCTCATTCAACCATTAAGATGACTTAATGTTCATCTGTTCTCTAACTTATTTATGTTCTTCGTTCGAACTATTATGGGAATGTATCAACAAGGGGGTATCACTCCTATAGAGATATACACATGGTAGTTTTACTTATTGGTGGGATTATTTCTGGATATTTTTGTTGGTGAATTCCTATCTGTCTTTTTAATTCGATCCCTTTCCTTGATAAATTGAACAGGTATTTCTTTTCCGGTTACAACCAGCCAGCAAGACCAAGCCAGCTGCTTGGGGGTAGCCGAGTTAGCAAGCGAGAGTCTTGTTCCGGTTATGCCTTCCATGGAAAGTTTCGCACCGTAGCCAGGCCCAGCCAAGTATCCCAAGCCTAGTATCCACGAGTACCCCCCCCCATCTGATTATCCAATCTGAGTAGCTGAGCCAAGTATTCCAACTGATAATCCGAGTATTATCCCAGGATCCCAGGCCAGCCAATCCCGGTATCCAAGCCAAGCTGAACAGCCGGGGATCAAAGCGGAGTAGCCAATTCAAGGAGCTTAGTATAAAAGCGGGGTATCCTAGGTGTTAACCTTGTGTTCTGTTTATAGGTTCAAGGGTAAAAATTATATGTAGGGTAGGGGGTCAAGGATATAGGGTCAAGGGTCGGCTATGTTTCCTCCATAGAGGTTCAGCAGGTTCGAAGGTAGAGAACATGGGTGGCCTTATCCTCTTCAGTGTTGAAGTGGGATATTGTTTCTGGCTAAAGGGGCGGGTTATATTCTCATATATAAACGTTCTTAAAGGGGTGGAGCCATTTCTCACAGCGAGTACGTGGAAGGCCGGGAAAACTAACCTCGGGAGTAGCAAGCAGGCCGCCGCCTAGTCAGAGGAGTATCAACCAGCAGTAGCGCTGGATAGAGGACTTTCTTTTCTCTTTTTCCCTCATGTAGTCTAGCTACCTATTACTACATTCCCTTCCTTCCCTCTATATGGGTAGCGAGTGCCTTCCTTCCTACCTCTCAACCAGCTTACATTGGTTATAAGGCATTCCTTACGGCTTAGCCATCTATTCTTTTATTTTACCTTCTTTCTTACCTTGACCATAGGTGAGGTTTCAATATCCTTCCCTTGGCCTAGCAACAGGAACAACAAGAAATGATAGAATGAGAGATAGAATACATTCTGTTCTATCCTAACGTGCTCTAACCTTCAGGAAATGAAAAGACTTACCTTATGGAAACATCTATGGAAATATGTCATGAAATAACTACCCCTTAGGTTAAGGAGCTCCTTATGGAAACAAGCGAAGCGATAGCGACTATAAGGATTAGGATTCTTACGTACCGTAGCGATATGGAAATAGAAACCATAAAGAAAGCCCTAGAAGCCCTTATTTCTTACCTTTAAGCCCTTAAAGCCATCAATAACAACACTATTAGTTAGAATAAGAAGGGAATAAGCCCTACCTACTCCTAAGGTCTTAATTGTTCCTAACCTAAGGGATTAGGATTCTTACCTTCCCTTCCTTTCCCCACTTCAGCTTGAGCCAACCTTTGATGATCCTAGTTCATCTTAGAAGATGATGCATGCACCAGAGAAAGTGCATTCACTTCAAAACGGGACCTTACCTTAGTAGTGGGCTTTCATCTTCGCTCCTCACCCTTTCTCTTCTTTTCTAGCTTATACTCCCTTTCATGGGAATGGGCACCAGTCTAAGGCTATGCGATTCACTTTCTAAAAGCAAAAGCGCTTCGTATGCCTACTTTCTTACCTACTTGACGAAAAACATTCCAGCAGCCTAAACTTTCTTACTTTCTACCTCTGAAACCAAGTCTTCAATCCTGAGATGAGCTAAGAGGTCCTCCATTCTTTCCCTAAGTGAGTTAGCTTTCCCGGTCCTACATTCCTTCCTCAACTCCAGCGATTTCATACCTTCTTTCCGTCAGTTAAGGTCCCCGGTCAGTCTTTCTGCGCCTTTACAAAAATGAGTTAGCGAGGTTGCCATATGTATAGTGATACAGAACCAATAGCTCCAGCAGTCCTTGCCCCAGTCACGTGCTTAGGGGCGGGTTAAGGTCAGTAAGAACCTTACCTGAGCTATGCCATGTCTCCCGATAAATCTCAGTACATATGGCAACGGACAGACACAACCGAGCCGGGCCCCCCAGGAGCTGTATGAATCGATCGATAGGTTTATTAGATGTGCGATCGGATGATGGGAAAACTAACTCTGGGCCAGAAAAGTATTATGGTGCTGATACAGCAAGCTAATTGGAAGGTACAGGCACATGGTAAAGTGGAAGCTAATTGGAAGGTACAGGCACATGGTAAAGTGGAAGCTAATTGGAAGGTACAGGCACATGATAGGGTGAAGGCAGTGTCCCATCGGAGCGATACACGCGGTCAGGAGCACCAGACAAGGGTCGCCACTGGTACAGGAGTGAGTAGGGGTAGGAGGAGGAGCGCACGGATAACGAGAAGCACAACGGGGAGCAGGAATAGAACAG
>Ga0233342_1000202_pt1 | contig 18304 bp, 11 predicted proteins | sample GEONDECOMP273_FD_180706 | JGI IMG/M metagenome (GOLD analysis project Ga0233342, IMG submission 180706) | Leaf litter microbial communities from Shasta-Trinity National Forest, California, United States - GEON-DECOMP-273 | ecosystem: Environmental > Terrestrial > Plant litter > Unclassified...
TACCGGCTACCGACTAGCAGCAATGAGACTCCTGGCAGCAATGCCCTCCCGGCAAGTACTACTGACAATGATTGTCTATCAGTGGCAATTCCCTTCTGTTGATGAGCACCTTTTAGCTATGACTGGAAATGAAGATGGGGCTATTAGCTATGCCCACTGTCTATCGGCTCTCGGCAAAGACCTTCGAGCAAAGACCTCCCAGCGATGACCCCTGGACTGGTGGGCTTCTCTTCTTTGGCCTGCCTTCCTACCTTCATTCTTTTATTCTTTAAGGGTTTGAAAAAGAAAGGTATAACCTCGACCTATTGGTACCGGTTGGCTAACGCCACTGAATTAACTAGTATGAATGAGTTGAACGTGGCTCCACTTCGCCTCACAATACAATATGGAGGGGAGAGCTTGTTGGGTGAGGGCCAACACCAATAGGGTGGTCCAACGGATGAATGATTGAGAACTGAATATTCTTTTTTTTTATACTGCTGGATGGAAGGAGCCGCCAGAGGGGACGAATATGTATCCCCGGAACCATCCCCCACATTACCATACCTAGTTCCTAACAGACGACTATATAAGTACCCCATTGTGAAACAGAACACCTCAAGTACGTGGTTAACCTCTCTGCTGATCGATCAAACTTGCTGCTTGCCGAAGGTAGAGATCTTGCTTACTTACGCTTACAATAAATAGGAATTGAAAACTAAAGTACATAGTCACTCCTACCTGCTTCTCTATTGCGGAATGCTTAAGCCTATAGCTAACTGGCCGCCAAGTTAGGCACCCGCCCAATAAGTCCGCCAGTCAGGAAGGGCACCAACGACCCTAAGCTACAACTAACTAACCTATTACAGATAATAAAATCACATAAACATATATTTAATTACTACAGCCTGTTATATACGTAGATATACCCTGTATACCCTAGAAATCAAAGTAAATAGGGCCTTACAATGAAGGAATAAGCCTTCTTGTTTTGACCACAGAGATTAAGGAAAGGACAGGACCAACCTACCCACACAGTAAAGGCATCCCTTAAGATTCCACACCAACCTACCCCTTCTTTCCCATGATACCCTATGGGGTCAAAAAACACTTAAAACATTCTTTGTGCGGGCTCCAATAAGAAAGCCTTGGTTTGATGACCGTTCTTGGTTGGGAATGGATCGCTAGCGCTTGTAGGAAGAATTGGTGCGTGGTGGTTCAATCTGACTTTCTTTGTAAGCCTTCTTTTTAATAATGTATGGATCCAATCATAGTACTGAGAGAGAGCTCATATGGAAGAAGAAAAATATATATACTATAAGACTACATAGTTAGACTCTACAGCTTAGTAGTTCAGAGCTTCAGTCAGTCAAAGTGGACCTAAGTATTGATTGGGTGAGGGGGTATCCCACTGTAGATTACTATTCTCCCTATGTCCTATCCTACTGCTCTCCATTTGCTGGTGGGAACTTGGCTCAACAACAACCAACAACCTTCCCTCCCTGAAGTCCTCCATCTAGTCTCTTTCCCTGAGGTCTGGTCTATCTGTTGGTGCCTTGGTGTATTTAAAACTAAGAAAGGGGACTAAAGCAAGGCATTAAGAAAAAACGTATTATTACTTTAGGGGCGAGGCGTACGTTTCACACTTTTGCTTTAAAGATGGATCTTGCTAGCTTGATCTGATTGCTCGGGTCATTGAAAAGAGTGCGTGGAGAGCCGGTTCATGAGGATCATCCCTTTTCGTGCAATTACCCTCTTTCGGTAAGCATCCGATATCTCAGCAGATAAACATTTCTCTGAGCTTAAGTATAACCCGTGTCCGAAACTTGCCTTGTTGAAAGCAATGGCAACGTATATAAAGCATTGGTTAATCAGGGTAAGCGCGTAAGTAAGCCGCCCGGTTCTATCGTTTATTCTGCCAGCAAGCAGCATCATCATTATTATTATAATAAAATTTTATTTTAAGGTAAAGGTCAGGTCCAGTATTTCAGGGAACGGTCAGGGTCAAGTCACGTCACATCAAGTCTGGTCTGCTAAGGTCGGCGGGTCTGGTCAAGTAACGTATGGTTAGGTCAAGTCAAGCCAGGTCAGGAGAACCAGATAGATAGGTGAAGCCCCAGATCATAGCTACTTTCTTTTAAGGATCGATCTCGCTTGCCGTGGATTTATAGGTGTATGGTGGGGTTTATCGCTGCCGCTAGCCTCTATATTAAAGGGGGATTACATATAGCTATTACTATTAGTCGAAGGATATATTTTATCTGCTGAACCTGAGAAACGGTACGGAAACTAGTTCTGACGCCCTGCTACCCGTGAGCGTGTTTCTATTATGCCCCACTGCCAAGCTTTAATCAAAGGGTGGTACCGTTCGATCCCAAAAACATATTCAACCGCGCGCGTATTTAAAATAGAAAATTGAAAATTCACACATTGACGAAAAGTGACGACCGGAGGCCTTTCCCGAGGTACGAGGGAATGGTTAAAGAAAAAAAGCCATTTTACAATGTTTCACACGGATAGGCCGGGACAATTGCTTTTAAATTAAACAACTTTAGATGTGCTATAACATTTGGCAAGAGGCTAGAAATAAACATTACGGGGCTAGATCCATTAACGCAGGTAAGGTAGTATATTCAGGCGTGTCAGGGAAGGGCCATTCAGATAAGTTTTAGTTCCAGTGTGAGACGGTAGCACCCATTCTTCACATTCATCCAACCACTCCAAGTTGTTACCGGACGAGAGAGATAATAATTCTATTTTACCTTTAAGCCCCATGTTCACAACAGAACAGAGAGAAGATATTTACTCCATCACAATTTATAGTCATAGCCCCTACCCTACAAGTAAGACATATACTTCCTATACCTTCTCTCTACCTCTTACTCTACCTCGACCTCTACCGCTAACGAACCATAGTTTCTACCTCGAATCATGCATGAATGGAAGGAATGCGTCAGCATTAAATACGTTGCACCAGTCGAAGATTATACGCCAGTCATTTCCAATCATTGTAAGTAAGCCAATAGCCTGTGATCGCCGATAGACAGTATCATTGACAGAAAGTGTTTATCCCCGCTAGCCAGATAGCCCGTGCCAATACCCGGAGCTCAGACTCACACGGTCAATGCCAGTCAGCAGATACCAGGAGGTACCAATTTTCACTAGCCAATACAACCAGTTGTCACCCGAGAGCCCCTACCCACTGTCAGTCCCAGGAGGTTTACAAGGGAGGGGACTAATCAATGAACCCATATTTCGTGCATTACCTACTATATACTCTTCGTGGGACCTATAATAATTAGACCTATACTTGGTGCTTGAAGCTCCAGTACGTTACCAGTCATTCCCCATACACAAAAGGAGCTTTGCGTGAAGAACAGTTCAGTACATTACCAGGAAAGGAGTAGTCGTTAGTTATTACCTGTTTCATTACCACGTGAACAGCGGGTCTTGGGTCTTTGTGTGTTAATAGTTTTTATTCCCCCCCCCCATGCCCAGGTATTAAGTGGTGATGATTCTAAATGTGTTACCTATTCGCGATTATCCATCCCAGGAGGGTCGTGTTTATAAGTGCGGGAACAGTTCAACGTGCCCTTCATATACAGTATACATAGACTTAAGGACATTTACAAACACTGTCGGTCATTCTCAGACAGACCCAACACAGAGAAATAAGAAACCTTTTGTAATTGCTTCACACAGTGACAAAGAGGATAAGCCATACCACTCCTTCGCAGCAAAAGTCCAGAGCAATGGAGCCCGCCCACCCAACATAACAGAAAGCTCAACTTTGATGGGGCATTCAAAGAGGAGGAATCTAGTGGCCACAGGTATAGGGGGTATTCAGAGACGACCAAGGAGGCATTCTCAGAGTTTTCGCAGGATATAGAGATAGACACTAATAACTCGTTTTAATTGCAGGCTCTATAAAAAAAAATGCCTTCAAATAAGCATAGAAGACCTCAATCACCCGGATGGGTGCCAGGGATGAAAACGAAATACCCCGTACCACCATCCAACTGCCAAAATCACACACTACGGGCAGCAGACAACAACACGGGGGTGGTACCGTGTTAAGAGGCAGATAACCCTCTCTGTATGGGACTCCAGCTCGCTTGTCGGGGCGAAATGAAGGAAACAGGCGGCGGACGGTGGCTCACCAGGGCATACCCGTGCTTAGTAATGAAGAGGAGAGGACACATCGAAATAACAGACCTTCCTTTGATGATGAGGATTCTTGCTAATAAAATGAGCCAAGGGCCTCCAGACTGCGTAGCAGACAGAGGATGGATAAGCAGAGCATGAGCAAGGAGAGGTTCATAATGGAATACAAATTGCCTCTGCTAGCTAGTATATGAGTCACCCCCAAGCCCGAAACACCATTACAATGCAGCAGAACCATCATGGTCCAGCCAAGAAAGGGAAGAAGCCAACAGCCATTCACCAGGAAGGAAGGAGCCTCCCTATATATGCCTTCCTTCACCACCAGTAGCGGATTCGATGCCCTCTTCCTTTGGTAGAAATAGAATCCCCTTTTTTCAGGACAAAAGATGCCCACCTCGCACGCATAGAAGGAATAAGTCTTGGCTGCTAAGCCTTAGGGCAATGTATTCAACCGACAGTACAAATGTGATGCTTCCCGCTTGAAGTCGACTGAGGCACGGCAAAAAGTCAACCGGGGATTTTGGGCATCAATCCGATTTCCCCTCTCCTTTTAGTCGAGCCTGCTTGCGCATCCTCATAGAAAGCCTTTTTTTGTTCGTGCCTGTTTATGGAAACCGGGGATAATTGGCATAGCTAGAAGTTCGAATGGCTTAACCGCCGGCGAATGGCTTAAATAAAAGCTCCATCCTGCAAGCAGTCAATTTCCCATATCCGTTAACTGCTCGTGGGAATGGTCAGACCGTTGTCAATGGAATTGAAATTGGATGCTTCCTGCTTTAAACCTTAGCCAATAAAGCCTTTATGCCCAAAGATCGGATCGTACTAATTTCGCTTACTCCGCTTTCTGAATATTCCGTACTGTCTCACTAACTGCGCATTCTCGAACAATGGAAAGCCCGTATTATGGTTATTTCGGAGGATTTCCTCAACCTAAAGTAAAGTGGCACGAACTTGCTTTGGTTTTCTATTCCTTCGATGCAGCGTGAACGCTCACTCTAACAACGGCACCAACGGATACTATCACAGCTAATTGAAGTGCTAGTACAGCAACTGCGGTTAGTAATTAAATTGCCAGTCCTCTACCACCGGTTAGAATACCCAGATCTCCTCAACGCAGACGCTCTTGGCATAGAAGCTGTCTTCATTTTCGCTCTTGGTCTTACCGGTGCTTTAGCCATATCTGTTGTTTGCCTTTGCCTACCTGCTGTTGGTGTAAGCGTAACCGGTCTTACTGCTATCGAATCCGCTCTTGGGAATATCATAGGTAAGAATGAAGCTAATGCTGGTGATTCAGGAAGTGAATCAGAAGAGGTTATTCAAAAAGGGATTGACCTAAGCTAACTCACGCCTGGAACTCCTTAATCAGTTAATCCGGAAGTGACTTCGATACCTTTCCAAGAGTCAGTAGCTACCTTGAGAACAAGAGTTCAAGCATCATCCCTTGAAGCTTTAAAGGCAATCTCGATGAGAAGCAAGGAAATTCTACCCTTTGAAAGCATTCCAATAGCAGCTGATTCTGTAACCTAGTCTTTCCCTGTAACCTCTATCCTTGTAATGCCGACTCTGATCCTTCCTGGCCTGGCTATATCATATCGCCTTCACTCTACGGTCTTTCTTCAAGAGAATGCCCTTAGTCCTAATCTCCTAATGACCTTACTAAAACTAAACCACCAACAGGTCCTTCTTTCAAACTCGGTCAATCAGTTTGCGGGAAAGAGAAAAGAACTTCTTATATAGCATTTTCATCAATAGTAGCCCTTATTCCTTCAACGGCAGCAGCAGGGGATATTGCCGTTCTATAATATAAGATAATATCGGAGTCGAAGGGCAAAAGATTCTATTCTTCCGAACCCCAGAGAAAAGGAGTAGAATTTAGCTTACGCCCTTGGCTACTCTACTACGCTATGAAAAGCACCAACAGTGATAAGGCCTCCAAGTGCAGCGACAGGGGCGACATCTCTATATGTTGATAGATACCCGCGAGAGTCACTCGCTTCTTTAAGCCCGGAAGTGAAGGAACTATCTTCCCTTGAGCCAGGTCTTTCTTGATTGAAGATGTAACTTGCTACGATTCCGAACCGCTGCGCACCTGTCCTCTTTTTTTAGCGAATAATTCCTATATCTCCAATCAATTTATCCCCAACTAATCGATAGGGAATGTAATTTACCGCCATTACTTGCTCTATCCGGGAACCGTGCGACCGTGCTCCTTTACCATCTTACCGGCCTGTTAACTCTTTTCTGATTCCGGCCGGGCGTAGCAGGAAACCAAAAGCACTTCATTTCTATTACTTAAGTAAATTGCTAACTCAATCCCTCAATCCTTGGAGGACGGACGGAGGACCTGGGAAAGCAGGAAGACCTTTCAGTTAGACAGCCACCAACTGTTCTGGAATCGTTGGAACTGCCTTTTTCTATACTGCCTTAACTTCAGGCACGGAGTGGAGGTCGGCACTTTAAGGGAACATTCCTATTTACCTTTTAGAAGCCTACTTCATGAATGGAAGTTGAGTGGGTTGCACAGGAAAGGAAGGAAGGAACAACCTGTCGTGGTGGGATCCTCAGAACTGCCTTTGGAACTACTGCTTTACTACAGAAATTGGAAGGCTTGCTTGGGTCAGCAGAACATTGCTATTTCATTTATGAAGCTTGCCTTTACTTCATGTGCATACTATTAACAACGTATCACCCTTTACTTGAACTGCCTCACCTTAGTGGATGGGGGGATGGATGAGAATACAGACAGAGAGGGGAAAGGAGGCGCGTAGCGGAGTTCTTCGAAAACATGCTCGAATAATCCTCGTATACAAAGAGAAGGGGCGAAGCAAATTATATACGTAATTATGCCGCTTGCTTTCGCACCTTGAAACGAAGTCTTTCACGAACGGAACGTGTAGAGAGGTTAGAAAAAAACCAGCCCTACTTCGAGCAAGTTTGAAAACCGCTGCTTGCGCACCTTTACTTTGCAATTCTGCTGGCACCCAGGACCAAGGCTATTGGAATTATGAAAAGAAGCAATTTGCCTATAGAAAAAAAGGGAGGAGTTCGCTGCGCCCCAGAGGAGAGGCATAATCTCCTTCCGATACCTATGTGCCAGGTCATTTAGTTTAGTGGGTGGATTCAGGGAATCTTCCTTATAACGAAGCCTTACTGGTTAGGTTGGTTGATATCAGGCGGGGATTTACATATGTTATTTCTCCATACTACTGGATGAAGGCCCCCAGGCCCAAGCCGGAAGTAACATTATGAATTAATCGAGTTTACTAGATAAAAATTCCGAGTGAGAGAACCCGATGGGAAATGCCTCGAACCCCCTCAACACGAGGTTTTAACTTATAAAATAAGCGTCTGGTAAGGTTTTTTGTATCGACCGGAACCACTCAACAATGAACAAACTAGCTGTTCGGAGAATGGACTTTTCATTTTCACCCTTCCCAACTTTGTGTCAGCCCCCCTTGGTGCCTTAATATGCGAGGTACGCAGTCAACGAAGTCGGTTTAAATCGGGCAGGCCTTTATAGACGTCAGTTATTGATCCTACCTTCTATATTTTCTTTTTTACTCCGTGCCTCATTGTTTATTATTCTTTAGCACTTCATCACTTCGTGCCTCGCCTCCTTTAACTCAGGGAACGACATTTACCAATTTCATTTACCAATGAATTGAGTTCCTTACTGATAACACCGAGTTCTTGAACCCAGATGAATCATATGCCTACGAACCCGTCCAAACACATATTATCTTTATCCAAAACGCGGTTGGGGACGTTTTTCGGATCCACCGGCAACAACCCTCTCAACTTAGGGAGAGCTTTACACGGGCGTTCCAAAGGAAAAAGAGATAGATAGCATTGTTGGATGGACCGGCGTTCCACAATAAACACTTGCTTGCTTAAATCAGACTTACTTAGTTTGGACGTACTTAGACCCTTTGCTAGTACTTCTGCCTACTCGCCTTCACTGTGACCACTCCACTATCAACCCACCTGCTTCAACCGGGCACCCATATTTACTGCCTGCCATAACAACGGCGGCATTGGATCGGACGAATGAAAGGGCTTCACATAGAGCTTTTTAACGGGTAGGGTTGGCATACAGCATTCACAGGCTAGGCTTCAATAACACTTGCTTGAGGCACGGAGTGGTTCAGAGCCTACAGAATTATTGTCAGTTGGACAGCAGGTTGGACCGCAGCTACCAACTGGCTTGTGTGGGATCCTCAGAACTGCCCTTGTAAATACTCCCACTTATTGGATGGGATCAATGGGGTCCTTAGACCATTCCATATTTACTTCTTCAGCCTACTGTTTGTTATAAAGTTGGTGTTATGTTACCAACTGGTGTAGGTGGGATCGTGGCGTGGGAAGAAATGCCCTATTGAGGAACTACAGACAGAACTTATTATATTAAATGGGAGGGAGTCACCACTTAGACTTTGAGTATTACCTATTCCTACTTTATTATCTTTCATTTGCGACAGCAACCGACTCACGCTTCGCCCGTTGTATTAACCAATCGTGATTTACTATCTTCTCACTTACCCGACTTAGGAATGCCCCAACCTCTTGCTGAATGAATCTTTGTGGGTACAGCATTAGTCCTAGTTACCTTTATTATACTTTGCCTTTACTTAAGTGTTACCAACTACTCCACACGAACTTTGTTACTGAACGGGCTTGGCATAGGGACTTAGAGCATTTGTTTATTATATTTAGAAGCCAGAATAATTACCTTTCAGTTGCATAAGATAACCACCAGTCCTGGGATAATGCATGAACACAGCCAGCCCTGTTTTATACTGCCCGACTACTTATGATGGATGATATCTTTCTTACGCGCTTGGGTCGGTGGGCACTTTGAACATTTGTATTCCCCTTTGTATTCCCTTGATTATTACCTTTCAAAGCCTACTGGATTACTGAAATCGACGACCTAACCTGGTAGTGTTTACCACTCTTTGAAACTGCCTCACCTAACTTATTCTAGTTACCAACCTCTAGTTACTCCTTACCCAACCCACTTAGTTATGCCCCAAACCTTTGAGCGAGCGTTGGACGGGCTTCAGACATTGATAGGAGATGCCCAGACAGACAGCATTGCCAGGAAATAATTTGTTTTAACTTGCTTTATGAGGAATGAAATGTTGCTACTGCACTATACTTATCTTATATAGACGGGATTCACCCAGCCAGCTTACATCCAGCAGTATCACATACAGCGCACCATCACTACGTATACACCTGAAAGACCTAGACCTGCTGCCCTGGACACTTACTTCATTAATCTCCTGGGTGGGTACCACTTTTCATATTGTACCGGCCAGAGCGTTGCCCAGGATACGATTGAGGCATTATCAACAACCGCATTCCTAGGACCTAGGAAGAGCCCTAATAGCCTTTCATTTTAGTCCCTCCCTTACCAACCAGACTCCAAACAATCTTTTTATGGGCTTCACATAGAGCTTCGTTTCTTGTACGGGCGAGATAGAGCACCTGCGTTCGATAACACACACTTGCTAACATATTCTTACTTCGGGGGTACCACCATTTAGCTTTTCGGGACGGGCTCCCAGCCAGATACTATGAATTCTGACAGCATTGCTAGAAAATGCCCAGCCAGACAGCATTATCCAGATATCTCTACTTCCCTTTAATTTAGTGCCTACCAACCTTTCTATTTTTACTCACTTTTAACCACCCTTCTCTTTACTTACCAAACTTAGTGATTAGACGTGCTTGGGTAGGGTCGGGTCGGTGAGCACTTAGACCTTGAAGTATAATATTACCTTTTGTCAGAAAGGAGTAATTACTTCAGTGTGAACTACAGCAATCCACCTGTTTGTTATATTTACCCACTTATAGATACTTCCTCACTTAACCCCTACTTTGTTATCCCCAAACTTTTAGCATTCACTGGCCTTCAAACACCATTGCCAGTAAATAATTTGTTTTAACTTGCCTTAAATCATGCTTACTTGGGACGCGCTTATACTTCCTTTGCTTTTGATACTGCTAGTGAAAAAACTAAATCATTAGGATCATCAACTGGATCAATAGGTGAAACAACTGGTAAAGCTACTGCCTTTAATAGCGAGGATGCTGGTAGATCTCGAATGAAAATTGGCTCAAATGCTTTCACACGGTAAAATGTCTTTGCCTATGCCCACGTTGGTGGTTGAACCTGAGGTGTTGTTCTTATCTCCTTGGGTAATGAGCTAAAAGGTGCTTAAATTCTATCCTCCAAAGGAAGAAGGCGCTCATGTATAACAGGTCACCCGCAGTATCTGAACCAATTCAAGTGGAATCAGCGCAAAAACCATTTGATCCATAGCCATTCGTTGGAGAACCAATTCTTCTCGTCTTCTTTCCTAGAGGTGAGTATTTTCGTACAACTATATACTTTCACCCACGACCTTCTGGGACCTTTTCTCTATATACGTATATAGAGAGTAAGCTTTCGTCTCGCTTCTACCTCTCTCTTGTTTCACTGCGCTTTCTACCACTTTATACCTTATTACTTACCAACAAACAACACACCTGTCCTTCCATAGGCACAAGTAAAGGAGAAAATGCTACTTCGAAGCTACCAAATACCCTAATCCACAAGGCTTACTTACTCGCTAGGCGCGGGGAAAAACTGATAAATATATAGCCAAAAAGCTTCGTCAATGTTCATCAACATCCTAACTACTAGGCTCCATAATATATTACTTGGCTGAACAAGCTTATTGAAAGCCTAGCTTAATGCTCTACGACTAAGGATTACAGACCTACTTGTTTACTAAATTCCGGTCGGGTTTTTGTTCCGGGAAAGTGTACATTCTTGCCATATGCCTGTTATTCAATCCTGATCTATGCGCGACGGTCCAGTAGGCATAGTGCTTGCGATTCTCTCTGGCGTGAATATCTTATCGTGACTGGGTCAGCTGCTTCTTCACCAGGCGTTTCAACCGGAGAAACAATAGGAATTGGTGCTTAAATAACTACTGCTTATTTAGCAAGGTCTGTTTATCCTCAATCAACAGGTCCCGGCTGGGACTGGGGCTACTTAATCTTTTGCTGGAACCGGGTCAATCGCTTCTTATGCTTTTGCAACTTCATATCATAATTGCAACTGTATCTACGCCTGGAACTGCTTCTTTTACTTAATCAACTGGAAATTTTACTGGGTCACAAAATACCGGAACTGGATAACTAGGGTAATCAACCGACACATTCACCAATGCTAGCATTTTGTTTTCCAATGAATGGATTTTTATCTGAACCCGGATACGCTGCCGATGGTGCTTCCTCTTCAACTCAACTCATAATTGTTAAAAACTGCTTGCTACCTATGCTTTTGCTTCTGCTACTATGGGTAGTATATAAACTGCTGCCTTCACAATGATTTATTTATACTCGCAGCAAGCTAAAAGGTTAAGTAAAATGCAACTGGTGCTGTTTACACTTTAGCTACTCGCTCTTTTACTATATACTATGCTACTCTGAATCTTAAATTGGAAGCTAGCTCTGCAACGAGATCTACTGTCTTAGCTGCTGGTCCCGGATAAATGAATTGCACCTGGGCTGGGGATCAACTCATTCCTCTGCTCCTGAATTCATAATCGTTTCAAGTCATAATTAATAAAAGTCCGGACCCTGCCTGTGTTGAGCCTGCGCTGATGGAGAACCTCAGTTAGCTGGTTCTTCAACTGGATCCACTAAATATACTAGTACTCCTTCTGGGTCAACTTAAATGGAGATTTCACTTGGTACTGAATCCACGCCTGGAACTGGATATGAAACCGGGAGGGATGCTTCGCGGGGTGCTTTCACCTTGACTCTGGTTGGTGCTGATGAAGTGACCTTTGCCCTTTGCCTCGGCTACTGCCGTACCCCCCCTTCCTTATATGGTGAGACTACAGATGCTTTCACATGGTCAAATGGGACTGGACAAGGTCATAATATGGGTTCGGGTACAAAAGAAAAGGGTTATTAAACGGACGCTAAACTGGGCTTTAATTCCAACTCGATCTACTGGATCAAGATCAACTGAATCCACAACAACCTTATTATTGACCTAAAGATGCGGGAACTCTGGGTATAAAACTGAAATGGGATCTTCATAAATGGCTTATGGATTTGAGGATGAAACCCCCATCTGTATCTCCGTGTTCCTTGCCCTTGCAATTAGAGTTTTTTCAACCTTGACTCGAACTATAAAGGGTGCTATTGGTTCTGCCAGGGGAGCTCAAACTGGATAATATGCTTCTTTGACTGGATCAACTTCAACTGGAACTGATACTAGTGCTGATGGCGATGAAACTTTCATTGAATCTACCTTTAAACATAGGTCAATTTGAAATCGCTCTGCTATCTTTATAGGTCATCGAATGGCTTTTAAACTGGTGCTTTTAGCTCCCGACCTGGAATTGAAGGTTACGGATATGGAGGAGAGAGAATTGGGTATGGAAGATCTTAAATTCTTTGTGCTACTAGAGTCAACTCAAAACTTATCCTTTCGCTTTTCAAGTTCACCCCTAAACTTAAAACCTTATCAAATGCGTGTACCAATAAGGCCTATATAAGGGTAAGCGGTTTACTGGAATGAAGTGAGGGCTTAACAGTCAATGCCCTAGCAATTCAAGTTGAAGATCCAGATCCAAAAGTAGTTTACCTGGTTACAGGAGCATAATCAATAGCATCTATATCCGCGATAAAAGCATAGCCAGTTGCAGGGCCAGATCTGGAGCTATAAGTTGGAGCAGTATCTAAAGTCGCAAATCCAGTTGACTAAGTCCCGGATTAAGGAAAGGGCGGAGCATCACTGATATAAAATATATAAATTGTCACACCACTTTTACAGCACTTATGGGTAAGCCCTGACCTTCCTGCTATCGGGGGTCGCCGAGCCGTGTCAAGCGTGTGTGTGCTACTAAATAGCTCCGGTTAGAGCCGGTTAATCCATAAGTAGCAGCATCCAAATAAGTTCCGAGTTCCATGCCAATTCAATAGCTTGCTCGAGAGCCATAACTTTTTTATCTATAGTCCTAAGAAAAAGCAATTGACCTAGAATGGGAAGCATAGGTCACAACAGTATAGGTAGCAGTTAGAGCGGATACATTTCTAGAGCCTCCAACAAAAACATAGGCAACGGTTGCATTTGCCTGAGTTACAGTTCCCACTACAGAGAAAGCAAAGGTAGCATTAGCAATTGAACATGATTCAGTTAATCCCGCTCCAGTCCTCATTTAAGTTGATCCATACCCAATTGGCCGGGTAGATTTAACCATTTATTTGGAAAAAAAAATTGCACTTGATAAAGGTCAATAACAAGCATCTAAGCCTGCGGCACCCCTTCCTTGGGCGCCTGTAGTATCATCCATTCGAGCAGATTCAGTCATAGATCCCATTTTAGTTAGTATACCACCACCTCGATAGCGAGTAGCTTCTCTAGTGTCGGGATTAGTATCGCTTTCAAAGGTTTCAGCGTCACAGACATATACGGAAGCATAGGTGGAAAAGGTGGGAGCTAGAGCATAAGTAGTTTAAATAGCAAATCCACCCGTCGATGACAGGACTAGCAACAGAGAGTAGAAGCTTCAGGACTAGAGGTTAGGGAAAAGGAACCGCCTGTGCGGAGGTTTATTTGGTACTCCAGGGGTCAATTTAATATAATAATGGCAACGAAATCAATTGGTTAAAATGGTTCTGCGCGCGGGGACGTCTGTGCCAAAAGTCGGAACAGGCGTAGACTCTCCAATGAGGTCCGCCCCTGCTGTTGGTGGTTATAGATCCAGAACTCAATATTGATTCGCACCAGCTCAGATAGATATGCCCATGGTGCTCTATCATTGCTTCCTCCGCGGGAGCAGCCCTGAGCGATATGTTAGTGAGTAGTGGGAATAAATAGGCTTTCTTTACCAATTTTATTCCCTCCTAAGCACTCTAGAGGGATTTAGCACCAGAGTGTTGATATGCCCTGGGTGATGGATAAATTAAAGAATTGTAAATCGTGAAGAATATTATTATATTTGTAATGTGTAAAACAGGTCCTTTCCGCTGGCGAACCTTTCCGCCGGTAATATTATTTATATGTAATTTTCTATTTAGTAACAAACTATCTCTCTATGGTGGATATCCCCAGGATGGGAGGTCTCCGTTACCCCGCTGGCCGATACCGGGGAAGACCTTACAGCTAAGAGTTCTGAGTGCATGTGGATAAAGCTATTATCTACAGACTAAAGGTACGAATACATGTGAACTCGCATATATACGTTTAACTTTTCGCCATTGAATTTATAATCTGAAGCTAACTCTAAGGCAAGTTACTACCTTAAGGCATGATGGGATAATACCGGGGACCTAGAGCTAAAAGGAAATTTACCTATTAATTGGGATCAATTGGTAAGGGGAATAAGCCAATGGGACTACTAATCCAATCCCATATGGGGAATAATAAACAAGGGAAATAATAATCCAAATAATACGAAATCGCATATCTACGTTTACCTTGTCCATTGTAACAAGAAATAAATAATCTGACATGAACGAGGCATTACTTACGATGCAGTGATGAGGATAGTGACCGAGTACGAAGGCATATCTCATTCCTAATGTGCCGACGGAACAATGGCTGTGCGCAATCCCGAAACGGGGCGGGGTGGAGAACGCTCCAAGGGACGCAGCGAAATAATTTAGTCATCAAAAGGAGCGGAGCCGCTTGTCCTTCCTAGGGCAAGGACTTTCTTATTTAGTCAGAAGTAAGTAAGTAAGATGGAAGTTCACCTATGAGATAGAGAAGCGGGATGCCGTCGATTGAGAGGCTCAACCAAACACCAGAAAACAACATTAAGAAGGCATTAATAAGTTCCATGTACTATTACACACACTACTTTATTTATTACATTTCTCACCACTATGGACTTAAAAAAGGGTCTCTATGGCCTTACTCCATGAAACTAACTCCCACTCTAGTGAAACAAGGTCTCCTTTCTTTCTTAAGGGCAGACTCCAACAACAAAACCAATTCTCATATGGTGGGGAACATTATGAGGGCCCTATGGTATCCATATCTGAGAAAGTATGCCTAGCATGTTAAGGAAGGAAATCCAGTGGATTCGATTATGTCCACATAACGGAAAAACAAAGTTCCTCAATGCTTTCTTCCCATAAGCACCTGTAGGAGACAGGACCACAGCAGGACACCTCCAAACAGCAATACCTCATTGCCATAGTCCAGCAGAGACGGCTTGCCTTCCCAATAGTAGCACACCCATGAGCCAGAGACAGGAGGGTGTGGTTAGTGCCCCACTAGTTTCAATGAACCTATGAAGAAATAGGCAAAGAGCTGAGCGGTAAGTGGCAGCTAGTAGTCCCCTGAGCGTAAGCAAATAAGCTAGAAGGAATTCCTATTCCTTCTCTCCATTCCTTTCCTTACATGGGAGCTGCTCTAATCTGCTATATAACCCCCTAGGCTACTACTACTCTGCTGCTAATACAACAATGGAAAGAGATAAAGGTAAGTTATAGAAATATTTCTCCATATTTCCACAATTATGGGAAGAGATAGGGTAAGTTTTGGGTGGAGGAAAGGCACGTAGTGAAACCCTTCTAATGTGAGGGGAGGGGAAATAATAAGCCAATGGGGGCTAATCCAATATAGATAATATAGGATATCGCGCATATCTACGACCCGATAGGTGACTTGCCTTGGTCCAAGGAAACAAGCTTCTTACTTAATAGAGTCTCGTTCATTGGAATGAAGATCATCAGCTGTAGAGTGAAAGCCAAATGATTAAAAGTGTGTGACTAGCCCCATACATAGTGGTGTTTCCATTCTTTCTTTGAACTATAGCCCCAAGTGTGAAAGCCTTAAGAGAAAAGCTTTAAAGTAAGTTCCCATACTTGCACTAGAGTTAAAGCCTTACCCCTAAGGCCTACTGAGACTGAATCTATTATTTATTGGCTGCTAATCCTCGGAGAGGAAGAGTCAGCGCTTACTGAACCCCTATTATGGACAGCCTTAGAGTGGAAAGCCTTAAAAGACAAGGTTAGTCTCGCCTGGATTACGGACACTAGCTTTTTTAGTCTTCTTGGTCCAGCAGAGAAAAAACGCCTTAAAGAGAGACTATATCTTAGTCCATTACTTTGATCCGTGTGAATACCGTTTTAAGCTTAGAGTTCTCTTAAAATATACCCATTTTTACCCTTTACACCTTTACCCAGTTCTTTAAATTGCCTTACCTTACTGACTTATTTTCAACGGGCTTAACGCTCTTTCCAATTTACCACCTCGCTTAAACCATAATACTATAGCTTATACTCCCTTACCCCTTGAGGTTTGATCGAGCGCTTACACCGGTTGAGGAATAACGAACAACGTGCGTAGGTGGTGGGGCCGCGAACTTCTTTTATTCAAAAGAGCGAGGTGGGTGACAGCTTGGTTTAGTTACGATTCCACTAGCCGGTGAGGATATGTTATGTATGGTGGATTTACTTATTCGCCCAGGACATGTTGTTTTCTATAGAGGTTAAAATACAACCCCGTTATCCACTTACGACGATAAAGATAAAAAGATAAAAAGATAAAAAGATAAAAAGATATATAGATAGATATAAAAAACCCTTTAATGGAAGGCCCACACGCATTCTCCTCTCTACCGCCCGCATTCAGGTACCCCATTAAACCTTGACTCTTTTTTAGGGAGAACTATTCAGCGGTAGCGGGCAAACATATAAAGGGGGCAAGCTCGATCGATGCTCCTCAACAAAAACCTGGGGGAAGCGATATCGATCATCATAAATCATGCAGAATATGGGTCAGTAAAGATGTAGCAAGGGACATATGGCTCAGATGGGATAATAAGTATCATTCCAGAAGTATCAGTCAAGATGGAAAAGGGAATGATTTTATAAAAGTATGAAGGGTATGGGTCGTCGGTAATGCTGCTATAATGCGGTTATGTTATGTGGGCGAATTCAAATTATGTCTGTAATCCATGGAATCAATCCATGGAATCAATCAATGGAATCAATGACTACGATCTATAAAAAATACCACCTGTTTAGGCCCTACGGTTGCTGTTCTTGTGTGAAAAAACTCAATATTTCATTTATGAGTCACGAGCTCTGGCGAATCCGGGTGTTTACAGAGTTGATGAATAGTTTCCCAAGTGAGGCTAATAAGTCTAGTCCCAAGGCATAGTTTACTGGGTATAGTCACACCAAGGCTGTAGGGATGAAGTTCCCAAGGAAGCCCACCACCCAATAAATACTTAGTACTTATCTCGCGCCTGGTGCCACCCTGTCTCAATTGATATGCTCATATGTAAACAACATGGCTCACATTCTTCCGGTGGGAACAACATGGATGATAACATAATCCTAATTTGTTGTATAAATAAATAGGTGAACTCCTTCTATCGGGTATGCTGGGGGACTACTTCTCTTTCGCGTCTGTCACCAACTTGGTCACAATTGGATATGGTGATAATATCTGGCTCTGACTGGCGTATGACATCTATGATCGGCTATGATATTATGGCTATGTCTGTATATGTATAGCTGTAAGGCTTCTATGTGGGGCTCTGCCCGGCTATGACTGCTGGCGTATTTCCTAAAAAAGTGAATCAACGTATGTAACGCATAATTATTCCTTCCATCCATTCTAGGTAGTAACTATTGTTCCGTAGCGGTAAGTTTCGTGAGGGATATGGTGGAACTAACCCTCTCGGGTATCCTGTGGTGGGCTTTCTCTCACGGGTATATGTTGAAGGGGGATATATCTATTTTGCGGGCTTCACAAAATAAACTAACAAAGCTGGTTAACACGAAGATGAGGGTAGTTGGCTTATTTAGCTTGCTGGTTAGCTTTCTTTAATTTGCTTGGTGATGAACCGAGCGAGCGCTCTTGCTTACGCTTGCTTGCTAGATTTATGGAAGATGCGCGCGGGAGGAAAGCCGCTACAGCAGACGGAAAGATGAAATGAAAGAAGGAAGGAGCTAGTACAACAGAAATAAGAGGAGGTGCGCTGGCTTGCTTAATTGCGCGGATAATGAAAAGAAGAAAGGACCCCGAATATGAGGAACGAGTATTCGGCCCTCCGGGTCATCGTTCCTACATAACCGAGAGAGGAAAGATATGCACCCCATCGCCATACGAGATAATGGCTAGACGTGTTGC
>Ga0233342_1000203_pt1 | contig 18275 bp, 7 predicted proteins | sample GEONDECOMP273_FD_180706 | JGI IMG/M metagenome (GOLD analysis project Ga0233342, IMG submission 180706) | Leaf litter microbial communities from Shasta-Trinity National Forest, California, United States - GEON-DECOMP-273 | ecosystem: Environmental > Terrestrial > Plant litter > Unclassified...
GAAATCCTACCTCGCTCTCTCTTTGGTTAGGCTCGCCTGCGGGCTCAGGAGCAATATTCTATTTTCTCAATTATGAAAAGCGTAATGACATAGCTCCGATCAGACAGCTAGCTTCGGGATCATCAGACAGCTTCGGGTCATATAAATTGGTAGGTTGATGAGGACCATTACCGCCCATCTTTTATTATTGACTGAAGAGCGCATCCCCAGGGTAGGCATTCAAAAGGAAGCTTGAAGCCGAAGAGGGTGAGGTTAGGCCGGGCGAGACAGACTCAGGCAGACTTAGGTGAGGTAGACTCAGATGAGGCAGGCTCAGGTGAGGTGAGGCAGGTGGGGACTGCGAAAGAACATATATATTATTTACTGGCTGGTAATGACCAAATCACTTTCCTTCAAGGTAAGCAGTCATAAGTGGCGTAAGAATGGCAAGGATCAATCGCACCTACCCTTCACCGTAAGAAGTTTACTTGTAAAAGAATCTTAAAAACTTATAATTTTATGTTTTTTATGAATGAAACACCTCGTTTTTAGGGGTTGGATGAAGAAATATCCTCCTCTATCGGGGAAATGAAATGGATTTTCTTATTTAGTAGCTACGATGATTCTTCTCGTTTCTATGATGTATCTGATGGTAATGACATAATATAAAGTCTAATAGAATGATTCCTAGATCAAGTAATAAAGTATGATATAACCAATATCATAGCAAGAAAGCACAGATTCTACGCTTTAATGTTGCTAATTCATATAAATAATAGATGCCCTAATGAGCCTAATGTTCCTAGCTAATTCATCTAGTAAAAACCATGATGCAATGTCCTAATGATTTCCTCCTTCTGAACAGAGAAAGAAGCAAGGCTAATTCCAACCGAGAACGTGAGTCAAATTTGATATTTACGGGGCACTAAAAAGTTTATGTTTACGGTAATTAATTCTATACTCCCCTAATGTTGCAAATACCCTCCTCCTAATTTCCTGATGTTCCTAGCTTATGAACAGAGATAAAAGCAAGGTGGAAAATCCCGACCAACGGGAGGCAAAATCCCCGGTGTTCTGTCTTTACTCACCAAAGATTCCTAGATGTTATGGAGCCCTTGTTTACTTGCTAGGATTGGTAAAGAATGAGGTCCCCGAGAACGCACGTGAGTTAAAATAATAGAGTAGGTTCCCGGCATAATGAATTCCCTAATGAATGATGGTTTAATAATTGCTAAATGCTTGCTAATTTTACTTGCTAAATTCATGCTAAAAAAGTTCCGGTTTCCGGGGTTACCCAAGGTGGTATAGTTTTAGGTTAATTTAATGTAGCCCACCTGCGTAAAATTCAGTAGCCCCCGCCAAGTGCTTAACACATGCAAGTGAACGTGTTTCTCGTCCCTACGGTTTGGGAGATATGTAAGCATGAGTTCCAATAAATATGCGTATTGGTGCACATTACAGAATCTTCGCGACGACCTCAGGTAGAATTGAAAAGTTACCACTAACCATGAAGTCCAAGGCAATTTTTCGCTTTTTAGGTACGAAGTCGCTTGTCCGCATCGGGCAAGGCACTTTTTTCTGTTTATGTTTTAGCTTACTTCATCTAGTTTGCTTCTCTTGAGTCTTATCGGGGTAAACTCATGTCATCACACATTGTACTTTTAACATCCATATGTGTTCCACTTTGTTCACTTGTGTATTTACCCATTCCACCTCATCTCACTACTATCTGTTAGGGTGTGGGTCTTTTCTTCTTCCTATAATCCCAGAATAGGATGATCCTTCTCTCTACATATGACCATGTGTCTATTATATTGAGTGTGTAGGCATCCTTCCTGACTACTTAAGGAGGATTACTTGTAAAACCCATAGAGTTGGGTGGGCACCTATATATATACATTTTTGCTTTTATTGGGTTAGGAGTAGAGTCTAAGCCTAAACGTGTATTCTTGCTAGACAATCATAGTATGCAAGGATACAGAAGGATCCTATCCAGTCTTAAAATCCTAAGGGCTGTCCCATGCCCTGTAGATTTATGATAAGCCATAATAAATCCCTATAGGGGGGAACTCCGCCCATCTGCCCATCCATAGTGTTCCATTAAAACATGATACACTTGTGTAACATGAGCTAGCCTTAGTAGGATCTCATGGTTGTACTCTAATATATGCGCATTTATCCATATTTTTTGAGAGTGCTAATAAGATATGTGCTAAATTTTTTATTTTTATACCAGCCTCATGAGTGTCTCCAACCAGTATGAGCATTAGGTGCATTTTCTTATTGGGTGTAATAGGGACTAGTTATCTATCTTCGTGGAGCTGCGAGTTCCACTTTTTTGTTATGCATCACGGCTTTGCCTTATTTATTTTAGCATGTTCCTTAATATGCTATTGTATGTCTTATACCAAGGCATCACTCACTTATAGCATGCATTTCATTCTTGATGATTACTGTTGCATACTCACACATCGTGTGTTTGCTTTACTCATTTCCATTGCACACTCATATCCCACTCTATGTTTTTTCGCAGTCGTAGCGTGCTTTACTTGGTCATAGCACATATGGTTGTTTGTGTTAATGTATTTGCCTCTACCCAGTTGTACTGTTGATAGTTGTTTATATTTACACCCATCTACTTTGCTTTCCATTATCCACCTTTGCAGTAACATGCTTCATCCAGTTCCATGCTCACACCCACGCATTGCACGAGCTACTAGCTACTTTATTGTGGCCTTCATTGGGTTACCTACATAGAATCTTCCCCCGTTAATCCGAACTTTATTGTAAGGATCAGAGTTATTAATAGCTCAAAGCTGTGCTGATAAACTAAAAGAAGTATTAAACTAGCTAGTTGTTTTCCCACTCTAAGGCTATAACAACTTACGGGTACTTAGGGTTTAAACTTTATAGCATACATAGCACTAATATTTGCCCAGGGCTCATTGTTTATCCCCGGGGTAGAATAATTGTTATTAAGGGTAGTTAAAACCTTAATATCGTTTGCTAGATCGTAATCTAACAAGCCATTGGTTGTATTGGATGACCTTATGCCCAATAAATGGATGATTATCAGAGAATGAAAACAAATTAATCACGCACTGGATATCTGCTTTAGAACTTACACATAAAAGGTCATATCGACCGTCCTGAACAGTGTATGCAGTTATGCTAACTTATTATATACGGGAAAACGCTTGAAATAGCAGAGGATCAATTCTTTGTATAACCAGTAGGTAGCATCAGAGCAAGCATAGGTATCTAGAGCATATTCATAAACAATGGAAGCAGCACCAGTAGTAGCAGTAGCATAAAGAACATATATAGTTGACCGAGTACGAGTAGTTGATCCAGTCGTTAAAGCAGTAGTTTACGCCGATGTAGCAAAGTCAGTTGTATACCCATATATAGTACCAGGTCCAGATCGAGATACAAAGCCAAGAGCTAGTACAAAGCCTAAATAGCACCAGTTTATTCAGCAGACGATCCTACAGACTCTGCCGCATATCCTACAGTTCCAATTCCAGGTACAGCGGTAGTTCCAGCATAATCAATAAAAAGTAATTTAGTATCATTCATTGTGAGTTATAAGTTTATGTCTTGTCAGTTCTTTTCCCCCCCTATAGTATTTCTCTTCGAATTTGGTTTCTCTTCGTTGATTCTTCCCTCTTTCGACGTTCCTTTCATAAATGTATAGCGATAATACTCTCGTGTGGTGGACACTTCTCCAAGCGAACCAGATACAATAGGGTGCCCAAGGGGGTGCCCAACACTCAAGGCATGTAGCTTTCTTTATCTTTGCAGTCCCAGGATAAAATAGAAAGGTTTAGGTTTAATAATTCCCATACAAACATAAACTGCCTCATGAACCTAATTACAACTTGAATAAATTTAATCATAGACTTTACCACTGCCTCATTAAACAAATTACACTCCTACATTTTATCCTATATTTTATATATAAAGGTAAACCCAACTGTGCTAATAAGGTAAGGAAGCCGATTGAACCCTAGCTATAAGGTCAGGGGATTTTATTTAACTCAAGGACGAAGCTAGGTTGCGAAGCGACCAAGCTAGGTGGACGGACTCATCAACCTAATGACAAAGACTTCCTGGTGTGCCCACACTGCCTCATCAACCAATGGACCAGTAAAAACCTTTCGCAGACATACGTGCTTCTCTTTAGATTCTTTAACGTAACGAAGAGGGAACTGTCCTAATATATAAGGTCCCTTAATCTTTTCGGTGGGTTCTTCCAGTCTATTAAAACGTTGGTTGCCTAAAAGGATATTAACCAACTACTGGCTCGTGCACGAGTAAAGACCTTCGCCATAAATACGTGCTTCTCTTTCTATTCTTTAAGGTAAGGAAGGAACCCATGGACCAGTAAACACCTTCCGCAGACATACGTGGTTTTCTTTAGATTCTTGAAGGTTGGAAGCCTGCAAAGGACAGGTAAGGGGAAAAGCTCATCAGCCAGGTACCACCAAAGTAACCCAGGTTTCAGGAGCGAGCCATAGACATCGGGGTTATACCCGGTCAGGACATCAGACAGGCAAAGGCACATCAGACAGGTAAAGGTATAGGTGCTTCCCTCAATCCGATACTTCTGGTTTACGTAGTGACCTTGACTCATTAACCAGTAGTGGGGGTGCGCAGGCACAGGTCTCTTTTCCAGTAGCTAGCTATCATCAATCGTAGCTATGTGGTGTGAACCAAATTAACACTGCCGCATGAACCGTTGTGTGAAAGCTCATCAACCAGTAGTTCATATATCAGGGAATCAGCCCTTCGTGGGGTCAGCTGCCTTACCAACAGGAAGGCAGATAGCCCTACTGCCTGAATGAAAGCAACGGAACTAAAGCTTAAGACTTAAGAATGCGCTTGTTTCTATAGAGAAAAATAGAAAATGGAGTTAGTAGAGATAAATAATAGAATAGGTATGTGGTGTATAGAAATAAAACCTATAATGTTCTTAGGGAGATGGAACCTGATGAGAGGTAGCTCGTTTTGCACTACTGATATTATTTTATATTGATTGATTGAACACGGATCATTCCTTTATAGGCAGAGGGGTCTGATACCCCCTCCCTTCTGAGATCTGGAATGAATGATGAATAGTCGATGATCACGAAAACGATCGACCGAATTATTGATCATTTAAATTGAGTGAGCACAATGTTTCAATCATGAGTAAGTGATAACTCTTGAGTGATCCATTGCTCAGGGATAAGGATAGCACAAGATCGTCGATCCTAACGATCAAGCAGAGGATACGATGAGCACTTGTGATCTCTAGAGTGAGCACTCAAGTCACTCTAGTTAGAGATCATCACAAAATATCATTGAAGGTCGTCATATTACTCGAGATAGATCGGTTCAACTCTTGAGCAATCAATCACCTGATCTTTCCCTCCGAGCAAGTGATGATACTGTTAGAGACTCTTGTTCATCACACGAGTTCAGTGTGTTCTCTTGAGTGCTCAAGAGAGAGATCACATGTTCTTCGGTACGACCTTCCCTATTTTATTTTGAGTCATTAGAAGAGAGGAGGTTGAGCAAGAGATTGTGAGAGAGATCAACTGAGAACACAAGAACACACTTTTACGATCAATCCGAGAGCAAGAACACATGATAAGAATCTAAATGTTGTTCTATGAATTAGCACATATAGAGTTTGAAATAGATAGTAGTTCATTCCATCATTTAGGTAACAGACTCAGTACAGGGGTGAAAAGAGTAAGCACCACTCAGGCCCAGCCAGGCAGGATATTAGTTTAGGGAACCCGGTCCGGTAAGGTATTAGCGGGCCCCTCTATTGGGCCCGAACAAGAAAGGAAGGTACAAGGAAGGTCGGCAACGCTAAAACGAGCGAGGGCCTTTCCATCTGTTCAGTCAGACCAGAATGTCCCTCTATCGATAAGTAGGGAAGGCATAAGGACGGCATCATATCATGAGGAAGGCATGTCTGTAAGGGAGTGGATCTGCCCGAAGGTCCTAACAGAATGGCTGTAGCTCGTCAGCCTGCCCTGGCTGGAATGCTGCCCGAAGGGCCTCCCAGAAGGGTGTAGCTCGTAACCCCTTGCTGTAAGGTATCTGCTGCTAAGGAAGGCTCTCCCATCCCATGCATGCCGGGCGGGCTAGGTCGGGTTACTCCTTTATTTCCGACGGACAAGCCCAAGCTTGCTTGCATTCCCTGGGTGAACGTAGAAAGTCCATGGACCGGGCATGGCTAGATATGCATTAATATTTCCTTCCCTTGCTTGCTTCCTTCCTACAGCCGCCTGATCTCATCTCTTGGACAGAAACCCCAAGCCAGCCTGTTATCCCTGCTCCCCTTCGTGGATAGAATTGTCGAAGGAAGGTAAAAAATTTTTTAATAAATAGAGAGTGAAACCCTAGCTAGATAATAGCCTGTGAAAGCATAAAGCCAGCAAGCAGGTAATACCTTTCAGGACTTATATTTCTTCCCCTCAAAGAGCTAGCTACAAGGGCAGGTCCTGATCCCTAAGGCCTTATCCCTAATTTCTTACCCTCAAAGCCTTCCTTACAACCAGACCGGAAGAGATCCGTCGTAAACTTGGTATGTTCTAAGGAAGGTGTTGTGTTCATCCGGTTACATTCTCTCTAGTTACCGACATGATACGAGCCATCTCTTCTCCCTTTGGTCGAGCACTCCGTCCTTATAACACATTATATACGAGTCACCCTTATTTCCCTTTGGTTGTAGGGGGAGGACCAATGGGCATGAACTATTAGTAGTGCACGTACCTTTGCTTACTCGCTATGCTCACTTTAGGAATTGTTTCTAAATTAAATCCCCCAGGCCAGGCTCTCTTGCCTCATGAACTACTGCCCGGTAAGACGTAGCTCAGGGAAGAGTAGGGGCTTACCAATAGAATAGAATAGGCTCACTCCCCTCACCCGTAGCTCAATAGCCATAGCTCAAGAACCTCATTCCTTGAATAATTCTAAGCCAAGCTCCACTCTATCTCACAAGACAGTTCCGCACAATGGAGTGCTTCATTTCCACAATGGCAGCTTCCAAGTGAATTGAAGTTCATCATTCACTTCTAATGGTCTTGGAATGCTTTTATACTTCCTATGATTCCTAGCAGCTTACTCTGCCTTCCCAGGGTAGTCCAGGCCCAAGCATAACTTGGTCCTTATCATCAGCTGCCCCTCTAGGCAAAGTGAAGTTCATTAGTGCTTCACATCTTATATGTATAAGTTGTTGGTTCATATCCTGCAACCCTTCTATGCATGCACATATCTATCCAATAAGATGGTTCACCCATCTCACACATATGAGGGTAATGCCCTCTTTTATCTTGGCAGATTTACTCTACCATAGTAGGCATTCCAATGATTGCTTCCCAGGCAATCCTGATGCCCATCATGCTCTGCAACCTTCATTGCTTGGATAAGGCTTTTAGGCATATAGGTCAATTGGTTTAACCGTTTTATTCGAATTTCCCTCGCGCGAATATAAACTTACAGATGGGGCGGGAAAGACATAAATGAATAAGTGGATTGCCGCTTAACGAGTGGTTTTAGTTAGCCTGGAGTGGGACCAACCAGTGAGGCAATGTTTCAATTTCCCACCCTTTCCATTATCTCAATAGTTAATGCCCGAATGAATTAGATATTTCCACCACCGGGCGGCTTGGGACTTAATTAACAGTTTGTTGCTTCATGCGGGAAACAAATATTATTAGATTGCTTGGCTTGATGCCCTCCATTCAAGATTTGCTGCTTTCCGGTTTCCTTGCCATTAGCGGTTTAAACCACTGGTGCATTAGGTTATGAGAGGATTTTTCACTTTGATAATTAAATTATAGGGAAGGAAGAATGCCAGGGGGTGACACCAGAGGGAGGAAATTGACCCACATCAAAAAGCATAGGAGCCATTCGACAAATGCCAAGACCTTTTATTTAAGTCGTGCGCTGAGTGAGACGCGGTTCCTTACCGTATATAATTGTTTTTCTATATTGATATCATGGTCAACTCCCTTTATCCGAGTTGTCCTTTTATTGCTTCGATAATAAATTAAATTCTAGTTTCTGCGTAGAGTTTCCTTCCCGTTTCTATAGATAGTTTTTGTTTCCATAGATAGCAGGTCTTTTAGGCTTCCACCGGATTAGGGATTTACGCCTGGTAACTAATAAATTTAGTAATTAATAAATCGATACGCCTCCCTTTCTTGGGCTTCGTTAACCTGACCTTTAGAATACTTATTTGCTTGGGTTGTCTAGCTGGGTTGGAATAAACCCTTCGCTCGTAATTATGCCATCTTCACTTAGTTGCTTTCCTTCTCTGGTAATTCGAATTGCTAGGTTTACTTCTCCTCGATATAAGTTTAAAAACTCCTTAAGGCTGCTTTTATTACGCTTTACCACTCTAAGTTGTAGACAACTGGCTTTCACTCTAACTAATTAAGTTAATAAGGCAAGAAATAAGATTGGAACTTTGTAACAACTTATTGATAGTGCCTGTTTCTTTATGAACTCTTATTTTATTTATTACCTCTTCTCGGGCTAGAACTAAGGCTACTTACTAAGGCAACTCTACAGCTAATAGTTTTATTAGTGTGCATGTGGACTACCAGCAGGCTTGTGTCTCTGAAGGCGGCACTGCCAAAAGGCTACACTCTAAGTCTAAACTAGTGTCTCCATGGAACTAACTTCACGGACGGCTTTCACCACGCACATATTTGTTGAACAAAGAAAGGGGACTAAAGCAAGTCATTAATAAAGAGTAGTAAGGCAATAGGGAGGCACGTATTTGAACTAATCAAGTGTATTCTGGCTTATTATGAACTCATTGGGGAGGACTCAAAGTTAAACAACTAGCGGGAAAGAGAACAACAAGTTAACTACTAACAACAACTAATTAGTTTGATTGAACTACAAAAATAAAATCCATTTTAGTTTCCGATTAGAGTTTAGTTTTCCAATTGGGTAGGAGCGTATGATTCCTCGGACCTATAAAAAAGAGGTTGTTACTCCGGCAAAACGTGAAATGATAATGTTTTGTAAATTCTGTTCCAACGCTGAAACTTCTTGCCTGGGCCAAACCAGACAGAGATATGGTCCTCAACAACAAATGGGTGAATCATTGTATGTAACGCATAGCCGGTGGTGATGTGGGCAGTCATTAGTCTGTGGGAACACCTCTGAAATAATATGTTCTCGAAATATGTGTTCTGTTGTCCATTGTACCACCCCTTGCAGAAGACAGGCTCTCGCCGACCCTCTAAGAAGTGTATGCGTCAAACTCAGTTAGTTCTAAATAAATCTGTTGAACTAAACCGATGAGATATGTTGGTTGAGCCTCAATCGACAACATCCTGCCACGAGGTAAACGTCCGGAAATGGCCATGTTCAGTAAACAGAAAATCCACTTTCATGACCCAGATATAAACAAACTACCATTCCATCTGACTCAATAACAACGATATTTCTACACATAAAAACCACAAATGAGAATGTTTTCTAATTCTGATTCAACCCCGTTTGTGCGCCTGCTGCCCCGATTAGATTCGATCGATCACTAAATCTCTCATGTATCGATTTCTTAATGATTGCATCCCGGAGAGAAACTTCATGAAAGGCTATTGTTCGTAAAGAGCAAATCCACTTTTAGTGCCCCAACGAGCGATTGCATATCCGACCTGATAAAAACGAGTTGTTCATATACCAAGCATGGTTCCATTATACAAAGTTAAACAATTCGTTCCAACTCAATTAGTAAGTTATCGGCCCGCGCTCTTGATCTTCTAGATTGGATCAGAGATTTGTATAGATAGAGGGAGACATCATAATGACTTCTGTTCAAGCAGCGTTGGCTTCCGCTTATTTTGAGATAGGTTGTTTCCTGATCGAAGTCCCATATGGATTGTGTCGGGAGAATTGGTGGGATTAACCGGAACTATCGACAAGAACAAAGAAACTTATTTTTTTCATTTGAACCGGTATTGATTTCACATAACATTTTACAAGGATAACCCGGGATCCAACTATGAAATCTGCAAGCGGGTAGAAGCCCACCCCAGAATCTATGCAAGTTGTCACCAGACAGAATCTATGCAGCCCCAATTTATGCACGAGTTGTTGTATAATCCCCAGAATACAGGGACTACAGAGGCAAGTCTCAAAACAAGTAGATGCTTCCAATATAGTGACATACAAGTGAAACTTAGATATGCCAGTATATATATTGAACCTAACTTAGATATGTGGGTATCCTATGTAAATCAATGGGGTTTAGTCCAACAACTACTAGCCTTTTTAGAGTAGTGTCATTCTAATAGCAATAAGCCTGACATGCCTGGCAGCCTTAGTCAATGGTAGCCTTAAGAGACTATCTTAGTCCAAACATGATTAAGCCGCCTCTTGTTGGTATGAAGGGTATCGCACTTTTTTTCAATAAATAGCCCTGTCCCATGCACTCGTTGTTCAAAGCACATAGCCTAGTTGACTGCACATATAAGCTATAAACTATGGACTTATTACTAAATAAGAAAATCCATTTTATTGCTCCGATTCCCGTAATCCAACCCCCTAAAAACTAAGTGTCATTAAGACAAAACATCAAATGATATGAGAAGTTGTCTCATATTGTCCAACCACACTTGGACTGTGAAGTTGAAGAACTATTGGGGCGTAAGCTGTTGTTTAAACTACTAGTTGGAAAAGATAGATTGAAAGAAAGAGCTTGTTTCTTCTGCACTAATGTGCTAAGGCTTCTGCATTTTGTTAAGGCTTCTTAACTACTGCTAGAATTAAGATTGAACTATTCATTGCACCAAACAACGGAACTTAGTTTCATAGTTTTATTAGTGATAGTTAATGTGAAGGCTTCGCCGGCATACCGTTGAGCTAAAGCTTACCGTGTGAGCTCAGGCTGAACTACAAACTTATAATTTAGAACTAAGATTTCACTACTGGAAAGCTTAGGAACATCAGATTCTTGTATTCATATTCTCGTATAGAGATGTAAAGTTAAACGTATATATGCGATGCTCATATATATTAAGGACAAGCGGCTTCGCTCCAAATTAATTCCGTATATAAAATAATGTCTCGCGCCGAGAACTCAACAAGAATTATTGGCACTTACAAGACGATGTCAAGTTGAAGGATAATATCAGGGAATTGTACAGAAAATTGGATCAAATTTTGGGGCATTCCTGAAGGCATAAATCTAGGCAAGTAGCTTTTGGGAGGAAGAGATGAAGCGAAAAATTGAGTCAATGATGGGTAAGGTGGATAACTCAAAGCTAATGAAAAATATTCGCATTCAAGGTGATCACAAAAACACTATATGAGACATGGAACAATCAAGCAAGGGTGCTTTATCAATAAATCATAGGGTTATGGGCTTTAGAGAGAGAATGACCAACAGGATATTGGAGAATAGATTGTAAGCTCTTAATGAAGGCTATAGAACATCTATTAGTTAATTGAACTTGATAGGAAATTGCATAAATTAAAATATGACATGCATATGGAGGATGCCTTCAATTTTGATAGGCGAAGAGTATAGGAAAGGGTCAATGAGATGAGGATGTTGCCTTTGATCCCACCTCACCAGGAACTGTATATGGGACAGACTATGTCTCTGGGAAAAAAGGTTCTGGCTTTCAATTTGCATATGCACCAGTATCTTTACGATTAAGAAGATTAAGTAAATCCGCGACCTCTGCTTCCATCCAGGTCACGAGGTAAGCAATAATGGGTTATGCTAGTGCTGATTCAACCCCGGCAACTAGCACTTTATCCTTTACTGCGGGCTATCAAAATGGAAGGGATGCTCTTCTCATGCTATCGCTTAAAAACCAAACGAATGTGTCATTCTGAGACTTATCGTCGATTCATTCACACAACCACCTCGAATCGAACCAGAACTGAATGGAATAACCTGTGGGAGGCGCTCGGAGCTGTAACATAACACTTACCCATGCCAAAATTTGAACGCTTTTTCCGCTCACGCTCAAGCTTCTTATTCCCGCACCCGTAGCAGAAATATTAATCCTTTGGCGAATTTAATTCATTCAGATTCATATTGAAATAATCAAAATATATGCTCGAAAGGAATATTCATTAGTAGTAGAACCTCCCATAGCAATAGTCATCAAAGTAAAAGCCACCAGTGTCCAGAGAGCATCTAAAGTGGGCAATGTCAAAGAGATAATGCAAGCAGCGGGTAACCGATTTATGGCCACCGAAAGGAGAATATGAGGGGCCTAAGCTGGCAATAGAGCAAGCAAAGCTACCAATGTGAGTTCATTTCTATAGTGGGGTATCAATGGCACCTATGTCTGAGCAAGGGCGTGTATGAAGGAAGTAAAGGGGTTTAGAATATCCACCGCCGATGCAAAGATTATATCAGCAGCGTCCACCGAGTTAGGGAGACTCAATACGTTAGTTGAAAGAGTCAATGCTCGGGTTGGGAACGGATCATGCATACATCTCGATTGAACTCATCAATCCATCACTAGTACCGTACATCTCATAACTAGGATCGTGCATCACCGCAGATCACAATAACTAGACTGCATCATTATATTAACAGTTGGTTTGTATCGAGAGGGAACAAATGAACACCAACAATCAACTCACGAATAAAATCAATCTATCTCATCAATTATTTGCTTACATATTTGAGGGGGGGCTGTGTCATTAGCTCTGCGAGTTCGGGAAGATGTTAAAAGTAAACCCTGTAAGGTCCAGCCATCTATTATTCTGACTTACTTACTAATAGACTAGAGTTTCTTTGGCTTACTTGGCCGAGTCATTTATAAAGAGAAAGAAGAGCGTAATTACATATATAAGGTACTCACCTGTGCCGGTGAAAGGTAGGGAAAAAAGACTTACTACTCTTTAGCGGCAGAAATAGGGGAATATCATAAATAAATGAGAATCACAACCTGGCCTTACTGCTTTCCTAGTGTATTGGCATTGGCTGGATGCATTTATAGGGATGCATTTAGCATTTAAGGGAAGATAGCCAGAGAGATATTCCATGCTTACTGCTTCCTGGTCTCCATGTTTACCGCTCCCCCGTAGAAGGTAGCTAGATAGAGACTCCATGCTTACCGTTTCCTGGTCTCCATACTTAGCGCTTCCATTGACAGGCCTTTACTCAATCATTATTACATACATAAATAGTTAATGGAAACTATAGAAATAGAATAGCGAGATGAGGTAATCGCTGTAAGGTAATCACTGAAGGTACGATTAAGGTAATCACTGAATCGTTAAAACAGGTATAAGGATTGAACCGAAATAACATAAGTAAAGATGAACCCGTTCCCGCCAGAACTAACTGGATCATAATGCGCAGGCATAATACGCAGACAGGAAATAAGGAAATAACTGTGGGCCTAGGGATCCTAATCCAAATCAGTAGTTCCATACCCATAAGGACCCATAAAGGACCCATAGGGCAAGCGCACCCTCACCATTCAATGACGATATGCCTTTGTCTGGGCACGAATAGGCCTTTTCTGGGCACGACCGAATACACGAACTTGGTTGAATACACGCTATCTATAAAGTTCTCTATTTGAGGGGAATAAAAAAAAGGGCCTGTTTTCCCTCTATGAAGTCGTCGGTGTTAAGTTGAGCATACTATAGCAAATAGAAACGAAAAAGCAGGTAACGTAATCCTGGAGCAGTGAACCTGCCCTTGGAGTCCTCCCCACTAAGGAGTTGGCTAGCGGGAAGCAATGAATGATTTATCAGCCCAAGACCCAAGAGCTATGGAGGGATGGCCGCCTTAAGAGCTCTGGAGAGATGACCGCTTATTAGCTAGTGATACGAGGTTCAGATAGCCCTTACAATTAGAGATCAGATAGCCCCGATTAGAGATGAAACCCTATATCACCGAAACCTTCCCTTTCCTTCTATGTTGGGAAAGCAGTTACGCTCCTTGTTGGTGATCCGTAGATGATAGCTGGTAAAAGCATTCAATTGTGTATTCGGCTATCTATGTGGCTACCATCGGTGCAAAAGGTGGACAAACCATCGATAAAACGCGCTAAAAGGGAAGTTCCATTGAGACAGTTTTAAACATATGCCATGTACCCCTTTTAAAGAGACCAATTCAACCTGCTAGATAAATCCAACCTGTTGGCAGTAGTGGATGAGTTAGCGTGTTAGTGACTCGCAGTCGTGAGTGAGGTACGGTTATCAGCTGGCTTTATCCCTATATTTGTTCCCTCAAAGAGCTAGCTCTGCTCAGGTAAGGTCCTGAAAGGTAAACCCTTAGCACGTTCTAAGGTGTTGTGTCCGACCTATCACATCCATCAAATGGATTCAGCGGCAAACCACGGAGGAATAAATATATTGAGTGCGGGAACCAGATCCATGCTCGAAGTTAGTGAGGAACTGCCTTTGTTTACTCGGCAATAAACCCTACTTTTAACTAACTCAACCTATCATCCTAAGGTCGGCACTTTATCATCCCACCCAATAATTCATAAATATAGTACGCCCCACTTATCATAGGCAACAGAGATTTCTACTCACGCGTTACGGATAAAACCTATAGTTATTCTTTCTGTTTTACCTAGTTCAATCGATGTCAGGAAAAACCACTCCACGATAGCATTTTAACCTCTTTAATTCTAAGGGGTTTACTAGATAAATTTAATGTTCTCAGGGACCCACATTTTAACGCACGTTCCTGGGCAGTAAATTTTTCATTCCGGAGTAGAGTAATAGTATAAACTATAGGTTGGTGAAGCAGGTGGGTATTGTTACAAGTTATTATTCTTTTATATACTCAAGCTTTTCCCTCGATCTACCTCACCTCTCTATGGTTGGGTGAGCGTTAACACCCTCACCTAAATAATATAGGGTTCAGTCAAATGGAGCTAGGGCGTCTAATAGCTATTTGTCACCGTAGACGCACCCAGCCGGGGGATACTAAATCTGATAGGAAGGAAAACCCTTATACTTGGGCTCATCACACTGTAAGTTAAGGAGACCGGGCAGCGCGGGGAGGGAACTCATTTTGCTAGGCGAAGAGGAAGCGAAGCACGCTCGACTAAAGGGAGAGGCTGTTTTCTAGAACCGGGAGCCCATTGGCGGAGTAACCAAGTAGAGTATTCCATCCCGGTGGATTATTCCCCATTGAGTATGCCCCATTGATGATTGCCCTCCCTGTGGATTATTCCCTTCCCTGTGATTATTCCCCTTCGATGAGCTCAACTTAGTAGCTCACATAATACTCATGCCTGGAAAGTACCTATGCATAAACTTGAAGCTAATAGTGTAACATCATCGCTCATCGTGTAATCAACCCTCTTGTGTAACCTCATTGTACCTCATCGCTAATTGTGTAACCAACATCATCAAAGCATCATCGTGTAACATCATGCATCGCTGGTACCTCAATGATAAGATTGATTATGTTTCCCATGTTCCCCGCCAGAAGAGATTGAGCCAAGTTGTTTCCATATGAGCATATCAATTGAGCCAGGGTTGCACCATACGACGGGTGATATTTAGGTTCCAGTTGGCACAGAGATAGAAATGACAGGAGAAAAAGCGTATACATTCTTTTAAGAAGTCCCTTTCAATAAGCTAGTTTCCTTCCTGAGTTAGAGCGAGGCAAGTATCCATTAAAATAAATCTTGAGTGAAAGCTAGTTCCCTCCCTGAGCAAAGCGAATATCTTCCAGGTTGAATCTTAGCAAAGCGAGTTCAAGTTTGGTTGAATGAATCTGAGCTATAGCGAAGAGAAGGTATAGCCTACTAACTAGCCTGAGTACTCTCCTTAGTATCCATCCATAAGGTAAGAAAGTGCAAGCCTTAAGAGTGAGTCTCCATTCCTTCCCCTCCTTTGTCGGGAGGGAAAAGTATTATTAATGCTAGGGGGAAACAGCTACAAACACTTAGTCCGGCACATCTAGGCAGGGGACATATGGAGAAAAGCCTTATCCGCCAGAATGTCTTCCCTTCAAGTCATGAGGCTGCATGTACTTATGTGTCTTCCCTTCAAGTCATGAGGCTGCGTGTACTTATGTGTCTTCCCTTCTGGCAGGAGGCAGCTTACCTAAGGAAGATTAATCTCTGTGCATGCCGCTTGCCATTCATGAGGTTTGTTCCTAAAGGACCAAAGGACCCTAATAGATCATTCCTTATATGCTCATGAGAATGCAATGAATGCAAACCATGCAATATAAAAGTGTAAATGTTTTCAAAAAGAAAGGATGTGCACCATCTCACTGACCCAATATCATCTGCTTCAAAGGTTGGGGAATAAGCATGACACTTAGCACCTCCAGTCATCAAAATAGGCTAGAAGGAGGAGGTAATCGCCCTAGTGGGGCAAGGTTTATATAAATCTCGTAAAGCTTTTCATTTTTCAGTAATTACTTCGCATATGTAGAAAGAAAAACACTTCTAATCAGAACAATGACAAAAGGTCGCAAGGGACCCTCCAGAAGCTCGATGTAAATAGTGAAATCTCCCTCGAATCTAATAATAGATGGGATATATAAAGATGAAACACTCCTCCATCTAAATAGAAATCTCATGTAGATGGCACAATTTAGAAATCCTCTCTATCCGCGGGATATAGTAATCAGACTCAACCCGTAGTTGGTGAGCGCAAACCATCAATTGAATGAACGAAATCCTGAGGCCATGTGGCCAATGACGTTGAATGTATTCGAGACAATAACGAGGTCATCCTTCAACTGTAAAAAGTGCTCATAATAGCCATCTTAGGGCCAAGAGCCGGGGTGGGAGATCCACTACTACCAGGTGCTGATGCCAGAGCTGGGCTCTAAGCTGCTGTAGTGTAATAACTTCTATATGATCTAGCTATAGAGAACTTTTGCACCAATACTTGATTGTTTAAATAAACTAGTTTTCACATATGATATGGCATATAGACTTGTTAATAACAGCCATATCCACTAAATCTATTACTATATGATCTAACATATCCACTTGTTACTATATGATATTATATCATAAAGACGTTTCACTTGGACTTGCATCTCTACTCACACTTGGACTAGCATTTCTACATTTTTACATAGGGGCCTATGCCTATTTGGACCTGGGACTATGAAGGCTCGCTCCTCCTAGACCTAGACGAGTTTATGCCATACGCGAAGGCATCAATATATGATGCCATATCGAAGTCCTGGCAATGAATGCTGCTATGGGCAGATTGAAATTGCATAACGCATAGAAAGTTTTAACATACAATACCAGCATATCAGCTACGATGTGCCATATCTCTCTACCTGGCCATGAACAACAAAAACTAATTCAATGTTTGTCTCCATTCCAATGGGTTCTGCTAAGAGACTGGGCTAAGCACTAAGACACTTACCTTACTTTGCTGGGCTCTTATAAAGGGCGGGCCCACGGACGAACAAAGCCCGCATGATCCCTTCAGGTCAGTGCCGATAGCCGCTAGTCGACACAGGTTTTGATGCACATGATGCTTTTCTTTATACTTGAAGTGATCTCACGTCCCGATAAGAGGGGACATATACAGAGAAGGCCCTCCATATTGAACCTCCAACTCCTACTCCAACCTCAACTCTTGAACCCACCGATAAGAGCTACAACCTTCACCTCGAACCTAGACACTCGAACCTGCGGAACACAAGTTAATACCTAGATTGAATAAATTATGTTTTACTTACAAGGCATCGGAAGACAGGGTAGGACGAGTGACTCGACTGGCATCCTCTGCGCTTGCTACAAGGCTTGGCATTAACCAGGGTATGTTTGAAAGGGTCTCTTTTCCTCTTTCGGATATGGGTATGGATTGAACGTTTCTTTCTCATTCATCTGTTGGGAACATGGGTAATACTCTTTCCCCTTTACCCTTCACCCTAGTCCCAGCCAGAATCACTACCTCCTAGTATTGGTTCTATCCACCTGCTAGAACTATAACTAGAACTATTAGCAGCTATCGACTTGATGGAATCGCTTCATCGGAACAACTATGAAAAACCCCCTTCCCTTAGAAGGACCGGATCACCTCAGACTTACCTTTATACCTTTCTCCTAGGACGATGGAGTGCTGCCCATGACCTTATTTCTCTTAAAAGCATCCTGGATGAATGGTCATTTAGATGAAGACTGACTTGTAGTAGCATGTGCTCCTGCAGGATGGTTGGTCTTTTAGCCCGTAGGGTTTACCTTTAGCTGATATCGTTTCACTGCTGGATGGCTTGGATCATGTGGTGGTCTATCAGATAACCTCGCCTTGGATGGACGGGCTTCAGACATTGCCAGGAAGGATATTCTTCACACTTG
>Ga0233342_1000204_pt1 | contig 18267 bp, 10 predicted proteins | sample GEONDECOMP273_FD_180706 | JGI IMG/M metagenome (GOLD analysis project Ga0233342, IMG submission 180706) | Leaf litter microbial communities from Shasta-Trinity National Forest, California, United States - GEON-DECOMP-273 | ecosystem: Environmental > Terrestrial > Plant litter > Unclassified...
AGGGGACAATATAAATTTGAACCCGAGGGTAGCTGGTAGATAGAGATGGCGGGCAAAGGAATGACAAAGTGTGTAAGCCCCGGGGCATCCGTTGGAGAGACTACATTTTCATGTGCACCTAGCTGGAACGGTGAGAGAGGAACTAACCAAGTAGCAGCAATTCGAAGCCCAACATAATCACCATCCATCCTAGGGGCAGGAACGTAGTTAAAACTAGTACGCTAAGAGAGGTGGAGACAATGAGCTATAAAGAACTTAGTCGCACTTGAATTAGCTAAAGCCGGATACGCGGAACATCCTCAAAGGTATGGTATGCCCATGCTTTGAACTACTGAAGACGCCAACAATTTAGATAAAGGCTGCAGGTTAAGTACTCTAGCTCCGGGACTAGTCGGAGGAATGCAATTCACCGTAAAATCCTGTTCATTTAAGTCTGTATAGGACATAAAAAAAAACATTTATTAATGAAGGAAGCTACTTTCCAGGAGTGAAACATCGTATTGTTCAGTGCATCGTATATACATATTATGCGTACTTATCGGGTTCGGTGCTAGAACAATCACTAAGGAATCCATAAATTGAAAAAAATTTATATAGATAAACAATGGGTATACTAGCTATTGTCATTGTGCATTAGCTGCATTGATATTTAGATGACAAATTACAATCAAATTGGAACCCGTCAGAGATGCGAGTCTCATATGTTTTATGTATTTATTTTGAGATCTTCAGTGGAAAGCAGCCATTAGTGGTCCGGTAATTGGTAACGCGTCATGCATATATGTATTGTGTGCAAACCCGGCATAGTACGATATGACACAGTACGTACGGCACACAGACGGGACAGCACACGGTACGGCACTAGATATGAACTACACACGGGTCTCCGATAGCTCATCATTGCCAACTTGTAATAAGTTAAACTATTTTATAAGGTACAGCTCTAAGAAACGGTGTTCCTTCAATGTAAGCACATTGAAAAACTGTGTTCCGTCAGGTGCAGCCCAGTCAGTGTTGTATGTATCGGGCTTACATAAAGGTGAAATTTTGTTCACTAACACTTGGGCACGTGTTATTTCAAACTGGTATGGATAAAGACCCTCCTGGAGCCATTTTAATATGAAAGGTGGTTTACAGTAGTTCGGCAAAGTTAAGAAGGGTAGTAGGGGTAGGGCGACAACAAGGTTAGGTCATAAGGTAATGGTACTTTTAGGGTAAGTATAGTAGTCCCAAGAAGGCGTACCAAGTTAGTGCAGTATGTCTGGAGGTGAAGTCTGAGGTTCCCAAGGCTCAATGTGAAGGCTCAAGGGTAAGTATGGAGGGATGAGTATTACTTTAAGTATCTAGGTTTTCTATTTGTCCAGGTCCGGTCAGTGCACGTCATGCCAGGTAGCCGATCCAGGAGTATTAGTCGACCCCAATAGCGCCGATGCCAGTCATAGCTAGGTTGGGCTTGGATACTCGCTTGGATACTCGCTTGGATACTTGGATGGGGCGGTTCTAGAAAACATCCTCATTCACTTTTTTCAATCGCATTTTTTTATTGATGCTCTTGTGGAAAGATAAGAGGATAAATCACGTACTTGTCATTATACAATGCATTCTTCGCATTATTCTGATTAATTGTTTGTGCATATTGGATCGCCAAAAGATGGGTTCAACAAGGCGTTCCCACCCAACAATGAACCTTGCTAATAAAAGCGCTACTTTGGGGGAAGCACAAGGATAGGGTTGGTCCCACGGAATAGTGATACCGCTTACTAATTAAGTTAATATATATATTCTCTGCAACCGTGCCAGATATTCGAACCTAATGATACATCCAATACCAATTAGTTAATGAATATGGTTCCAGCTTGGGTCTTTATTTATTGGTATATCTTGGTAATAAGGGTCTCCGTTATATAGGTTATTTATTTATTGGTTCAAGGCTATAGAGCGTAGAGTAAGTTGCTAGCGTACGTGTCCAAGCCAACCTAAATGTCCAGATCATCAACGCGTAACCAAGCTAATGACAGAGGGCTCAAAGGTAAAGCGCGCTTTAGCGCCTTTTCTCCTTCTTACCCGCCATCTTATTATACATTCTATCTCCCAACCTTATTATCTACAAATACCGGAAAGCGACTGAAACGAAATACCATTATATATAACAACTATTTCACAATCTATTTGGGGCAAAAAACCTACGCCTACCGGAAATATATTGAGATTGATGGAAGAACCTGCACCATTAATCTCCGAAACCTTCTCGGTGATATAGTTATATAATGAGCATGCTGTATCTTTACTTTGAATGGAAAATTAATCCATCCAATTCAGTAACCAATTAGCATCTTTATTCTCTTATGATTGATTCAATCCATGTACCTTTCCCGCCCTATCTATAAAGAAAAAAGTTATTATACTCTCAGCGGCTTCATTAGAACCAGCAGGACAAGGATCATTCCCAGTCTCGGGAGCAAAAGCAGCATCAAAACAAGCAATCCCAGTAGCAGTATTCCCTGCCTCATAAGCACAAGCATAATTATTCCCAGCATAATCAGTTGAACCAACATCAATTGAATAAGGAGCCGCCCGAAGAGCAGCCTAAGTACCCGTAGCAGTTCTACCATAAGTTGTTGAACCAATATTATTATTCTCAGCCTCATCATTTCCAGCATCATCAGAGTTTAGGCATAATTATTGGAAATACCATATAAGCAGTTGGAGCAGCATTACCAGCAGCATTATGACCACCAGCAGTCTTAGCATCATCATTCTTCCCAGCAGCATAAGTCCCAACATAATCATTTGAACCAGGATCATTCAAATAAGTATCAGTTTAACCAAAAGCACTACAAGTAGCGGCGTTTCCAGGATCATTTTAAGTAACATTATTTACAACAGCACCAGTTCCAGCGTAATTACCACTATAAGCATCAAAATTCCCATCATCAGTTCCAAGAGCATTTGCATAAGCAGTAAAAGAAGAGCATTTCCCGCGTCATCAGTTTAACTAGCAGTCCCCAGTTCCCGGAACAGTTCCATCAGCATTCCCATCAACACTAGTTTAATCAACACCAATTGAACTGGCATCATAATTCCCAGTCTCGGGAGCAAAAGGATTATCAGCAAAGGCAGCCTTACCAGATCAGTTCCAAGAACAGTTCGATCAGCAGTTGAAAGGGCATAATTTATAGCAGAAGCAACACAAGGAGGACCAGGATCAGTTCCATCATCAGTTGAGCACAGTCATTCATTAACCCGCCTCTCACTACTGCGGTGGGGAAGGCCTAACCTCCTCTCTACAGTCATTTCTTTATACAGGCACTGAGACAGTCATTACGGCGTATGGCTCGCCCGACCTCTCTATGTAATTTTTGTTGTTTTGTCTCCGGGGCTTCTTCCCCAGCATCCGGTCGAGTAGAGGGCGATCCATTCTTTCTCTATTTATTCCCTGCTATTAAACTGAATATACTTGTGCTTTATCTGCTTCATTGAAAGAATCAATTGCTTCATCAACAGCTCAATCAACAGAATCATAAACTGCTGAGAGCCAGCCAACCGGATCTACAACTGGTTTTGGAACTGATGAATCAACTGCTTAATCGACCGACTTTTGCTTTTGCTGCTCGGCGGTATCTACTTTTGCTTCATCTGCGCGAGTATTGCTACTTCTCCTGTACAACTGCTTCTGGAACTACTGGACTATACTATACTACTACTACTGACTTTACTTCTGCTTGCTTCACTGCTACGGCGGGCTATATATATCTGCACCTGGATATGCTATTAGGGTCGCTACGAGATCTGTTTCTGCTTCATCGACTGGAGAATATACTGTTTATTTACTGACTCTACAGGATCTACAAAGGCGGTGGTATATAAGCTAGAGGGTATGCTGGTCAATATGATAATGGACGAAGAGATGATGGTGCGTAAGCTGGGTATGCTGCTATTGGTGCTGCTAGCTATGGCTATATATCTGCTGCCGTTATTAAATATACTGGTGGGTGGGTATAGCCTCTGATAGAGCACTTTGGGACTGAATAATTCATTGAAGCGACGAGCGGGGCATTTATATTTAAACGAATAGGTTTTTACCTAACCCACCTAAGCAGCCTATCAGTTTACTGCCTCACTATCCAATTTCCCAATCTTCATATGCCACCTTTACTTCCTTAATTTACCAGTTTTGGTTGTTCAGTTCAGTGACCACACGTCTGAAAGTCTTGCCCTTCATAGGCTGCTACCCCCCTTGAACTACTTAAATTACCAGTTACTAAATATGTCCTCTATTTGAAACCCTTACCCCAACCTTTATACTGCTAAGGCTAAGCAAGTGTTGTCTATATGGCTAATGTCCATGGAGCTAACTCTAAGGCCTCCTACCGGAAGTCCATTGAGAGTGAGGTAAAGAGTTTATATATATTATATATCGTTTGTTTCTAAGTTTTCGATTCTTTCTTTGGTTCCTATCTTTGGTGGTTTCTGAGAGGTTATATATATAGGGTCTTTCTTTATTGTTTTATATAGCATAGCAGAATAGTGATAGGGTAGTGTGTAAAACCTCAATGTCCACAAACACATCAACGTTTCTCAACTTCACTGTGTAACCTCTTATGGGTAATATAACTAACCACGGAATCACGTAATAATGTACTCACTAATATGTGGGCTAAAAGAGAGTTTCAAGGGTATAAGCGTATTTACTGTTTAAGTGGGTAAGCGGATAGAGAAAGCTTCCAGGGCGGGTTAACTTGAAAAGGTCATTCATGTGTATTTGCCCTTGCCAACGCCAATCACAATCACAAATACGGAGGCCGTTGCCATTGCTATTGCCCCAATCGGAATCAACATCGAACTGGACATGCATTGGTCCCACCTCCATTGGTAAGCGAACATCATCTGGAAACACGTTCCTTATAGGAAACATATCATTGTGAACATCACTTATTGCGGAAACATACCTCATAATAACGTAAACAAACATAAATGCATATATTATATATTTAATTATACCCCTTAATTTTATAATATAATATTATAAAGAAGACTTACAAAGAAAGTCAGATTGAACTGCCTTGTTGTCTGTCTTCATTCTTTTAATAAAGAGTAGAGTTCATTAGAATGAAATGATGTTTTTAATAAAATTTGTATTTGACTCAAAACCCCCAGCATAAGGCCAATAGCTCAAGGAAATAATAGATATATTAATTTTTCAATATGCTCGTCCCTCATGGATAAGGATATGCCTTTACATAATTATGTTATTTTCTTATTTGATCCTATCTAGTTCTGGATAAGAAGATTTTGTATAATTAGTCCCAGGTATCACATAATAAAATGCGTTCTATCACGATGACCTGGGGGTTTTTACAACAGGGTATCCAACCGGAAGTTAGTAATAATAGGCAAAGTTGGCATTTACTGAATCCCTACTCTACAATTGTTGAGTGCATTAACTCTTGGAAATAAAGTGAATTGATACTTTCTCTATAAATCTCTTTCCTTTCTTTCAAAGCCCACCTCCCTCTGGATCGGCAACCACTGGCTCTCTACCGGATGGGAGCGGGGCGGCTATTGAATGATGGGAATGATGGGATTACCTAAGTTTCCTGTAAGGACTAATGTCTATTGGCTATTGGTACCCTCCCGTGGATAACACCTGGCTGGCAATCATAGGTAAACATTTTTGAAAGGGGCGAGGAGCGGAGCCACTCTACATAAATGTGAGAAGGGTATAGCTTAGTAAAATTTAATCCATATCATTGTCTCGATGCTAGATAATACCCCCCCCCTAAAAAGAGGCGTTTTATAGATCAAAACTAGTAAATGAGAGGTACCCGTAGGAGCTTTCCTGAGGTAGAGCCACTACCCCGGCCAAAGAAGAGGTAGGTTGTGTGAATTCTGTACAAAGTTAAACTAGGTGCCTCGTCCCAACTAGGTTTTTTTTACTTGTGGGCATTTTGAATAAACGCGCTGCTGGCTGGTCAAATAGGCTGGCTGGTCCAAGAAACAGCAGCCGGTCGAATCACCTCGAGCTAGTCGAAGACAAGTTTTCTATATATATATAAGTTTATCCCTATAAAGTTCCAACCAGTCAGTCCAGAACCTTACCTGAGCCAGCTCACTCAGACAGTGCTGTTCTCACCCCTAGACAGTGCAGCTCATTCTCCAGTGTATCTCAATTTTATCATAAATAGAGCTTTTCAAAAAGAAATATGGCCTCTAGATAACCTGGCTTCTATCTGGCCCTAGATCGCCTATCTCTGGCCTACTTTATTAGACGCCTACGGCAAAGGCATGTCACGTAAGAAGCATTTTGAGGGAAGGAATGTTACGTGGTCAGGCATGTAACGCGGTAAGAAATGGCACGACGAGACGGGAAGGAAACTTAATATTTAATAGCAGGAAGGAATTCGTGTGCTATTGCCTACCTAAAATTTACCCTCCATCCATTTGACTATCTCTCTACAACCAAGGGAAGGAACCTATTGGCTCTACCCCGCTCTTACCCCAGATGTCACACCTCAAAAGAGGAAAAGGCTCCATAAAAGAACAAGGAGGTGAGGGGCACCAGGAGATAAAAGTATCTGCTTGTTGGTTTATTAAGCTGCTGGCCCATTTAAATGACCAGTGCTTTTGCCTGCGAAGGTGTTTCGAGAGAGAGGAGTGTGCCTGCCGGGATCACTTGACAGAAGTGTTGTATCAAAGGTGGGCTGCTGGCCGGGTTAAGCATATCCCCCTCTAAATATCGCGCCATAAATGCATATCCGCATTCTCTTTCCCGCATTCAGGTCCGGCATTACAGCTTGCCTTCTTGTTGGTGGTTGATCACTATTGCTTGCCCGAGAAAAGCATCGCATGTGGTTCCGATACTGCCTACATCATTAAGTCGTTGATTGCTATCGCCTGCCTTCTGTCACCGGGCACAAAACGGTACGGAACATTTTTCCACTTGTTGGCCTTCCCTCTTGCACTTACCGAGATGGAGCAGGATATTACTACAGAGACGGTGAGGCTACACGTTAAGATACACAATAAGAATTAGCTAGCTTCGAGTTGATGCAGAGGTGGAACTCGCCAGGCAGGAGTAGGATTTGAGCTACAATGTTGAGCTATCATCGAGCGGGAATGGCATCCTATATGGCACAGGAGCAGGGTTCGCTATCAAGAGTGAGGTTTACGACAGCTTGGTTATTTATGATTCTACTAGTGGGTGAGTGAGGTGCATCCATTTGCCCAAGACATTTTGATGATAGAGGTTTAAATACACTCGCCTTACCATTTAAAGGGGATGACGACGACAGAACAAAACTGAAATGGAAGGACCAGGCGGCAAAGCAGTATATAACTTGAAAAAAGCACGAAATAAGATCCAAATATGAAACTATAAGTATGGTCCCATCGTCTGAAAGCACGCACCTTCCTTTGAGCGATGGCGGCGATCTTATCTGGGAAATAAATATGGATGGCCGAATCAAAAAAATATAGAAGAAGGGAGCTCTTTATGGGTAAGCAAATAGCTGCCTTCATATGGATCTCCTTGTGCTGCGATACCTTGATCTATTGAGTTAGCACCGGGACTGGAGGTCGGTGAGATAGCCACAAGAAACTACAGCGGACCTGATCAACTCCTCTACCTATAAGCCAGCAGTAGTTTTTACTGGCACCCGAGGTGATGCTAATAGCCAAGGGTCTTGGAGATACACTGGCCGTAACAGTTGCAAAGCTGTCCCTCCTGAAATAATAATAGGGAAAGTTTGGGCGAACGACCTTCGCCCGCTGTGGATAAAAGGCTGCCCATAATCACGGGAGGAATCACTGCTTACTCTTCTATATAACTCAGCTACGGCCTTTACTGGTGCAATTGAGCTATTCCGATGGTGCAACTGTGCCCATCTGAAGGCATTAAGTCATCTCTTTGTAATCAACCCCCAGTAAGCAAACGACGAGTGGGCTTATGAACAAGGGAAATAAATGACTATGGAATTTATGTTGGAGAAGGTCAAAGATAGTGATCTCCTTTGCGCCTGGGTCTACAACTATAAAACACGTGTATCAGTAAACCTTTATACTTAGTTTATTCTGTTTACGCGTATCTTATTGAGCCGTCTATAAATGTTTTCGATGCTATCTCTGAGCGACTCAGACTATGGAATGGATAATGTAACTACATTGGTAACCCTGCCCTCCGGGGTATATTTAACCTCCCTGCCTTCCCCTGGCATAGCCCCTATTTACGTAAGTGAAAAGTAGAACAGTTTCGGAATCACCGGGGAGAACCTTCCCTTCGATTAAGAGGGGCTATCAGACACGTGGCTCAGCGACTTTACCTTACCAGAGGCAAACTGCGCTCTGCTTCTGTCCTTTTATAAAGAATTGAGAAGTTGGCCCTCATCGTGGGATCTGTTGGCGCAAATATCCATTTGCTCGGATCACCGGCCCTACCGTTGACATCCGTTTTCAGGTTCGATAAGCGTGCAGGTGCATTGAATAACCAACGGTAAAAGTATGGAGTTTATATATTGTTTGGACGTGTAGCCATATATTGGAAGAATGATAAATTGATAGGGCCGTTGTTGGGGAAAAGAAGAATTAAAAATAAGAATTCACAGGTTTACATTTACGATTAACTATCCCACGCTGACACTTCTGGCACGGAATGATACTCCACCTTCCGGACCCGCGGACGCGTTATAAACTCTTTCTGCTTGTTCCCCCGCATCGAGCACGAATATAGTGAGCCATCCCATTCGGCTAGTACTTGACGGAACATACTTTATAGCAGTTAAAAGGATCCAACTAAGACTGGGTGGGTAGCTGTCAAATCTCCCTCCTTTCATGGTGTAGGCTTCTTTCTCCACTCTAGTTAATAGCAAAGTTGCGAAAGTGCCCATCGATCGATCCAACCAAGCGCGTAAGTAAGAGATCTAATAATTTAAAGCAGTAGTTTCAAAGATAGTTCCGATCCGAGGATCCCATAAGAAGGAGGCTTCATTAAAATAAGGCACCCAGGCACGGAGTGTTTTTGGGGTGGTTCAATAATAAATAGTCCCAGCGTTGCCATGCCCTAAAGCAAGATCCAAAAGCCATGCCGATTGTTCCGGTCAATTCCGAAAACGTTCTTAAATGTAATTATATATATAACTTTGTTTGTTTGGGTTCGTAGGCATATGATCCTCCATATGATGGGGTTTAGAATTTGCATTTGGGCTTGCTTGAACTTGCTCAATTCATTTTAAAAATTGACATAGCCTTTGTCCTGGGCGCTTTCATCCTCAAGTAAAGGTGCGAAGCAATGCTGTGAGTGACCCACCAAATCTCTGAAGTTCCGGCAGTAGTTATTCCTAAATAAGGCAGTTCTTCCTCTCCCTTATGGTCGAGCCTGCTTACGCATCCTCAAAGTATTAAAAAAGAAAAAATAGGCTTCTGAACCAAACGCAAATAGAAAGCTGTCAGGCATAATTGTCGTAAGTTGAGTTCCCGGCCGAGCGCCTAAATGACCTGCTTGAGCGTTAAATAGTAAGAGCCCATCTATTCGCTCCTGGATATCTAAATAAAGGCAAATGATAATAAAGCAATCAAGCCTGCTAGCCTGCCATAAATTCAGCCTGCCTTCCTGCCGATAAGAGCTTTCCTCCCCACTGCATATCCCCATATGGATAGGAAAGTAGATATGCAATTTTGTAGCCTAATAGCTTCTTCATGCACCCCTCTGCAGAGACTCTATAAACTGGACTCTGTAAGGTCTCTCCTTGTGGCTAATGCTCCCACACCATACATAATATGATAAAGTGCCGGAGCCCGCCCCCTTAAGAAAGAAAGGAGACAGACCTTTTTCACTATAGTGGGTCCATTGAATGGCATCATCTCTAGGATTGAGTTCCAGCAAATATTCCATTAATAAAGTGCATAAACACAGCTGGGATTCATTTTTGGCTCGACTATAAGCGAAGAATCCTGGCTTGAGTGGACCACCAGGTCATAGGTAACCACCCAGAAAGGGTATAGTTCTATGTATAGCTTGTAAGAAGGAGCTACGTCTGGAAGCTATGACCAGCTAGCGACGGCTCTTGTTGACCACTACTTACCTGGAGCTCTTGGCGATGATCTACTATCAGCTGAACGGCCTACAATGATTGGCTAGTGCTCGGCTATTGAAAAATACCTCCTGGCAAGTACTATTGTCTATAAGCAAATACAACAGGCATCATTAACTAGTAGCATCGCCGCCTGGGATCAACTCTTGGGGTTTACTACCAACTATGCAGCACCATCAGGCAGCCTCTTATTATTGGCTATGATCAACTTGCACTGAATACTTGGCACCGACCAGGGTTATTCTTGCATCGACCGGAGCTTAATGCACTAAATAGAGTATGACTATAGCTTCTTTCTGACACTGAGAAGAGATAACTATCTCAGCTGTGTGTTGTGTGTGCAATAGCTCTATGTTGTGTTTTTGTGTGTAGTGGGTAGAGCCGTAAGTGTACCTATTTCTCTGTAAGCCTTTATATCTCCCCTCGTGTCAAGATAAGGTAGGTAGATCAATTATTCCCTCCGTACCAGCTACCTATTATAGGACCCACCTTACGACACACCTTCTTAGCCCTTATACTGTTTCCTTACTCCTTTACCCTTGCTTTTGCAGCTTGCTTGGTGGTTCCAGTTCTATTGCTTGCCTGTTTGCAATACCCTCCCTCCTTCTCTCTATTCCTTGCTGTCGTATCCGGCCCGGCTTGTTGTCATTCGTTTGCGGTTGGTCCGCGGTGCTTGTGCTTGTGTGGGGGTTCCGTTCCGATTTAGGGTTCCGCTGGTTATGAGGTTAGGCAATATTAGAGGTGAGAAGTAATTTATAGGGCTTCGGTTTCTGCTGACAGGTTCGGGCATTTCTCTTGGTGCCGTGCATACCGCGTGACCTACTCGTTCGGGAGCGCCCCCCCACACACAAGGGATAGGAAAAGAAAGATATCTCTATCAGTAGGGAATCAAGGGTGTCTTGAGGAAATAAAATATGGGGGGGTGGTCATTCTTTATATATGTAATTACGCCTTTCTTTGGTGGTAAGAAATATAGGAACATAATAAATAAAATGAATATGTGGTGAGGGAGAGAGCAATTACTTTATATATGTAATTACGCTTTTCTTTTCATCGATCGTACCTTACCTTAGATCTCGTAGACAAGGAGAGATATCTCATTTCATTATATATGTAATTACGCTTTAGCATCTACTGGGATCTCCGCTCGAATAATCAATTGTAAAGGATAGCTTTTAAAAACCTATAAGGTAGTCATAGCCTCCAGTGTTTTTTATAAGTACTCTACCTAATGATAGCTATGGTGGCTACTACCATAGGCCAAGTACTAAATAAAATCCCATCCAGAGAGCTCAGCCTTTTTGGGGTCAAGGATAGTATAGATGAAGAGCTCAAAACCTACTCCAATAAAATAGAATATTAATGCAAAACCCCTAGATATACCCTAGGGAGGAGTAAATAAATAATATCCTCCAACTAATTAATTTACAAGTAAAAAACCTAGAGCAATTAAATATTAAAAAATGGACTAAATAAATGGGGATGCCACATGTCCTCCTTTAATACAAATACAAAATGCCTCTCCAAGCATGAGCATTTTTACCATGTAAAAACCCTAAGAGGACCACATACAATGATAGATAATGATCTCCAATGGAGCGCCCTCCAAGAAAACTCCAAAACGAGCTCATTTGACCAAGTACAAGGCAATTTATGTGGCACATGTGGCCCTCCTCCAAGGTGGTACGGATCTCCAACAACCTCTAATAAATGTACACACGTGCTAGATGTGGTAGAGCGCTCCATCAATAAATGATAAACAAACAAATGACAAGTCAACCGTGTACTCAAAATAGTAATAAGTGACTAGGCGCTTCCTACAAGGCTCCCACGTGTGCATAGAAGGAGGTATAATAAATGAATAAAGTTGTTATAACCACCCTCCATCAATGCCAAGAGGAAAACGGTTAGGTAAGGATGCTAAAACAAGTAAACATAACCACTTTTCCCCTCCACATGTGCGAAATAACAATAAAATAGGAGGGCGCTACATAAAATACCTCAAATCATGTGCATATACAATAAATTAATGGGAACGCTTTACCATAATGAAGGGTCAAACCCTAGATACACCAATAAATGCCTCCAAATAGTGTGAATGAGTCCAAGCGCTCTCTCTCCAAGGGATCAATGGCTCGCTCCTCAAGATAATGGCCTAGGAACAAGTGCCCAACGTCCATGTAGTTGTTAGATCATTAATAAGGAGTGGATAGACCTTAACACGTGTGCAAAAGTGGTGAAATGCTTATGAACCAACATAATAACTCCACCAACCACTCGTCCTAGGAGAAAGTGCCATGGAGTGAAGTAAAACCATACAATAATGAGCCCATAATGGAGCGAGAGGGTGATGGGGAGGGAGGCTCCGATATAATAGACCCCTATAATCGGTGGGCTTATTATGTAAAACGATCTATAAGAACGCAAGCTCTTTAACTTAGCACCAGGCTTAGGTTGCCTCCCCCGGAACTGCTAAACTAAGCCCATCTATAGATATAACCTGACTATTATTCCTCCTACCCCTACCTTTGCTCTTGGTGATGTTTCCACCCAAAAGAATGCCTCTGTTTGAGGTCCATTAAAACCAAATGTATAAGAGAGAGATTCGCTGGTCCGATCTTGATGTAACAGCTACAAAATTGATCCACGCTAAAAGGATCATTAACAAATATTAAACTATAGGATCTTCATCATAAGCGGGAGAATCTAAAGTGTTTATCTAACTAAATTCGCTGGAGGGATATCGACTATAGCAGGTGGAATAAATAAATAAGGTCTATACGAAAAGGTAAATAAGTGCGTTTGGTTGAAGGGAAGGCGTCTATGCGGGTAAGGGAGAGGGAGAGTGCCTTTGCCCCTAATGCCTATACTGGCGGATCAACAACAATTGGGTTTGGATCTGCTCCTTAAATTAAAACCTTATGGCTCTTTATTTGGTATATATGCTTTTTAAACTCCGCCCTCATGGCTTTAACTGGAATGGAGCAGGGTTGGTATTCTTTACTATAAAACTAGAGCAGGGCTAGTTTTAGAACTCTTCCTATAGGAAGGAAAGCTGGGGTAATTACTTATCAACCAACAACATCAACCAACAAAATACACATACATAAGTATAATAAGGTGACTTGATAGTATGTAATCTAAACTTGGCTAGCTTGGCCTATTGGTGGTAACCCTCCCTCTTAACTAACTCTTCATGGTTAAAAGGTGGTGAGAAGGTGCAATCTTCTCTTCTGCAATCCTTATGGAGTATGGAGCGAGATAAAAAGCCTGGAGACAAACAGACAAACTAAACTTGGACGTGAAATTGGACATTAAAGTATTAGACATATATTTTATTATAGAAATTGAATCATATTGATGCCTCGTCGCAGGTTGAGCGGAAACAGTGATATAACGCGCTCTAAGGGCAAATGAAAAGGTTTTTTACAATTGGCCTAAGCCATCTTGTTTAGCCTACGTTCTTAAGCCTTTCAAATTCACTTGATGCAAGTAAGGCATATAAGACTTGGCTGGTTGCATCTACGTATGGAAAGCTGGTTTTGACCCGTCTACATAGATTAAATGATAGAGAAGATTTTTACAAAGCCTGATTGTGGATTGATTGACTTGCCTCTTTGCCTTAAGGGGCCCCTAAAGCAGATAATCTTTCTAAAGCAGATAATCTTCGGGAAGCTCAGATGAGAGGTGGTTTACTCCGGTGAGAGAAAGGTGAAGCAAGATCCTGGGTAGCCAAACTCTACAGATGGGGACTTAAAATCTATATTTCTAGATTATTTTATATTTATAAGCAGCCAGATGATAAGGAAGGTATGAGTCCAAGGTCGAGTGGAAACGTCGATAGACGATGCTCCAAGGGCAAATGATAATATTTTTTCAATTCGCCTAAGATCCTCCCTCTTGTTCAGTCTGCACTTGAGTTGCTGGTTAAGTTATTATTTGAGAGTGTAAGGAAAGAAGAGACCCGGTTGCACCTACCTATGGAGATTAACTGGTAGAGAATAGAGATCTTTATAAAGCTTGATGCATATTCGTTTTGACAAACCTTGAATCAAAATCAACCAATAAAATAAAAAATGACTCGGTGCTCTTGTTTCAAAAAGTATCGTCGTCTTAGTTCTCCCAGCCCTCGTTTAATAAACCAGCCAGCAAGCGGCGAGGTTCCCGCTAAACCTAAAAGCAAAGGTTCCAAGGCGAAAGGCTTCTCTTCTGTTGAAAGTTGAGAGGCTGAAGTTGAAAGGCGAGAGGCTGAAGTTGAAAGGCTGAAGGTGACTGGTGAATGCCTACTTCTGGCTGAAGGTGTGCTTGGCTTAAGGCTCATGTTTCATGGCGTAAGGTGAATGTAAAAATCTTATGTTGAATGGTTTGTTTAGCCCTCTCCCTACTATAGAAAGCCTCTCTCTGAAGACCCTTCCTTCCGCGTATGATCCCTAAAGGGTGAATCATATATAATGAGCAGTGTAACCCACTCTTGTCGTGAAGGTATCGCTAACATAGCCCTGTCGCATGCACATATCCTTCCTTAGTTAACTGCGCATAGTTCTTTGCCGGGGTATGGGGAACTCCCTTTTCTCGGGTATGGATTGAACTAGGACTGAGCAAAATTGGTGCATCGTTAGTAACGAGGAAGATCAAATCCTCAAAATGGGGCGCATCGTATAATAATTGGAAACTCAAATCCTCTAATGCAACGATCGTACTCCTCCGTAATATCATCAGCACATTCCTCCTAATAGAATCCGCACATAACGGGGAGTTGTGCCCGCAATTTAAAGTATATCTAACCACCTTCGCCTTGATGTGGCCTGCCTCCCTCTCGTTCTATAGCTCTGCGCTATGTTTTCTGAGAGAAGGTCTGCAATGTGCGAACACGGAGGGACCGGAGTCGTGACCGGCACATGATTATAAAATTATTAACGGATCTGTAGTACCCAATGAAAGGGAAAAGTGACAATCTATTCAACCCACATGTACGGGAAGAAAGTACGGGAAGAATAGGGACCACAGACGGTTAGATCTAAGCGAATGCTTGAATGTTCCTCCCTGGGAATGTGAACCGGAGCGATTTTTCCGATGGACAGGTGCAGCGGATCCTCTTGCTCCATACTATGCGGTAAGACCATAGCTTGGAGAGAAGCTCACGCCCCCCTGTAGAGGGAAGGTGGGCTCTGCTCTACGTTTTCGATTGTTAAACCTTGCAGGGCGAAAGCGAGCCGAGAATAAAGCCGCCATCCGCTAGCGGGGAATAACGAGAGTTGAAAACAAGAGATCATCCTGGTGAGGTGTTCCCCCAGGAACTCTCTTTATTTTATTTCCTACCGACTTTCCGACCTCCCTTCTCACACGCCAAAAGAGCAGGATCACCTAGCGGGTGGTGGTTACCTGCCACTCGTGCAGCCACGCCATTAAGTAGGGATTTTAGGTCTAAGCGTGTCAAGTTTGAAGGGAAAGGCTGACCCGAGAGACCGATGTGGGGCAGACGAAACTACCGGGTCACCAACCACTCGGGTCTAAAGCGGCTTTATAGTTTCACTCGTTCCTAGGCGTTCATTTCGGTGATATCGCGCGCGAGGGGAGATAAAGGCGTTATTACCCAGAATATTTACCTCTATTTTGTAAGCATATCCCATTTTCTACAACGTAGTATTGTATATAGAAATACTTTTTAAAGAAGGGGTAGAGGTTCGAGGTTCTAGTTGGAGTTGTAGGGTAAAGGGTAGAGAACATGGGTTGCTTAGATGAGCCCTCGATGGGTACGTGAGATTGAATTGTATTGGGACGAAGGTGGTGGCGATTGATATGGTCAATTTGGTACTTAAAGGTGTCCTCTCCTTCTCAGTCGAGCCTGCTTGCGCACCTGCTTCTTAAATACCAATTCAACCAATGTATCTTCCCCTAAAACTAGAAAATACCCACATGTACTTTACCTTTTGCACAACTCATGGTGCTGGCATCCGTAGCGAGTGAGCGACTGGTAAATTCTAAAGTGATAACCTTACCTTCGCTATGCTCTTTTAGGGGAAGAAATAAAGGGATACCACTATGAATATTGTCCTGGCCGGATACTCTTGAGGAATTATCAACTACTGCATTCCTAGCAAGAGCCCTATTTGCCTTTCATTTTAGGACCTGCTAACCGGTACCACCCATATTTACTGCCCGCCTTTACTTACAGCATTGGATCGGATGGATGGGATGGAGGATTACTTATTGGGTGGGATAACCTAATCTCATCCATTTTTTACACGGCACGGCCAAGGTTCAACATCTAGGCGCTGATCGAGATATTCAGCCATTGGTTTGAACGGTTCAAATGGCCCTTATCCACCCAGTCTTCTCTTTCGAGCCTTCTCTTTATCGACCAGGGGGTATCGGGGGTGCCCAGAACTTCACATGACTTTTCTTTATGACCTTGCTTGATATGACGACACAATTAGATACGAGAGGCCCAGGGGTGTTTTTGTTAGTTTGTGCTGTGAGGAGGAGCTCTGGCTCCGGTGATGATTGGTTCCCTTTCTTCGCGCTGGTGAATTCGTCATGTAGGATCCGCTCGTTTGGGAGGGAGCGATACCCCGTCTCTAGTTACTGAAATGATATGAGTCAATACGTTATAGCTTGAGTTGGTATAGAGCAGAGAGGCAGGAAGGAGTGAGGCGGGTAAGAGAGCTTATCGGATGAGGCAGGGCATCTAAGGTACTTGGCACAGGCGATTCGCCTACTGCAAAGAGCGGGTAGCGGGGGCCAGCAATGGGCAGGGATTATATACGTAATTACACATACATTATGGATTCACTTGAGATAGTAGTGTTATCAATCACATAGCTATGAACAAGGAGGTATAGTTTTTAGTTTATTTTACACATTATATCTCTTATAAAAGGAAGCTCAAGGGTCTTTTTGGGGTGGGAGGCCAAAGGCCATGGACCCTTAGCTATATATTGTGAATTCATTCATGACGACAGGGATTTTTCTTTGTTACCCTTCTTATGAATTCTTTCTTGAGGATAAATAAAGGAGAAGATGTTTATGGACTATTGGAGTTCATTTGATGTGATATGTTCTAGATTTATCTGACTTATCTTCATTGAATGTAATGCTAACCTTGGACTCTTTGTTTCGTAAGATTCTTTCCCCGTTCATGGATCCTCCTGGGTTGGTTCTCTAGTTGGACATGAGTAATTTGATTGCAGGATGCATTGAGTATCAGTTTGGATGTAACCTTGTTTCACTGAATTGAATGCTCCGTGTGTATGTAGAGTTTGTTGTTCCTTGAGTGGTATTTTATCGCCTTAAGTGCGTTATTCTCCGAAGGAACAACTGCGATCGAAATATAGAGGATAATTTTTGTGTTTAGCTTTGCGAACTGCGACACCGATTGCGAGGGAATGATTGTTCGGATAATGAAACAATTGATTGACTTTCCAAACCTGCTTGCCCTAATAACAGCAATTTAGGGGTGTTATCCCATATAGCGTACTCCCTAAATGAGTGCTTTCTTATTACCTCTCCCCAATAGAGCACCAAACCGGGGATATGAAACCCACTACACTAGAGGAATAAACAGGTTTATGACTTATATTACTTGGAATGCGAAGCCTTATTAGTGGATATTTGGATTGGGAAGGAAGAGCCAGCACGATCGGAAAGGGCAGACACGATCGGTAAGGGGTTTAATTGGATCTTTTTATTTAAAGGAGAGGTTAGCGAGTAAGTTGCTGCAGTTGCGGCATATTGATAGTTATAGTGCCTATCAACTTGGATAGCGCCTATAAGCATTTTCATAAGTAAGATATGGCACAACTCAAATCTAAATAGTAGAAATAAAGAAGTATTAATGGAGGAAGTGTTTTCCAAGCCCGTACAATCTCTAAGGTCTGTGAGGCAGTATTGAGGCGGTTAACAGGACAGGTTGTTAGTTGCTGCAGGTAAAACTGAAAGTCTTCGTGTAGGCTGAGAAAGTAAATACGAATGCTGTAAGTACCGACCCCAAGAAAAGAAAAGTAGTAAATCCAAAAGGGCTAGTGGTAAACACGACTGTGGGTAGCTGTCCAACTGGCATTCTTCGAGTAGGCTAAATAAGTGTCTCCAATCAGGGCATGTGGTGGGTGTGATTAAAAGGAAACCACCTAACCTTCCCTGCTGGGGTTTTGAAAAGAGGTAAGGATACAGGTGGTAAAGAATA
>Ga0233342_1000205_pt1 | contig 18263 bp, 11 predicted proteins | sample GEONDECOMP273_FD_180706 | JGI IMG/M metagenome (GOLD analysis project Ga0233342, IMG submission 180706) | Leaf litter microbial communities from Shasta-Trinity National Forest, California, United States - GEON-DECOMP-273 | ecosystem: Environmental > Terrestrial > Plant litter > Unclassified...
GAACCATGTCCCTCTACCTCCTCCTAAACCCTCTAACTCTACGGAACCATATTTATCGACCTCGATCTCGAGGGTAATTGTGAGATTGAATCCACTGATACAAGCGCTTGAAGCAGGTGCAACATGGAAGACTTAAGCTTTCCCTTTTGCCACAACAGAATGACCTGCTCCTGGATTGACATGCAGGCACCCCTCGGCTGAGGCGATGTTGGACAACTACGCAGTAGCTGGCTCCCTGATGCGCCAACAGTGGGTGGTATAGGTTGCAGAGCTCACCCTGTAACCGAATCATACGCCTTCTTTTAATGGACTCAGTGGTCTCTTTATCCGACGCATCTCTAATTCATTCGACTCCGTAGAATCGGAAGTCATCTCCTCCTCTGTGCTCAGATATATTAATAACCAAGGGTGGGTAGGTTCTTTGAGCAATTCAAAAGAGTAGTATACTACGTTGATAGTAGTTATTTCCATTTATTGTTCTCTTTAGAGTGATCAATCATGTTCTTTATTAGTAGTCATCCTTGGATCGTGGTTTGGATTATATACCTCTTATATTATACCCTTTAGAGAGCGGTTGGAGGGTCCGAATCAAGCAAGCAATCAAACATTGATCGATTAGACACGGAACGGGGATGAATGACCCGTAAGCCCTTGGGCATCAGTTGGAGAGACGTAAGTTTTCAATTTGCACCTAGCTGGACCGGTGAGAGAGAAACTAACCAAATGGCAGCAATCCGAAGCCCAACATAATAACTATCCATTCTAGGGGCAGGAACGTAGTTCGAACTAGTATGATAGAAGAGGTGGAGACAATGAACTATAAAGAACTTAGTCGCACTTGAATTAGCTAAAGCCGGATACGCATAACATCCTCAAAGGTACGGTATGCCCATGCTTTTCACTACCAAGGACGCAAACAATCAGATATATAAAGGCTGCGGGTGAAGTACTCGAGCTCTGGGACTAGTTGGAAGGATGCAATTCACCGTCAAATCCCGTTCATCTCAGTCTGTATAGGGCATAAACAAAATTGATTAAGGAAGCTACTTGATCCAAGAGTTCAACATTGTATCGTTCAGTCTATAAAGATTGCCACGACGATAAAATCTTTCTAATTTAAACGTGGATGGTAATAATGTAATGCGGTGCAACATCCGCATCTTGAATCCTAAAAAGAAAGTTGTTGATCTGCATTTCAACCTGAGCTGAGAAAACTGCTGCTTCTAAACCCGTATTATTTTGGAGGTTGGGCCGTTCATCCAACCCAAAGAAATGAGTCGGAAATAATATCTCATAGCTCGTTTTATTAGCGATTCCGGCAGAAGCTTCATTGCAGTTCTGGTTTATCCAGGCTGAAAAGAACAATTATTAGCTTGTCCTTTATTTCCCGAGTGGAGCATCTTCACTTACTCCGAATAAGAGAATATCAGAATCGGCCGGATTGGGTCCATCTGAGGGACCCTCTGAGTCCGAACTGAGCTTGATCCCGCTGACTATAATATCATAATATATGTATTTATTTTCAGAAAACAAGCGACTTCGTACCTTCCCCTCGTGCCTCGGGCAAGCGACTTCGTACCTTACGCTTAAAAACAAGATAGGTACGATATAGGTGCGCAATGAGTCCTGACTTTATTACGCTTATGAAGAAGGGTCGCTACGAAAGAGGGTAAGTGCGATTGTTCTCTTTACACTGCAAACATTCACCCTTTAATGAAAGTGGTTTGGTCAATATCAGCCAGCCAGCAAGTAATCATATATGTTCTTTCGATCTCCATCTTTTCCCATCTGACCCGAGTATGCGCCTTAGGGTTCTGCCTCACCCGAATCTGCCTCACCTGAATCTGCCTGAATCTACCTCGCCTAAATCTACCTATACTTAAGGGTCCTGCCTGACCTGAATCCGCCTTACGGTCCTTCCAACCTTACTTATGGTCGTAGTCCTACTTGAAGATAATGAGTCAAGTCATTTAATAAGTAAGACATAGGTATCCTCCCCTCGACTATGAAACATGTTGGTGACATAAAGTACACGTCATCCCTTCAAATCAGACGTGGAATAAGGTCAGACCTGGAGGGATAGATGGGAATCACGAGACAGGCCCTAGCACCATTGGGAAGGAACAATCAGACGTGGAAGGTCACACGTGGATAGATTGTGGTCATCACGAGAAAGGAATAGGAATCCGTAGATGGCAAGAAGGAAGGAAGGATTAGGCCTGCTTACCTTGGATTAAAACCACCACGCCTACCTTTTGATGTTAGGATGATACTACCCCAATTGCTTGCTTACCTTTACACAGTGTTGACCCTTACTCACTGCTTTGACACGAACGGATGGGACCGCTGAGTGATCTGTAAAAAACTTGAAGTGACCACCCAGTTTAAAGGAGCGGAGCTTTTGAAGAGCATAGACCATGGCAAGACCTTCTCTTTTTTTAGTGGTATAGTTACGTTCATCCTGGGACAGTTTCCTACTAGCAAAATAGATCGGGTGATCCAAATTACCCTCCCCAGGTTGCGCAAGAACCGCACCCAAAGCAATACTCGAAGCATCAATATGCACATGAAATTCAACCGTCCAATCTGGGAACATGAGGTAACTGCCTTCTGCCTTCCTTCTGAGACTGAATGATCGTGTGTTTAAAGGGTGCCTATGCTATGGGTTTTTTATTGCAGTAACAGTTTAGTGTATGCAAGTTTATTAGTGCGGTTTGAACGTTTATTGAGTCGATTGTAATGACTGTAGTGAGTGCTGTGTTATACGCGGTCTAATGCGCATAAAAGCTGTGATTCATCCTTCTGTTACGCCAATCTCTGGCGATGTCAGTCACAATGCCCTTCAATTGAATCAATCAATCAATCAGTGTCCGGGCCTCACCCCAAACGACGTTGGCTGTTGTCCGTCCGGTAAGTGAAAGGTTCATATTTTGAGTGTATAGAGAGAGAAGTTTATAGAGAGGTTAGGTAGAGTTTCTATATGGTTTTTGTCAAGGTACTAGTGTAAGAGAGCAATAGGTCTAGGGGTAATAGAGCTCTAGTAATAGAGCTATGGGGATTGTGTAGAGCTGTGGGGATAGAACAATTGTAATAGAGCAATTGTGCTTGTGGAGAGCTATAGGTATAGGGTAATCAAGTGAAGAGCTATATTGCTAGGGGGGAGTTATTGAAAGGGGGTATAGAGAGGTTGCTGAATGGAAACCTGGCATTGACTCTCACACTTCCTACTTTCTCTTTGTCGTTGTCGAAAGAAGGAGGATCTCACTAATTAACTAATTGGAACTTACACTAACAGAGGAGGAACCTTTACCACTACTAACAAGGGAGACTATGTATGGCTAGTCTATTTAGGCGCGGCTTATTGACATGGACCTACTAAGGCACTTCTTTACTTAGAACTAGTGCACTAGATAGAGACTCTACTTTACGTAATATAGCAGATGTTGTCCGGACCGCATCACCTCCAATACGTGCTGTTGTCCACCCGCCCGAATGAATGGAGACTGAGGTGCCGTAAGGCCGCTCGACCAAAGGGAGAGGCTTCTTCTTCTTTTCTTTTGGGGATGGGATACATAGAAACCTCCTGGCATTTCCACTGGCCATCCTGTTACAATGGGGAATGGAGACTCTCTTTATTCTTATCTTTTTCACAGGAGACAACACTGCAATAAGGCTAATTTTTACAACATATGGACTAATGCAATGGAGTCTCTAAGACGGCTATAGCGTCATGGGCCTTACAAACGGGATATGGTGTGAACCAGGTTTTGATAAGGTTCTTCAGGGGGCCTTCTCTCTTTTGACTAGCCTTGACACTTTCTTTAGAAAGGTGGTGAAAGTTAGGATTGCATAGATTCTAAATTCTTAGGCAAGGACGTATATATGCGAGAGGCTTACTCAGAATAAGAGTCTGGGAATGTGGTTATAGAAAACGCTTATTCACTACTAGGTAGGAGTAGTGGCAATAGTATAGAGCAGTAGAGATAGAGTCGTAGAGAGCTAGCTTAGACCGAAGTATAGGTTATGGAGAACTCGGCACGAACCACGTCCTTCTTACTGGCCGGGCACGGTGGGGCGATATCTCTGGTATAACGTTGAACTCCCATCCTGTTCACATAACTCACATAAACTGGTAACGCACATACTACCCAACCACCTCTAGGGCAGAGGCTCCCCTCATGGGAGATTATTCCACTTCCACATAGGAGCTCTATCTAGTATGGAAACAGGTTGTCTCTTATGGTAGGTGCTAAGGTGCTACGCTCTTTCCCGACAGGGGAAGGATCTCACCACAGAAAAGTAAAAAAGTTATTTCAAATCGACTTCTTGATTACTTTTGTCCCCATTCCTTCTGCAAAGCTCATTTCTCTACCTTCTCATTTCTATATCTTATGGGACCGGAGTAACCTTCAGGCCAGTTAGATACCTTACAGGCTAGTACCTTCATTGTAGGTCTGGCTGCAATGGCAAGGTCTCCAGGTTAGGTCTCCAGGCAAAGGTTCCTGTCGCTCATTCTTTTCTATGCACTGATTAGGACACAGGAAAGGCCTTATGGACTTCCAGTAGTCTTCTTAGGTGTATGCCCAAAATAATAAGAGTGAAAGCCATACTCACTCTGTCGGGATGGGGGTAACGGATTCCTCCCGTTAGATCACTGTGGGAGGAAACCCATTGATTAGTAAGGTGTTTGTCTTGGAATAGAGCTAGTGGAATTAGATCCGGAGAGCAACGTATAGATGCGATATTGCGTATATAATTTATTTACTATTGCGTAGTATGTAGAGTAAGCTGTAGCCCACATGCACTAGAACTAATGGGAATAGGTGTTGTTTAGTATTCCCCTTCCGGAGTATCCTCTCTCCATTGGACTGAAGTTGAACTATTTGGACGTGTGTGTAAAGTTGTGTTGAACTACTAGTTGACTAAGGAATGGGACTTTAGAAGTCTGCAAATAGTTCTATACTAAAAGAAGAGGTTTATAGTGTGAGCTCAGGCTGAAGAACTACAAACAACTAATTAGAACTAAGATTTACTACTCTACGGACAAGTTCAACGTCTCCATGCAGGCTCATATATCAATGTTATGTATAGATCTAGAGAAAGGGCAGTTTCTCCGTTTCCTCCTCTCGGCCCCAGATAGGAGTTATAGAGAGATCATTACTATTAGATTGAAATCTAGAGAAACTGTCACTCAAAGGCTTGAGCAACTCTATGGAACTTAGTGCATGGACAAAGCTAATAGTTTAAAGAGTGCTAGTTCATAGGTCAGCCTTGATAGATATTACCAATTACAATGGACAAGTATCACGTATAGATGCGAGTTCATATATTGAAAATAAGCATTGGGAACACTTAATGCATGGGTTTTCAGGTGATGCACCACCTCACACTAGTTCACTTCCACCTTTGGAAGCTCAAATAGCGAAGCAGCCACGACGAGTACACTCAATTAGCCCAGTAAAATAGCGCAGCAGCCACAGTAGAGTATCCAAGCCAATATAGCCTCTTATCCCAGCCAAGTATTATCCAAGCCCAGACATAGATAGAATCCATTCAAAAAACTCTATGACCAGCCAGCTCAAGAAGCCACTCAACCTAACAGCAATATTTTGAAAGTCCCATTTTTATTCAGCATAAGATTGTGCACCTTCAGATTACCAATTACAAATGACTAGAGCTAGTCTTATCTCTCTATCTGTATGGACTTAAGCTAGTGCAAATACCTCCATAGAAATACGGCAAAGAGAAAGCTTGTATAGGCTAATGGACATGATGGAACTATAGTCTCTTCAAGCTTTCAAACTATAAGGCTTCAGATTGTTTGTTGCACCCAGTCAATGTGCTTTTTTATTAAATTATTGAATTGATTTATAGCTGACTGGCAGAGGGAGTGGCCAGATGCAGAGTTTGAGGATGATAAGTCTTCTGCCAACCAGGAATCTTCTCCGAGGGGGTGAGAGCCAGAAGCCAAGAGCCTTTTTAACCTTGAGCCTTTCCTTTTAGCTTTCAGCCTAAACCAGTATACCCATACTGAAATTACCACTTATTGGCTGACTGGGTAGGGCTCGTGGTGAAGGGATGGCTCGCTTCGCTCAACGTAATCCCATCCCCTCCTGTAGTGTAACTACTTCCATAAGTTTCTCTATGAATGAGGAGAGGCGGGATGCCAATTTAGTTTGTTAAATCCATATATAATAAATCTATACATCTCAATTTGGAGGGGGGGGGAATTAATAATAAGCCAATGGTAACTACAACCCAACCAATGGGGAATCAACAAGGATAATAATATAGGAGATCACATATATACGTTTCCACTTTGCCGAAGTCAGCATCATCAAACCATAGGGGCATAGGATTATAGGAATAGACTATTCTATTTTGTTGTGTTCAAAGTCCCCTTTATTTAAGAGGAATCCACATCATCGGGGAGCATAATTGGATTTTGTTATTTGAAGAGCTGGAACATGCTCCATTTCTGGAAGTTGATATATAGGAGGTATGCCCTTGCACCCAGTTGGATCTGCTCGAGCTAAAGGATCTACTGCGGGCTAAGGAACCAGGCGAAGGGGAGCTGGTGATGGTTCTCCTACGGGATCTGCATATGGATCTTATTCTGTGGCCTACGCCTCTGCTATAACCGGGTAAACCATATCTGTTATAGAATATGCTTTACTCAATCCGCGGGGTCTCCAACTAGCTCAGATGCTTGCTTGGATGCTTTTACTTCTCTTCGGATATAGGAACATCCAAGAATGTATGCGCAAGTAATATTGGAATACTACAGAGATGGCTTTTATTGGCCCAGATGGGTAACTCTCTCCTAGAGCGGGCTTATTTCTAATGCAGGTCCATACTATGGCTCAGTCTTTGATGGATGCCTGTTTCATTCCTTTCATTGTCTCGCCAGAAGGTGTGAGTCAGAAAGGAGGTAGGCCAGGTAGGGCAGGACTCCCATTCATTACAGAGGCAGAAGAAGAAATAGCAGTATACCCCGCAGATAAATAAGAAGCTAAAGGCACTCCTTCGCTTGTATAGTTAGTATAGCTAACTAAAGTGGGCAGGCGCCAAGAGCAACAATTGACTCTGCAGAGGTAGCAGTAGCCCCTACTAATAGACCAATAATAGATTGAGTAACCTAGGTAGGAAAAGTCAAATTACCCATAATAATTCTTTTCAGTTTCTCCTAGGCATTAGCCAAAGCGGTATACCTTGAAGTTCTAGATCGAGTTTACCCAGTTGCTGTTCGAGAACCCATGGCATCCCTTCCGGGTAGATATAAAGATACTGTGCCATCAGTACTTAAATGAGGTCTGATTTGTCCCGGCTGTGATATGGTTGGTGTGGTAGCGCGTGTAAATGATTCTTAGCGACGGCGTGTTAGTGAATGAGCTGATTAAAAGTGAGTTAGGGGTTGTTAGTCAGTTAGTGAAATGGCTTTTCCGTCTGCCAAAGACAGCTATAGTTGCAGTTCTCGCCCAATCAGCAGCAGGGTCAGTTGCACCCATTGATTCGGTTGTTTCTCGTGTTTTCCTTTGTGAATCCAGTAGTGGTTCCCACAGCGGAAGAGCCAGTGGACCTTATTGACCGGGCAGCTAAGGCAAAGGCATCTAAGCCATCACCTAGCCTAACATTTCTTCCTGATCCAAAGCCTGTTTATGAACCAGCAGCGTTAAGAGGATGTCGTGCCAGTTACACCAACCATAAGCAGTTTACCCAACAGCACCTATAGTAGCATATAGGCCCGTTCGAGAGTAAGCTGCAGACCCGGTTCCAGGTGTAGTCCCATACAGTAATGATGCGTGTATTTGCTTTAATGGATTGCTATTGTTGATCCAATACTGGTTTCACATACCTAGGATTTCATAGGTTGGAATTGAAGTGTACCATCTAACCAAATATGAGGGGAAAAAGCAACAGATTAAGCATTTGCATTTGCTGTATGACCCCGTTGAAGAACCAAAAGCTATGTTTTATTTATTATGTTCCTAGTTACGTTGGTTATGATTAGATCTTCAGTTGTTTGTTATAGATCTTTTGTTTGGTTTTTTTTCTTTTATTTGGTTTGGTTATAGATCTTTTGTTGTTTGTAAGAAGTGATCCCATGTCGGCCGATGAAAAGTGGGTTTGGCGGCGATGTTACAGGGGAGAAATGGATTGATTCGGTAAAGCGAGCTAAGCGAGCCGGGGCACAGCGGGACTTCCGTTCCGAGGCTAGGTGAGCCGAATCGATAGTGAGGTAGGGCCAACCAGGCATATGACTTACCTTCTCGCATGCCATTCCTACTGTAATACTATTTGAAGGTTACCTCGGGCGCCTTATGTCACGAAGTAAGTGTAACCCTGGTAATTCCAATGCCAGGTCTTGTACCCCTTCCCTTCTCATTGTAACTCGGTATTCCAACCAAGCTACTAAACTCTACCTACTAGAGCAGCCAGGCATACCTAAGCGTCACACCTTACTTACGAGCATGCCAGGCTCAGTCATATAGGCATGCATCCCACCTACACCTAGCTACTTATATCTCAACCCTTCAAATACCAGGCCGGTAAGTACCTGACCTACCTGAGCTACATGAGGGCCCCCCTTCTCATGAAAGTAGTATCTACGATAAGGCTCCGTAGTCAAAGTAAATCAAGCTGCCCTTTCAGGCATTTGTACTTCGGCCATGCATGCCTACCCTTAGTGTTCTTGGCTTCATCAAAGGGTTGGCATTCACTCCATGTCCTAGGATTATAAGGTAGTAATAAAGGACCCGGAGGTCCTTAAGAACATAAAAGAAAGTAAAACTCTCTTTCTTGTAGCAAATCGTTGCCTTTTCACTCTCCTTCATGACCACAGGTGTGCAATGGAGGGCTAGGATTGCACATCGATTTGTCTTCAAGTTGTCTTCCTCATCCTCAAGGAGAGCGCTAGGGGTACCACTCACATGCTCTTAGCAGCCTGCCAATGACTCTCATGAGGCTCCTGCATGTAGTGGGAGCACATACCAATTATAAAGGATATATCTGTCTGAGTATGTATAAGATAAAAAAAACTGTTGACCAGAAATCAATAAATAGATGCATCAAACAAGGGTGAAGGACACTGGGCCCAAATATCATCTTGGAAGCAATAGGAGCACCCACTGGCTTGTAGTTTTCCATACCAAAGCGCTGCAAGAGATCTAAGGTTTCTTGTGGCTGAGAAAGCAAAATCCCAGCAGAAGTTTGAGAAAATTGTGACCCCAAGAAGTCATGAAGCAACCCTAATTTGGTAATGAAAAAGGAGTACTTTAGTTGATCCTCTATGTGGACGTGGAGTGATTAATCAGAGGGAGATCATCCAAATATAGCGCAAAAATCAGAGTTTGGCCGCCGGCGAATGTAGATATCATGTTAAACCTCGTAGTGAGTGAAGCAACGACTTATAAAGAAATCGTGAATCTTCTCATACCAAGCACGAGGTGCCTGTTTAAGGCCATATAGATATTGATTTTACTTACAAACCAAGGGAATAGGACCATTCTATAGAAACCCTAGTGGTTGCAACATATCAATATATTATTGAATATCTCCATGGATAAAAGCACTTTTTACATCCATCTAACGAACCTTCCAATTCAGTGAAGCAGCAATAGAGAAAATCATCTGAATGGAGTCCATAAGAGCAACTGGAACAAAAGTCTCTGAATAGTTGATGCCCCTTCTTTTTGGACTTTTAGCAACAAGATGTGCTTTATGTTTTGAAAGTATCCCATCTGCAACATACTTCCTTTTTTTACACCCATTTGCAACCAACCAGATTCTTACCCTTGGGTAAGGGGACTAAATCCAAAGTCTTATTTTTCATTAGAACAACGTATTTGGTAGCCATAGCATCCTTCCATTCAGGAGAGCTTTTTGCCTAATTTTTAGTAGTAGGATAAACATTAGCCTTGGAAACCAGAGCCCGTTAAATAGGGGGCCTCCGTCGGCGTTCGAGTTATCCTTCAGGGGGAAGGTGTTGAATAGCGTTCTGTAGAGTAGATGTAGCCCACTTAGTCATTGGTCGTGACCTAGTCGGTGGGGAAGCAGAAATCTCTTTTTGTAGTAACACTGTTATAAGGTAGCTCGACTGATAAGAGATCAGAGGGAGCCACCTGAGTAGAAGAGACTTCAGTGCTAGTAATACCGGACAAGTCATCAATACGGGCCTCATAATGGATTGTTCATTGAGTCACTGTAGAGGAGGTGCTGGAAGAAGCACCCAAAAGAGAAGGTGCGGAGCTCTTTCCCGACAAAGGAGGGGAAGGATCATCAGGTCTTGAAAGAGAAAGATCCATTGATATGGTTAGAGGTTAATTATCCGTAATAAGAGTGGGCTAAGATCCTGGCGGACCATGGGAAATAACCTTCTCAAAGAAAACATCCCTCCTTTCAATCATCTTATTGGTGGAAGGATCATACAAGCGTTATTCCTTATAAGTAGAAATGTAGCCCACTAGAATGCAGTGTTGGCTTGTAGGTTGTAACTTGTTGCGTTGCTTTGATTTGGGAATATGGGCCCATGCCACGGATACAAAGATTGAAAAATGCACAACAGAGGGTTTGTAACCATACCATTTATAAAAAGGAGTCATATGCTGAACATCTCGAGTGGGCGTCTGATTGATGATATGAGTTGCACAAAAGATTGCTTCTCCCTATAAGTTAAGCTCCATCTGATGAAAATGTAACATAAAATGAGCCATTTCCAGAATGGTTCTACTTCCTTGACGCGCCACTTCATCTTGATGAGGGATTGGCTTCTACCAAATAATGCCATGAGAGGTGATAAATTAATGAAAGTCGTCACCAATGTGTCTATCTCCATGATAAGTCCTGATATATTTTCTCCTGTGATTGTTGTTATTTTCTACCAAGGATTGAAATTCCTTTAACTTATTGAAGGCTTCATCCTTGGATTGAATAGTATATATCCAAAGAAAGCGAGATAAATCATCAATGAAGGTGAGGATATATTTAGCCCTACAAGAGGAGTGGCCATAGGCCCGCAGATACCACTATGAACTAACTCAAGAGCGCAAGAGGCTTGCCTGCTTTAGGAAAGGACTCATGAAGATGTTCTCATAGCTTACATCCTTCACAGACACCACTCGGTGTTTCAATTAGTGGAAAGTCATATGCCATCCTTAGACAGCTCATATGACTTAAGGTCCCAAAGTTGGTATGGGGTATTAATATGAATATATCTGGCTTTTTATAGGGCAGTAGAACTTTAACAACCTACGGATAACCCCAAAAGAAGGTAGGTGCATATTAAGTAGCTTTGATTCAACTAAAGTAAATAGTTCTTCCACTGGTTAAACGATAACTACTGCATATTCACTTATATAGGATGAAAATCCAGTTATAGGGGCAGATACATATCCTCCAGATTTAGATAAAGCACTAGTTTAAGATCCTGTTCCATAGCCACCAGTGGCAGAGCCTTAACTCCGCCTAGAGAAGGAGAAGGTGGTGACGATGGATGATAACAAGCCGCTATAGAGACATAAGCTTCAGCACCAGGCGACAGTATATCTTGTTTACCAAGTATTAGAAGCACCCCGCAAGGTATCCCTTTAAGTTTTAGTACCAAAGCTCATTAATCCACCAGTTTAAGTATAACCTATAGAGGCAGCACCTAAGCCAGCTCGAGGCGCAGATTCAAGGGGACTTGATCTCAAACTATAAATGAAACCCACGGGGACATAAACTGAAATGGGCTCTTTATATCGCTCTATATACGTAATTGGTGATTATAGGTCAACGGGTTCTGAGTCAACAGAGTAAACTGCTGTATGGATTGATTGATAGTTCCAAATCCATAGCTAGAAAGCGATTGATCCAGTTCTAGGACCATAGCCCGCAGCGTCCCTTCCAGTTACCTCGTATAAAGGCAAAGGCAAATGCATAGCTATATCATAGCTTATCATAAGAGTGAATCAATGGGATTACATCCTTACTAATAAGCTCATGTATTTGTAAAAGGTGCGGAGCTCTTTCCCGACAAAGGAGGGGAAGGAATAAAGGTTATACTTGTATGATCTCTAGCTTTGAGTCCAGCTTGTATTGATAGTTACTCTCTATTCTTGAATAGGGAGAATCTTCACCTCGCTCTCTCAAATCCGAATCATCATCTCGCTCCCTAACTTAAGAATCTCTAACTGAATAATCTTCCTTGCCTTCCCTAATGTTATCTTCGTTTAGGAAAATATATAAAGATCCTTCTCTAATAGGTTTATTCATAGATAAAGCAATATATAATGGAGAAAGAAGTAATATATATAAATAGGGCAAGCGAGAATAAAGTATAAGTATAAATTCCTAATGGAGGAGTCAAGGTTTACTGCTGCTTTGTATACTTCCGGAAAGCGTTTGACACAGTCCCGAGGGAGGCTTTATTCCAGAGACTTCGCGGCATTGGCATATTGGATACCCTCCTGGTAGCCATCATTAGATTATATGAGTCGGTGTTAGGACGCCTCAGGATGACTCGTGGTCTTTCAGACTTCATTTAGAGCACCATCGGGGTGAAACAGGGGTGCCCCCTCTCGCCGACCCTCTTCGGGATTTCTATTTATGAGCTAGATTCTTTCCTCCATAAGCATATCCAGGAGGGTGACGGCTGCCTTCTACGATGACTTGATCCTGTTGGCTTTTACTCCTGAGGGATTGCAGAGACAGATTTACGCTCTGGCCAGTTTTTGTGACCTTCGACAGCTGACGGTCAACCTGGGTAAAACCAAGGTTCTGATCTTCAATGCATCGAAGAGCTCTCTTACAGACTTACACTTGAACTACCAGGGGGCAGAGCTTTAGATCACCACAGCCTACACTTATCTGGGGGTACAGTTCACGAGACCCCGCTTTGGTATGCGACAGGCCCTCTAGCCTCGGCTCAATAAATGGTATGGAATAGTGTTCATTTGTTCGTTACATTGGGCACTTAATTAAAACATTGTTGTTTCCCTGGAAACTGAGTTTAATCCCGCATTTTTTTAGCATTAGATAGTTTTACTTTTCAATTTGCTAGGCAGATTTGAATCCTCCATGTATTATTTAGCCGCTTTAGGTTTAATATCTCCACTTATGCTATGCTTAGTAATTAGAACATATAGTTGGTAGGGGAAGTAATCAGACTTTTGAGTACTTACCACGTGGATGGTCTTTGCATACCATATTTGGCTCATAGCTCACTTCATCTATTTAATAAAGAATGAATTGCTTATAAACATTAATGAATGACTGGCCGAGACCGGGGATAGATTAGCTGCCCCTAACTCTTTATTTGCTTATTCCGGATCTGGTCTGCTCCACGTACCTAGTTGGGTCTTTTTAGCCCTCCTCATTGTTTAGCAAGGAAGAGTCGCATGGAAAGATAATGGTCCGGTCAAATACCTTACCTTTGATAGCACATTATTCATGAGTCAGATTGGGCAATACAATATTCATTTTCGCTAGTTCTACAATCTACAAGTAGCTAGCTACCTTTCTACAGGTGATTGAAAACAAGCATTCATAAAGGCTCTCATTCATGCCAGATACCAAGTTGCCTCCGTACTCTCCCATGGCTTTACTCCATGTCTATACACCCGCAAACAATTCCAGCCATGTCCAGGGGTGTTTATTTTATTAACACCGCTTACTTATTCTATTTTGGAAGGCCCATCATTTCTCACGTGCTTACACCTTCATCAAAATGGGTCAGGTCAGAGAGTCGCCCACAATAATAACCATTCACTATAAAGACATTCCAGGCAATAAGAATGCAGTGAATATCCTTCTTCGCTCGCCTAACCAGCTACGGAACACTATAAATATCATTCGTGGAATAAAAGACTTTGATGGGCGGGCGGGCTTTTACCTACCCATAAGCCATTGGGTTCATCAGTTCATAATCCCTCCGAAAAAAAGGTATGTATGGCAAGAGATAAGCATTGGGTGGACGGCTCACACAGTTAACTAGGTAATGTATCTATATAGCGACTGAGAGTCCCGTGGGCAAAAAAGCGCATGGTAGGTGGTTAGTAGTACTCTGAGCCAAAAGACGCATTTGCTCGCGCGGCACCAGTGATATCCCCGCTGGTTCCTCAATTTAGCTGTCAATCGCACGAGATGAGATAAGCATAACGACCACCAGCTCACGAAACATAATATGCACTATCCGACACGACATTAATTACCCGGCCACTATGTTTCATTCAGGGTCCCGATCGAGCGCCATAAAGAAAGCCTATGCCAACATAACTCGTCCAATCATCTATAGCCTAAAGCCCACCGAAAGCTTCCTCTGTCCTGGCTTATACCTTGGCTATTTATGAATATGAAACTGCTGCTCGAACAAGGGATGCGAGTTCTCGGGCTTAATAAATGGGATCCAGTGATTATCTATCTGTTTCTAGGCGAAGTGATGTCTTTCGAACGGGCTCGGATGCTTTCTTTGACGCTCCTTTTTATGGATATAGTGCAAAATGGATAGAGTTTTGCTGTATGCACGGGTGGATCTATCTGGCGTTGTTGCGCATAGATAAGTGGTAGGTCTAGGTTGGACTCGACTACAGCTTGGTCATTGGTTTTATCCGACCCAGTAACTATGGAGAGGGTTTGGTCCTCTCCTGTTAGGTCGAGCATATTATGATCATTGCTGGCCATACAGTGCGATTTACAAGTGTATGGCCTATGGGGTGTAAACAGATGGCTGTGCAGATTATGTCTCGTCTCGTGAGCTGGATGTAATGCTTGTTTTTGCAATAAGGTTATTAAATGGATCCAACTAATTATGATACTGGAATAATAGAAACTGGCTCTGGTTCTCAAATTGGTGACTCAGCTGCCTCTTCCTTTCCTGGAACTGAGCGAAGGTCTAATTGAATATTTTATAGATTCACTTACGTTTCCTATGATGATGCCCTTACCATTCTAGCTACTTTAACTCCTGCTAGCTACCTTGCCTACGCTGCCTATGTTCGAGCTGATACAACAACTGGTTTTATACTCTAGTCCACTAGGTAAACTCCAACTGGTTTATCGACCGGACTCCTGATGGCTAAGGATCTGTATTTGCATATTCTATCTTATATCATTTAATCTCCTGCCTCCGTAGCTACTCCCTCTGCTGATGGTGTATAAATAATGGGCACTGATTCCGGGTCAACAACGAGGTCGACTGGTTTTGAAATTGGTTGCTCTTTTCCTAAGGGCTTTGGCTTTGCTTCCATCCCTGCTTCCGCTACTGGTGGATATCGATCTCAATCGCGAACAGGAACTAGGGGCGAGGTACGAGCCGCTCGACCGTAAGGGAGAGGGATTCAAAAAGGAACGAAATATTCCTCGCGCAAGGAGCTTTTATCAGGCGTTATGCGCTTTAGCCTATTATTATACTACCCTACACCGCTCAAGTAATAGGGAGATAAAGCCGCGGTGATCTAACCTTCACTTCAGGTGTTATTAACGGACTTCCCTTGTACAGGGCTTACCATGAGGGCCTAGTAACCGATAGCAGTTCATTACGGAGGTTAGTCTTAGATATAACTCCAAGGAGGTTTCTTTATTTTGCCTCACTAGACTTCTCCGGTTGACTTTTATCCCTCGTATTACTATTAGGTCGAGGGAGCTCTCGGGTAATAAGACAGCCTCAATGTTCAAAGAAATCCCGGGATGCTTGGTTAGGGCAAGACCCGGAAATTTCCATCTAACTCGAGAAACTGTGGATAGCGGTTGGATAAATGCAAAGCATGGGATGCACCCTCCTTTAAGGAGCAAATTTTTCTCACTGGATTATTCCAGCACGTAGGTAATTGTTGAAATTGACAGGTTATGTCAGCTTGTCCTTACCCTGCATCTCAAATGTCTATTGAAAACTGGGCTCCCTTTAGTATTTGAACTCCTCATTAATGATAGCATTAGCATAATCTAATGGTAATATCATTGTACTTAATAGAGATTAAAGCGTCTTAGCATATAATGTAATAAAGTATCATGTCACAGCATAAAGGAGGTTAAGACAATGCGTTAATTAGGTCATTTTCTCTTTACTCAACAGTAGTTGGTTGTACAGCTGATTGTTTCCCTCTCTGATATTTGACACAATGTACATCTTTTTCAATATGGAAATACACAATGAAATCTCTCTCTTTCTCTGCAACTCTCCAATATAGTGCATGTGTACATAAATCTGATATTTTATCAGAGCACCTGAGAACTCACAATCCTTCTTCTTCTTTAACAACCGAACGAGGATAAGCATCCAAGCGATGGAACGAGGATAAGCCAGGAGATCGAGATACGAGTCGCTTTAGCACAAAGTAAACTACCGGTTACAGGAACCAACAGAATAAACCAAATAGACATTTTCACTCTCTTTACCTGCCTAAGCGTGAGTCCCCGCCTCTACGCTCTATTACCCACTTTGATAGGCGGGCTTCTTGGATAAGGCAGGTCAGGTCAGGTAAGGGGAGCTATATTTCCTCTTCTTTTGTAAGGGGAGCTATATTTCCTCTTCTTTTGTAAGGGGAGCTATTTATTTCCTATTTACAATAAATCTATTTCCTGCTAGTCATAAGAAAAACCCAATTAGTAAGGTATTCTGTTACAAAATACTAAAATACCCGTCGTACAATACCCGTTATTGACTGCTCCATTCGGTCGTACTAACACTAACCTTACTAGGAAGGGAACAGATAATAAAGGTTACTCCGCCCCGTAAAGGTCTTCACCACTTCTTTAATATAAATGAATCTCTTTGGGAATACGAGTGGGAAAGAGAGAGTGTAAACGACTGAGGCACGCCTAAGTTACTTATTGGGAGTAGGGGATAAATAAAGAAAAGCGTAATTACATATATAATGAGATATCTCCTTATTCTACGAGATTAAAGAAGGTAAAAAAAAAAGAAGAACAGAGACATACGGGATCAAACCGAAACAAATAAATGTTGCAGGCCAGCTTTTGTGTCTAGGAACTTTTTGGTAGGTCTTGCGTTGCACGGCTAGCTAAAAGCCTTTGTCAAGAAGATAAGTCTACCCCGAAACAATATGGAAATCCATAGTTTGTTTAAAGGTTGAAGCGTAGCAAAGCGAAGCATACATAGTTGGTGGTATAGTTGGTGTTGGTATCCCACAGGTTGAAGAGCGTAATAAATTTATTGGTTGGCTTGACTGGAATCTCCCGAAGAGCATATTCCTCTGTTTGCACAGCCAATATTGCATATCTATGATTCACTTTTTGATAAATTGTATAAATAAATCAATACGTTGCTGCATATTCTATTGAATCTCCATAGTTGGTTCTTCGTTTGGTTGGGCCACCCATATTAAAAAACTTTCTATCATTCGGGTCAGATGACAACTTCATCTATAAATAAAATAATAACTAGTATTTATTCCCTGTAATGTGTAAGAACTACTAGTTATTTGTTTCCCCCCCCCGTAAGCTATAAGCTAGACCCTTTGTTTGCTTGCCTTTAGTCCAACTCCTCCGGTAAACTACTAGTAGCCTTAGAGTAAGTCCCATGGCACTTAAAATAAACCCAAACATGCAGTTTTGTTACCACTGACCGGACCTGGTACGGATTACCGCGCATGCACTTATGGGGTGTGGTGATTCTCCCCACAAATAAGAGGAACTGAAGGTAGTAATATGTTTGATTTAAGTCCCCTATTTCCATGTTCGTGTCCACCTTTCCTCACTATTAAATAAGTTACTACCCTAACATGTTAGTTTTTCCACCCTGTTGAGGTTTCACAACCAACCCATAGGTTCTATTGGGATGATGATGTTCCCACTACACTTACCAATAGGTGATTAGGTTCAACCAACAACCAATAGTGTATATCAATCAGAGGGTATCAACCCGAAATGTGTGTATATGGAGGGGTAGGAGGGTTGACAACCCGTTAAGCTTTTATATTATGAGTAGGGTATCAAACCCGTAATGTGTTTTTATATGGAGGAGGGTTTATAAAACCCATTAAGTGTAAATATTTTCCTTTTGAAGGTACGGCTATATATGATATCGCCATCGATACGTCCTTTCCATGGAAAGTACACAACATGACCACCTTCCTCCTCCTTCTAACTAGTATAAATAACTAGCAGAACTTGCCATAGCAAACAGAACTACTACATATTGCCATAGATACGTCCTTGCCTAATAACGTTCAATAGAGGTCTTTACTAGCTGGAACATTTATATTATGGAATTTCATAAGGGGATGCCCTTGCACCCACCCCCACCTCCTCAAGTTGAGATTCCACTT
>Ga0233342_1000206_pt1 | contig 18215 bp, 10 predicted proteins | sample GEONDECOMP273_FD_180706 | JGI IMG/M metagenome (GOLD analysis project Ga0233342, IMG submission 180706) | Leaf litter microbial communities from Shasta-Trinity National Forest, California, United States - GEON-DECOMP-273 | ecosystem: Environmental > Terrestrial > Plant litter > Unclassified...
GGCCTTACCTCAATGCTGCCACTGGCCCTACATAAACAACGGTTTCCACAACTATCAACTGCAGAAGACGATGAGCTTTTTCTATGCATTAAGAGAAGTTCCATGTACATACTGTACTCTCCTTAGATACTACTATCTTAGTCCATTTCGATGTATAGTGTCAGTCGGAAGGGGAATACTAAACAACACCTATTTCCATTAGTTATAGTGCAATGTGGGCTACAGCTACTATACCGTGCCCAGGCCGGACCTACTAAAAAAACCTATTACTATGTAGTGTCCTATTGAATTAACTGCTCTTATCTTAATAAAATCCTCCCTTCTATTTCTTCTGCATGGATGTGATGTGTTCGTGCTTGACCGGCAGTATGTCAATGTAAACATGCAGGTTAGTCTTGCTCTTTGTGTTGGTTCGGGTGGTACGATTTAAAAACCTTTGCTCATTTTTCCTACTTTGTAACACCCTTCCCCTCGTACCCCTTTCATTCCCTTTCTTATCAAAGCAGGTGGGACCTGTTGTCAGGGTAAGGGTATGGCTTCCCGAACATGACTGGGTTCAAACTTACAGGATAGGGGTTACAGTTCGCCTAGTTCCATGTAGTGTATCAAGTTAGAAGGCCACCTTCCCACTCTTCAAATTATCACTTCGCGGGGACACCGGGTAGAGGACATGATAGTGTATCAAGTTATAAAGCCAAGTTAGCACTACTGAAGCGTAGGCTGGCTAGAGGGAGTGGGATATCACGTTAGGCAAGGCGCTAGACGAATACAACGACTATTTGTTAACAACTATGTACACCGACTATGTGCACGGGACAAGGCTATGTTAGCGATACCATCACACCATGCCACATCGAAACGACACGGGGTACGTACGGTACGGGGCCGACTGAATGATCGACACTGTTAGTTAGTCATAGCGAGATCTTCGCACCAAGAGCGATTTACTACAGCTCATTATATACAAGGCACCTGTTGAGAATCATACGCGCAAAGGAAAGGTCCTCAAGGAAAGGGGATAGGAGTATTCCGGGAGGGGAGGTTTATTGATACATTAGACACAGGGAGGGGGGGCTAGGTTGAGCCATTCACGCAGGTCAGGTAGGGTACTCTCTTTCACGCTAGTCAGAAATGGTATTCAGGCAGGTCAGCTAGTGCCAGTCAGCCAATAGTCGTTGACAGAGGGTCCATTGACAGCCGGTCCATTGCCATAGGTGGTAGGATCTTTGCCGATAGCCCCAGTCATTGTCAGCCGGTCATTGCCAGAAGCCTCTCACCAGAAGACTTTCACCAAAGGTCTCTTTCACCTGGAACCTCTCAACAGAAGCCATCACCAGCCATTAAACATAAGCCTAGAGTGAAAAGCCAAGGACCACCAAGTCCAACAGGGAATACACAAAATAGCACAACGAGTTCTTGGGATGGGCACCAAAAGCAGTGAAACTAACTGCCTTTCTTCAATCTTGAGCCTGCCTGCCTGCCTGTAAGTAAAAAAAGAATCAGGATAAAAACAATCCCGTTGAAATACTGGGGGAAAATACAAATTTGTTGCTATCGGATCGGTAAGACCCAGTAATACATCAATAGTAATTCCCGACAGTAAGCTAAGATGCTAATAGTCCCAGTTAAAACACTAACTAACACTGGTCATTAGGCGTGTACGACCATCGGTGCCTGTCATCAGGAGGTATGCCTAGTAATTAACCTGCCTACTTTAGGGAGGGGAGCTAAGCGATTTATTGCCTCAGGATCTCATTGTAAGCCCCTAATACTATGTAAGCTTCATAGCCAGCCCCGGTTCAAAGGCTAGGAAATAATCAGACGAACAGACTGAAGTATCGATAAGAAGGTAAAGATGCGTCTGTAGAGACTTATAGATATCGTGTGATCCACAAGAAACTCATCAATGAGCGCTTACCGAAGAGCCCTAAGCTCCCGGCCCAGTAGACGACATGGTCTTAAGTCAATTTGTTTATCTCAATGACTTCCATGTGAAGAAACCTAGCCTACGTCCCCGTCTTTGGCTATGCCTTTGCTTTAGCTACTGCTTCTGTATTTCGACCTCTAACTAGTGGTTTTGGAACTACGCCTGTCTCTGTCCCAACCTATGCTCCTGTTGCTAGGTAAACTCAGTCAATTGAATCAGCCGCTTACTCTCGAAAGGAATAAACTTGAATGGGATCTTGCATAGGGACTTTATGCGCGCGAGATGGCCGGGGAACTGGAGACTCTACTACTAGTTTTGGATTTGGAACCGAGACTGGGTCTACTGGAGACTCTACTACTAGTTTTGGGGGCTCTTTCTATGGGCGAGGTAGTGACTGTGATGCTGTTGGGCGGGGTGCCACAACTTCAACATATGCAATGAGCTATGGTTCTAAACCTGGGACTTCTAATAAGGAGGGCAGAGACGATTAAATCAATCTTTTTGCCCTCGACTCCGTGTGCTTTCTTTCTCTGAGTGACGTTTCAAGGATGCTGGCTTGGATGCGATCTATGCCTCTGCAAGATCTGCTGTTCCTACTTCATCCCTAAGAAAAGGCTATGTCGAAACATACGTTCTTAATGCGCATGTCATGATAGGAATTGGAGGGCATATGCTTGACAAAGCTTCTAGGAGCATTAGCCAATTTCCTAACACCACTAATAGGATCTGTACCCACCTTTGTCTCTGTTGCCTCTGCTACTTTTACAGCGGGGTGGTAACCTAGCACCGGGTCAACTCCATATCGAACGGGAACTAGAACGGGTACTTCACTTGATCAATTGGTTCTTCAACCGCCTATGTCTTTGCCTACGCTGTTGCCTCTGCATCATAATAAAAGGATTCTCACTGGAATGGGAAAGAAACTGGGGCATTAAGGGATGCTGAGCGAAGTGCTGGTAAATCTGCGTATGGTACCGGATCTCTAACAGAATATGGAACCGGATCTGCTGCCTTCGCTTCTGTTGCGCTTGCTCTTGCTTCTGCTACCAGTGCTTCCAATGCCCTTGCCTTTGACTCCACTCTAAGTTCTTTTTCTTCTGCTCCTGTATGATGGGTCTACTACTGAGGACTCTGTAACTCGGTTAACTCAATCTCCAACTGTATTTGTAAGTGCCCCTGCCTTTCCCTCTACCCTAGCTTCCTCTGTGTCCGCTTATGCCCCTTTGCAACTAGAGGATCTGCGCAATTTATTTGTAGGTGGGGATGAATGTATGACCTTCGTGCAGCCCACTTCGGGACTACGATACGATTAGGGTCTGTAGGTAGGTGGTAGCGAGATCAGCCGCTCGGATTGCTGCCAGGTACCTACAGGAATTAGGTGTAAGGTGGTACGATTGCTTTTATCCTCCGCTTATGATATCATCGTCGTAGTGGAGGTGGGAGCTAGCGGATTGGATAGCCGGGTGGAGCCTTATAAAGAAAGCGTAGACTTGGTGAGATAGCTTATTGGTAAGAGTAATAGTGAAAGCGCTTTCGGTTGTTAGGTGAAGATAGTGTGTTGGCCTTGATAAGCCCTGTGTTGATTACCGAAGTGACATAAGTGGTTGTTAGGAATTAGCTTCTTGGAAACCTTTTCGGAATAATACTCGGAATCATATCTATATTTCTCTGAAAAGGGAGGGTTTCACTTACAGACTGAGAGTTAGGACCCCTATACACAGACCTTTCTTTTTACCCAGACCTGAGAGCGAATTACTTTTAGCTTGAAGTTGGTTGGTAGCTTTCAAAAGGGATCAATTGGCTCAGGAACCAGATCTGTCACTGTCTATTTAACCGGGGGGGAGATGTCACAAGATTTGGGTTTGGAACTAAAGGCTATGATTGATTATAAAACCGAAGAATGCGCTTCTTGGTCAGCTCTCGCGGATGGATCAATGGGTTATTAAGAAACCCCGGCTACTTGCTTTAAAACAGGATATGGGGCTTAAACCCGAGCAGGAACAGGTACCTCTGCTCTTGTCTATGCCTCTGTAGCTGGCTCTAATGCTCGCTCTCAATCTCAATCTGCAGGTAATGGCTCTCGATACGCATATGGATAAATCTCTTTTTTTCGAAGTAACAAGGTCCTACGGTGCTTGTCCGCATCGGGCAAGGCGCCCAGGCTATATTCCATACCATCTGATAGCATTCTCCGGATAGACCCTAAAACCTCCTCATCTTGTGCCCTTATAATACCTCTCATAGGCACTAGCAAAGCCCCTACAGGAGTAAAAACTATATCCACTATAGCTGGTGTTACTAAGGCCACTGTAACCTGTCTATGGCCTCCCACACTCTACACCTGTAGCACCTCAACCAACTGTCTCCCGCCAGCCAGAGACTCCTATAAGGTGCTCATCCTCTCCTTTCACTGGGCTAACTATGTATCCAGTGTAGCTATACGAGTGTCCCTCTATACAATCATCGTTGCCATTTGCGTGGGATCACTTAGTCCTACCCCTGCCTGTCTTTCCCGAAGGGTACTTAGCGCGGTGGGTGAGGGTATAGGTGAAAAAAAGGGCTTGAAAATGTTTCTATAAAGAGGAGTGTCGCATTCGCCGATAAATGGCATGTTGTCCTAGCATCTTAGCAGTACTGTTCCTATTGTTAGTTGAGACGAAGCATTTGGTTATAGTCTCCTTCATACAAAAGCATCGGAGCCGTATCGGAGCTCTCCTCTTACAGCTTGTCCGAAAACGTCGGAGCGTCTTTAGAGAAATGACCATAGAAATTGTTGGAGGGCTATGAGGGCTCATGGAGTGCTACTGAATGGTTATAGCCCCCTTTAGATGCAGTTTGGGGTTCTTCTACCCCGCTTCTATCATACAACTTTTCGGAGTTTCCCTCTCCCTTATGGTCGAGCCTGCTTACGCATCCTCTACGAGTGCCCATTTTTCGTTATTTAATGTTTACCAAGTGAAATGCAAACTTCGCTTCATCACTGGGAAAAACCGCCTTAACTTCGAAGTACCCGCTAAATTCTTCTTTATGTCCTACCTAGCTTCTATGTCTTACCCAGCTGAGACTCCTACAGTTATGTAACCCTACCCCCTGGTTCATGTTTCCCTGCAACATAATACCATTCTTTCTTTGAGCTGATCTGTCCCAATAACTACTATAGCATTCTGCCTAAATATCAATAATTGATGCGTACTAACTGCTTTATCCAGACCCAATGAGAGAAAGTGATTTACCCCATTGTTCAGACTCAAAAAGTGTATTCTCAAAAAGTGTATTACCGATTACCCAATGAACCAATGACCCAATTATCTGGTTACTGGATTATCCAATTACCCGATGATCCGATGATCCAACTATGTGACTATCTGGCTACCTGATGGAGTAATTATATATATCTTGCTAATTATGAAGCTTTCCTTTGTTGTGCTTTGCTTTGTGACTGAGTGATCATGAACCAGTATAATCCCTTTGTAGAATGATGTTAGTACGTTGAGTGTTTTCTGTCTTTGTCTAAGTATGCCTGCTGGTTATACTGGCTGGACTCTAATGAAAGTGTACTTTTTTTATTAGGTGGATCATAGTGTTCTGAGAGGTTAGGTTCCTTAATGCTATGTCCTTGGGCTCTAGTGGATTCCTAGGTTCCCTGCTGTATAGGACTGGTGGGCTATGAGCTCCTTGATTGGGTACTGTTTCCCTTTATGAGGGTGTAACTGCCTTCTGCCTTCTTTCTGAGACTGAATATGTGTGTGTAAAAGTGTAACCTAATTCATCTAACCTCAAATTGTGTTTAAACTAAACAGAGCTGCAGTACCATTTAAGTGATGCGTACCTACTGCCCTGCCCAGACTCATTCAGTTCTGCTCGTGATTCAGGGATGGCTCGCTGCGCTCAACAGAATCCCATCCCTTGCCCTCCCTTCGGTCAAGCAAGCGAGTTTCCTTGCCCTCAGAAGCGCAAGCACCGTAGGACCTTATAAAAGAACTAAGAATTCCTCCTTCCTAATGAGCCCAATAAAGATAGGAAACAGAACGTTGCGTAAACCCGACTAACGGGAGGCTAAATCCCCGGTGTTTTTTCTTTGCTAACCAATGAATCAATTATTTTATTCTATTTTGATGCTTACGAATGAATTGCTCCTAATCCTTGTAGAGAAGCAAGCTGGCTACAACCCGACCCTTGGGAGGCTTCGTTGCTAATTCAATTACTAATTCAACCTAATGAATTAAAGAGTTTAAACCTAGATGCATTTTATAGAGAAACCATGTAATTATTACTAGCTAATTTATCGTGATAATGAGTCCTAGATTCGACGCTATTATATGTGATGTATTCCGAGATACAGTCTTATCGATGATGTAGGTAATTAATGTCTCTAATGTTGTTGTTGGTTCTTGGTGGCTTCCCGTGAGGGAGGCTTATTCGTTCCTCATCTAATGACTAATTATACCTTATTTGTTTCCTAACCTGACTGAGATGCATACTAATTTGAAATCCTAATGATTAGAAAGAGGACCAAGGTGTAAATAAAATCCCCCAATAAAGCTAATGAATCGGTCTGAGTGTTGGCAGTCTAAGAGAGAAGTCCTCCTATGAAAAGCAGCTCAAGTATCTTTGCTAACCAATGAGCAAATGATTTGATTGAACAATGATACTTTTGAATGAAACAATTGTTGTTGGGTAATGAGTTAAGTGAGCCCAAGGAGCCGAGTAGATGAGCTAAGCGTTTTGCTCTCCTCATCGGTGAAGAGGTTGTTGGTTTGTCTTGCTGTGTTTCTCTTGCTGTGATAGAATATATATCGTTGTATCCCTAGTTGTCTTTCTGTCTAGCTGCTGTTTATAGGATTGCTTTGAGTGAGCTAGGTTTCGTTCCAAGAGTAAGGTTTAGTTATAAGATAGAAATTGAGTTTGAGTTATATCAGTGTAGTTGTAGTTCCTAAGAGATCCTAAGTTCAGTCTAAGTGTAGGAGTTTCCTAGTGCTAATCCTAGGTTTGTGTTGCTATTGTTTTTATAGTTATTGGTTGATTCCTGTGATAGTTCTATGTTCCTGAGAGAGTTGTATATTCCAAGTTCCTAATGATGATCTAAGAGTCTATTTGTTGTCTAAGTTCGGGTTTTCATAGAAGTCGAGTAAGGTTACTTTTACTAATGAAAGCCTAAGGATAAGGCCTGGTTGTATTGATTGATTGATCCTAGGTTCTTTTTATAGTAAGTGAAGTAGGATATATATTTTGTTTTTGAGAGTTGGGGAGGTTCGTACCTAACCCCTTTGTTCTTCAACAATAGAGCTGTAGTTCTAGTGACTAAGCTAATAAGAGTTAAGATAAGATCCTTGTCCGCATCGGGCAAGGGATTGGTATATATTTGTTGTTGTTCGAGTCTATTTTTTCCTTATAAGCAAATTAGTATATTTGCTCTGGGATTTGTCAGGGTACTCTTTCAGGGAAGGAGAAGGGCGAGTAATAGTAGCAGAAGTAGTTTGTAGGGAGTGCATAAGCATAAATTATAGTGGATTAGTTGTCATCCAAGCTCGAGACACACTATTCTATGGTCTCCTGCCTTTCATCGAACACCGTGTATAGTGTTGGTTGACATTTGTAAAGTGGATCCTCCTTTAGTTCTTCAAGTGCATTCGGTGAGGTAGACTCAATTTCAATGCATTGCCACTGACTTGCTTGGTGATTGCAAATGGTCTGTATCTCAATGGTTTCAACTTATTTACTGCCCCTTGCATTTACTCTTTACTGAGATAGAGCCAAACCTTATATCCAACACAGAATTTATGATTAGTCCTACGTGGGTCATGGTGAAGTTTGTATTGTTTTTGGACTCTTATCGAGTTGCCCCTGCACTTTCAGATGAATTTGTCTAACCCAATAGATTAACTTGTTTGCCCTTTTTGCCTCCTCATGCATTCCTTGTTCAGTCTCCTTCTAATGTACATAAACAACATAAAAAGGTTAAGGTGGATAATACCCATAACAATATGAAAAAGGGGGAACTTGGGGGGTTGAAGAATGTACTACCCCGTTATAAGAGTGCTTAATGTACACTCACTGTTCATCCCATGTCTTTGGATGTTCCCTGTTGTAACGTCTATACAATGGCACCAAAGTTCTGTTAACTACTTTTATTTGCACATCGGTCTTTGGGTAAAACACTATAGAATGCTTTAGCTTTGTATCCATTTTTCCAATAGGGTTTTCCAGAACTTACCCCAAAATATTACATATAAATAATACACAATCGAAAGAGGCAAGCCAACATGCACCCATACATTTTAGAAAAAGACTTCAGTGGCTTCATGACCCTTGATTGTCTTATTGCGAGGCATTAGCACAAACATTTTGTTGAAATAGTTCACAACCACAAACATGTAATCATGGCCTCGCTTGGTCATTGGTAACGCTTCAACAAAAAAAAAAGAGAGAATCTCCCATGGTCTGCTGGGCACTAGTAATGGTATGTACAACCCAAGTTTACTATTGTTTGGCTCACTCTTCAAAGAAAAAAACCTCAAATAGATTTGGAAAATTGTTCTTGCATTTTTGGCCAATACACATACCCCTGTAGATTCGCCACTATTTTTCTAACGACGAAATGTCCAGCAATTTTTTTAGTATGCGCTTCTCGAATCAACTGAATTCTCCTTTCCTTTGGTATAAACAACTTGTCCAATTTGTAAAGTAGCTCATCTCGGAGATGAAAGTATTTCTCTTTTGAGTCCTGTTTTCTCCTTCAATAGCTAAAACACATCTCCAAAATAAACATGATGAAAATACTCCTATCCAAGAACTTCATGGGTGAAAGGTTCAAGCTGTAAAAATGTCCCTACTACTGTAATCTTCTGTGTGGGCAGTCTTGACAGCATGTCTGCAACTTTGTTTGTTGTACCCTTCTTGTATTTGATTACTGGATAGAATTGTTGCAAAAATACCATCCATGTGACTTGGGTTGACTCCTCAAATGCTGGAGTGGTTGGTTATTGGTTTGACTCATTGTCTCCTTCCCCAAGAGATAACGCTTCATTTTGCTTTTTTATCGCTTGTACAAGGGCATAGAGTTATTGATCATATGAAGGTAGTTCATCTCTACTCCGTGAAACAACTCAGAGTGATAACACAGTTATTTCTCCTTGCATGAGGATTGCCCCCATGGCATGCATCAGTGTCGATTTTGAAATGGTTGCTGCAAATTAGGCATGGCCGGGACTGGTGCTTGACTGATTATCCTTTCAAAGTAATCAAAAGACTTTTGGTGTTGTTTGCTCCAATGAAAACTCTTCCCTTTGGCCGTTACAACGTGAAGTGGTGCAACTTTTGCTGAAAATGATGCATGAAATTTTTGCAAGTACCGTGCTGCCCCCTTTCGCCTGTTGATTGAATCGCGAGCTAGCAGCATCAAAGTAAGCAGGAGCAGAGCGCTTATTAGTAAGAGGTTGACCCCTACCAGGCTTCCCTTCCATTTAAAAGTCCGCACCGCTAGCACAAAATCCAGTAGCCGGGGGGGTGGATCCAGCTCCATAGCGAGCAGATTAAGTTCCATGCCCAGATCACTGTAAAGCTATAAGTAGCGGGTGTAGTTATAACGGATCCATTAGAATCCCCTACTAAGAGGCTTTCGATGATGAAACAGTTGATTCAGTAGTTTTTTATGGAGCAGAAGCAGCAGCTAGAGCACATTTAGCATTATATTATTAGTCAATTGTGGCCCTGGGGTGGTTTTGAGGCTTTACTATCCACCCGCCCATTTCCATTAGTCAATTCCTATATAGTAAATTGTTGAATCAACTGTAGAAAAGAGAATTGTATATGAAAAACATAAATTCTATAAGCCTTATTTATCTATTCCCACCCAACCGTCGTCTAGTTCCTTTTATCAGATTGGCCGGGCCCCTACTCTAAATTGAAGTGCCTACCACATTTGGGCTTTTGGGATCGGATTTAGAGCGCTGATGGATATAGCTGCTGCCGTCTACGCCAACTCTTTGATCGAATTGGAGGAGTTTTTATAATAGTAAGCACCCTATCTCAATAACATCTCTCAACCTCTATCAATGGGCGGACCAGATCTCTTTAGCCCCCCTTTATCTCACTCACTAGGCTAGGTCCTTACTTTTCCATTTGAATGTTTAATCTATGCAATCTGAAAATGAAAATGAAGCTGAAGCGGATGTGAATTTTCCCGTTTTAATAAAAAAAAACATTGAAGTCTTTGTTCTTGCCCTTCATTCTATTTAGAGATGAAAAAAACTATCTCTCTGTAGTTCAACTAATAACGACTCTAGTGCTTAGCTGCAAGTTCAGAAGCTAACTCCGAAGCTTTAGAAGCATTTTAGGAGGAATTTATATCTGCAACTCCGTGCCTCGACTCCCAAGCTCTTCTCTGTGTACAGGCTTCATAGCATTCACCAGCTTCCAGAACACTTGCTTCCCGAAGGGTATATTAATAGTTACCGCTACGCGCCTCCCTACTTGCCTTTAGACCGCTCAGTTGGTGGGTGGGATCCTTGGAACTGCCTTATTCTATCTATAAAGTAAACACTTAAGAGACACGGCTGGATTATCGATTCGACGAGGACCTTTCGTAGCTTCCTGACATTGCTCCCCCATGCTTTACCGATTTTGGATAACATGGCTGGATGGAATGGTGGATTGATTATCCATTTGCCGGGGACTTTTCGTATAGTTGCATGCTCCTGCGGGGATGGTCCCGAGAGAGGGTTTCCCTTTACCTGATATCGTAGAACTGCTCTGCTGGATGGCGTGATTGTGGTCCATCAGAGAAGAGAGCCTCGTTGGATGGACGGGCTTCAGACCTAGGATATGATGCCCAGACAGCCAGGAGATGCTTTGTTTATCGCACTTGCCTTTAGGAATCTTAGGAGGTACGGGGCATAACCCTTTGAGCATGCCTTTATTCCTTGCTCTCCTTTTCTCGAGCAAGAGCTTCGCACCTTGCCCGATGCGGACAAGCACCTACGGACCTTTCTAACCTTTCCGCCGGAAAACCTTTCCACTAGTTTAGAATTACACTTGTATATATTTGGATTAGACCGGTCAAGTTTGTATCAAACTAATTCCTATCTAAATCATGGATATCATGATCATTCCTGTACGAATCAGTTACCCTACCCCATGACGACTTACGGAAAAACCACCCTACTCATTTACTTGGAAACGTACTAGTTACCCTACTCATTGAAACACTTATTGGCTTTATTGGCTCATATAAATTATCGTTATTGGCTTTGTCTTATTAGCTGAGCTTCTTGGCTGGTTTGGCTTCTTTCCTTATTAGCTTGGCTTATTGGCTGGGCTTAAGGACAAAGGCAGTTAGGCATTTAATAAGGGCAGTTGGCGCTAATGTACTCCTCAACGAAACAGTTGGTACTCTTATCCTAATTGTAATTGGGGCAGGGCAGTTAGGTAAGTTTCTCATTTTCCTACTCCAAAGGTGGGTGGATCTATACTTGCCTATTTCAATCAAGCTAAAGCCCGCCCCCTACCCTTATTATTCCTTTCACTTTGAAAGTCAGTCGTAATCCTTGCCCGATGCGGACAAGCACCGTAGGACCTTATCGAACACGAGCAAAACCTGCCACTGATGACTTCAAGCTCCAGGGTACTATGGTTTCTATACTTACTTCCTCGAGAAGGATTTGGCATCGATAGGAAGGAATCCAATTAATGTATCCCCCATCAATCGACACGAAACAAACATCGAAAGATGTCATAAATAGATACGATCACCAAGTACAACAAACTGACACAGGGATAGCTGACATACAAGGTCAACGGGACTAAACAATGGCCAACTCAGGCTGACATTCCCTTGAACATATAGCATTACAACTGTGTGACTAGGCAGCAAAGACTCAAGAACACCATCTAGACCATAGTGCAACGACACAGGGGGCATCAGAGCACCCTCCATAGTGATTGGAAGAGCAACCAATCGGATAAGTATTGTGACTCATAAGGATGGCAAGGTTCTTAAACAAGCTATAACCCAACTATAAGACAAAGACGCAAACAGGTGCCATGTTAAAGGATGACGTACTGGACCGCTGCCACTTATTGATATAGACAGTGAATTTATCTAGACCGTAAATAAACTTTCTCCTCCGGGATCCGGAGATGCCAGTTAAGACTTTACTTTAACGGGGTCATGGTACACAACTGAAAAAGCATGATTTCTATTCCCCTTTTGTAACTTGCATATCTTCAACCAGTTTTAGGATATTTATGAAACACCCACCATCTGCTTGGCTATTTATCTATAACTTTTTCTGAGCACTTTTAGCCACTGACAATGATAAACAAGCTTTCTCTTTATAACAGTGAAATGGAACCAATACCTACCTAAGTGAAAGGGTTGTTCTGCCCGCTGTGAAAGCACATAACGGATTGCGCTCCCTGGCATCTCCCCTGAGCTGCAGTGTATCTTTATTGTCCCGCTCCGGCTTACATCGAAATAAGAGGTCTATCAAGAGTTCTATTTAGCCTCTGACTTGTGGGTTGTTTGGAAGCTCATACTTGTCTAACTCTCAGCATTGTGGAGGGGCTTATAGGAGTTACCCAGATGAGTGGCAGGAAAGGGCTGTCTGGGATGAACGGCCAGATGATGGGTTCGTTGAAAGCGAAGGAGAATGAAGACGCCTGGGCACCTGGTTTTATTCGTTACAGGCACGAAGGAAGGAATTAGTTACCCAGCCTTAACAGTCATAACTAGAGTTAATAACCTGCAGGACAGTCAATAGTTAGTGACCCGCTAGCCAGTGTAGCTATTGTTTTCTTTAGCGACTACGTACCAGTTTTTCACGCTTTTCTTGGCGCTGTCGTGCCTACCAGCTATATTATATGGATAGTATCAATAGCTGTATTTATACTTTATAGTGGACCATCCATGGGTGGATCATGGGTTGTTCTAGAAGGAATTAACCATTATTGTGCGCAAGAAGCAGATTAACGAACTATAGACTTGAACACTGCCTCATGAACCTAATTACAACTAGAATAAATTGAATTATATACTTTACCACTGCCATTCCCACTGCCTCATGAACCAATGGGTTGACCGCCTATAAGGAAGGTAAGGGTCCTAGTCACTGTGATAATCGTAGCTATGCAGATGCTTTGCTTTCTGGCTGGGACGGTAATGGCTCCTGGCTGGTAACAGAGTAGCTGGTAATTTTTAGAGTGCGAACTTGGCATATGGGGCCAGGTTATACCTACGGGTTATACCCTTCCCGTAGCAATCAGGTTATACCTATCTCTTCTATCTTATTTATTTCCCTCAAAGAGAAATAGTTAGAGTTCGGGAAGATATGAAAGTGATTTCCTCCCTCTGCCGTGGTAAATTCTCCTCTCCTTTTAGTCGAGACCTCCTTCCGTCGGACCTCTGACAACCTGGCCTTGTGAGTGCTTAATTGACCGTTTCACTTTGCAAACAACTGGTAAATATCTCTCTATGAACCCGGCCTATCGGTTAAGAAGGAAGATGCACCAAGGAAATAAAGGAAGGAGGGATGGCTCTCTAGAACCTGTGAAGGGAAGAGTAGCTCTTTGGAACCTGTTACTTTCAAGCGATTCAATCAAGCCCAACTCGGTCCAATAAACAAAATATATCTGTTGCTCTGGTGGTCCCTACCTAATGAACCAGCTTTTTGCAAGGCAATAAAAGCAAAATAGTTTATGAGAGATATTCACTTGAAAAGATAGAGGATGCTCACTTAAAGAAGGATTGAGTACACTCACCACTCACTTGAATGAAAGCAAATCTTAGTCGAAGAAGAGAAACTTACACGAAAGCTACTAAGTGAATGAGCTCCCCTCTGAGGAAGGGAAGAAGGAATAGCTATTTCTCTATAACCTGTGACTGTGTCAAGCAAATCAATCTTTCAAGCAAGCAAATCAATAAAGGACTGGTCAAGCAAATCAAAAATATAGCAAACAGCAGAAGCAGGGTAATTATAAAAGTCGGGTGAAAAGCATATTTATTCGAGGTCGGAACCAAAGAGAAAATCTTATAACAATCCAACTACCCCCTGTAACAATGGATAATCCTGAAGAAAGGACACCGAAAAGAAGAGCTATTCAGAAAAGAAAAGCTGTTCATAGAGAAGAGCCGTTCATAAGAACATCTTCATGCCCGGAAATGGTATTTTTAGCGCGCTTCGATGCCACTTTCATAAGCGATGTCAGGCATTGGTTGGGTGGGAATAGATAAATAAAAGCGGACTAAGAAACCTTTCGGGTTTTTGTTCCTCCCTCCATTAATACGATCCTCTAGGCTCTGGGTTTCAATTATGTCAGTTATCCCTCTCCAACCATGAACATCTCTCCATGAAGCATGAAGTGCCGATCAGAAGAATCCAATATAAAAGAAGAACCTGAACTAATAAAAGTTGGTTGCTTTTTCTCACCGAGTAAGAATAAGTAAGATTAAGTAGGTCGGGCCAATAAGTACTGTCCAGAGTTGTTCACCTTTTTTTATATGGTGAACCTTGCCCGATGCGGACAAGACCTCACGGACCTTATTTTGCTTAAAAACTGCACGAGCTAGGAAGGCATATATTATATGTGCGCAGTAACCTACCTTATTAATCACTGCACTGGGAAGGATAGAAGGTGCAGGGAGATGGGAGCTTTTTAGCTTCCAATTCAGTAATTGTTGACAGCCCACACTCACCCGGGAGAACTAGCCGAAGAGAATATATTATTGAGAAAGCATATCCCGGCCCGGCCATATTTGGATAGAGCATATTTATTTTATTTATAAAGGATACCACGTGGGCTCTCTGCAAATGAGGTTGATTCAAATACTTCCATAGTTCCCAAGAAACACTGGTTTAACTGTATTAACCCGCAATTGATAATAAGGCTATTTCGTATCTGACAGACTCAGCAAGAAGAAAATCAATATTGCGCTCGCTCCCTTACACTAACGTCTGAGTTATCATAATATATATATATATATTACCGTGCTTGGTACTGTAAAGACGGCCAGCATCATAATCGTATATGATGGAGATGGATCAAGAATCTTGATGATCAAGCACGAATTTCCATAAATGTCCACACCCGAACGAAGAAATATTGAGTTGATACGTGAGCGACATCGATGATCAGGCGACGTATATAAAGAATGGATCGATCGAAACCATACCATATAAGTGGACCTCCTCCATTTCAAAGGGAGATACGTCCGATTATTTTAATATGTTGTCTTCGCTTGAAAAGAAACCATGAAAAAAGATACAGACCAGAACTAACTATGTTCAGGTTGAAACACAGATAAGTCACGTTGAATCCTTTCCTTCTTTATCTGGTTGAAACAAGGAAGGTAAAACCATGACTGGAACGCTGCGCAATCCTTGCCAGATTAAGCAGGCAAGTACAGCTAATTCAAAACCATTCAAGTTGTTGGTCACCCAGCGATTGTATTCCCCCCGAGTCTTCCCCTGCAATTGTATTCCATCGATCTTATTCGGCTATTTGTGGTTTCGAATCTAGTTAATCTCCCCTTACCCCTGCTGTTGTCTTCCCTAGCGATTGTATGATCCCGTCCCGATGTTTGGGTGGGTCCGGTGATATTTGATTGATCGCCCCGATGTTCATCGGGTATGGGTCTCCTCGGTCGGCTATTATATTGGGTCCAAATCGATATGGGCCCCAGCATTTTCACCTAGCCATCGAATGTGAGGAGAGGAGGGACATAACCGTACTCATCCAGTCGTACAAGGTTTAATGGCATCCAGAACCTTACCTTGGTGCCAGACCCTTACCCTTTTTGTGCATTGAGGCTTCTTCTTTAAGCACCTTCTTAGTTTAGCTTCTTTATGAATCACCTTTGAATTATGCATGCCTCTTTTTTATCAAAAACCTTTATTATTAATATAATTTAGAAACCACCTAGGGATATATTCTTTTGAACAATGACTGCTTGCCAAATGTGTTCGAACAAGGTTGAGACAACATCCTAACTGAAGGAATAAGTTTAGTCCATCCCCGGACTCAGACAGTGTAGAAAGGTGCCTTCGGACCAGGGGACCAGACCTTGAGTTTCATATTTTGATCTTCTTTATATACGTCATTTCTACAACTTTTCTATTTAGAGACGTTCTATTGGGATCTTATATTGAGGGAGCCTAACTTATAGGGTGGAGTATAAAAAATAGCAATATAAATATTAATAAGTAATATCCAGCATAATTGAAAGTGGATTCCTCTCCCTGTGGTCTTCGCGGCTCCTTGCCCTCCCTTCGGTCAAGCAAGCAATATACCTTGTCCGATGCGGACAAGCGGCTTCGCTCGTATCCTTTCTCCTTCGAATAACACCGAATATAGTGTTATTACATATATAAATAATTAACTACGGATACAGCTAGTTCAACGGGAAAAAGGCGACGTGTCCCAGTTAAGAAACTGCTGCCCAAAGTACTTAATAGCTCAGTAGGTGCTCCGGCGGGAGTAACAAATAGGTTCGCACTCGTACCTTTGACTCACACCAAATCTTCTAGCGTTATTACATATATAAATAATTCCTGGAAGACAACGAACACCGAATATAGTGTTATTCCAGTCTTCTTCCATACCGAATCTAGTGTTCTTATTAGGTTGGGGGGCGCCTGGCTGGCCGTGCGATTGGTAATGGCACAACCGGGGAGGGGAGCATTAGCTTTGTGAGACAAGGTTACGCGCTCGCCAGAGGTAGCGCAGGGTACAGAGCCGAAGGGGGGCACTTGTGGGCGGGGGTGCCATTTGTGGGGGGCCATAGGTCCGAATCCCGTCACCTCGATTGTGAATCATCCTGTGGTGACCCACAGAGGATGATGGGAATAACAACGAAATTGGGGAACACGGACGGAATGTCAATAAATGAATTGTGCCATTATCTGTTATTTCCGGGTCTTTCCGTTGCATTCACTCACGACAATAAAAAACCACCTGCGTTTGGTGCTTCACCTTACTTTTTGTGCACTCTTCTTTCTCTCCTTGGTCCTTCGTTCCGTCATACTCCTTCTAACTTTCCCAATTACAACGTATTCACCAACTCCAATGCTAACGCACCTTCGCTTTATCAAATATCAGGGACATGGTCTAATCATGAGGGTAGTATTCCACCACGGTGTTGGATCCCAAGTTTTTACGGATTCCCCTTTCGTTACCGGGTCCGACCCCCGAGCCATAATGTATCAGAACGAGGAGGCCGTAGGGAAACTGCTTTTTGCTCCTTTGTCTCGAGCTTCGTGAATAACTCCATTCTATCTCTCCCCCGTTACGAACAACAAAGTGGGGCTGCGCCCCGATTGTACAACGTTCCACGAACCTTTGTTCCTTCGCGAACGGGCCGGACTTTTCACAGGAAACGTAAACCCGCCCTTTCTCTTTCTTATGTGCTGCTTGACTACTTTATTTTCATAGGCAGAGGGAGGAAAATGAGCTTTGCTTCTCTCAATAAGGGCGCTAGGCGCTCCCGAAACAAAGGTTCGCGAGAACGAGCGCGTAGCAGAAAAAAGCCCATAGCACTGCACTTGGCACGAGATGCAAAAGATAGAGCTTCGCCCATGGATGAACAGCGGATTGACTCTGTTGGCATTGCTTTGTTTTTCTCTCTTTCCCTATCGGCGAGTTCCAATCCTTTTGTTCGAAATTCATTCGTTCGTACTGAACCGCTTGCAGAATTAAATCCTGTTCCGCAAGATCCCATATTAGCTATACATCCTCCTCGCATTTATGCCGGAGACGTCGCCAGTGCTATGGGCTTTGGCTTATTTAGATCCAAAATGATGAACGGGATTGTAGCACTCTACTCGCCAATGCAGAAGGAAAGGAATAGAACGCTTCGCTCTGCCGGATGCGTCGGAGCCCGTGTAACGAGCGAGCTCTTTACCCTCACAGACGCAAAATGCCATCCCAGATTTCTTCTATTGTTGCGTAGCAATAGAAGCCTGCTCATGCTGCTCCGGCGGCGCTTCCTCGCCCTCTCTCCGCTCTGGACAGGAGCGCTGATGGACACGGGGAGGGAGCAGGCGAAGCGTGTCGTTCGCAATGGAAGGAAAGAGACCACTACCTTGGGTTCGCCTCTCTGTCCCGCCGGCGCGAACACAGTGGTCTCTGACCCGAAGAAGGACCGGGAACAAATTCGAATTTGGATCCCGACATGTCGGTGGTTTTTAACCGTAGGCATCTTGCCAGGAAGTTGGTGGGCTCATCATGAATTGGGTCGGGGTGGCCGGTGGTTTCGGGATCCCGTAGAAAATGCTTCTCCTATGCCTCGGGTATT
>Ga0233342_1000207_pt1 | contig 18208 bp, 8 predicted proteins | sample GEONDECOMP273_FD_180706 | JGI IMG/M metagenome (GOLD analysis project Ga0233342, IMG submission 180706) | Leaf litter microbial communities from Shasta-Trinity National Forest, California, United States - GEON-DECOMP-273 | ecosystem: Environmental > Terrestrial > Plant litter > Unclassified...
GGAGGGAATCCTTTTTCCTTGCACCTTCTGCCTTCATCACCAGATCAGCAGCTCCCCACCTTCAGCCTAACCAAATCCAACAGATGCCTTGAACCTTTATCTATAAGCCGAAAGTCGAAGGTAGTCAAGGGTGAGATCGTGGGAACAGCCCTCTTGGATTCTTCACTAAGCTAGACTCAAGAGAGAGATTGGAGGGGCTTGGGTGGGCACTCATTGCATTGGTATTTACTTTTGAAGCCTACTTTATTACTTAAGTAAACCTATATGCAATATGAACCAGGGGTAGGAGCCAAGTATTGTGTTAAGTCCAATTTCCTTTACGCTTAATTCTTCCTCCAATTGAAGAAAGTTTCTTTCGATAGATAAGCCGAGTTGGTTATTTCTTACCTGAACTTTCACTTCAAGGAAATGGCTGGAGAAGAAGAGAAATCTAAAGGTTTTATTATGTAATGCACATCTTTAAGAAGCAGCTACTTAAATAGCTCAATATTGGTAACAAGAGAATACCCAGTAGGCCTCCCCCCCCCTCATGTGCTTGCTACTTCGGAATTCGTCGTGTTCACCCGCTCTTTCTATGTTACACTATTTATCCTTCCGGTCTGCCTCGGCAAACCAACCTGGCCCTTCTTATATTTGTTTTCCGGAAACAACGCTTTAGTTATGAAGTGAAGCTTTAATAATAGGGGTGGGCCTACCAAAATATCCCGCCGATGCTTTTACTGCTTTCGTGGCCGCTTATTTTTCCAGCGTAGCCAATCTTTCTCCTGCGTTCGTAACTAACTGCCGAATTAGCTGCTGAAGTGGGAACGATTTGCTCACCAAGCCGGTGGACCTACTAGCTATATTTATTCTGAGTGAGGTAGAAGCCATAGTATATATCTCGTTATAGATCTATCTCTCCCGTTCGTTTTCCATCTATCTACCGATGTATCCTATCAACCCCAGGGATTAGTTACGTAATAGAACCTTGTTTTGAAAACCACATATAATCTGATATAAGGAGGAAAGCACCGGACGTCACGGATCAATATTTTGTTTTTAGCACTTCCTTACTCTGTTGTTTCTGAATCCTCCTGCTTCCTCTGGGATCCCTTATTGTTCAGCCCCTTTAAATAGTAGTAGGGGCGTGCGGCTGAACCACCAACTATTCCACATAGTAGATAAACTGCTCAATACATAATAGTTTAGCCGGTGTAATGAGCTATTTGAGCTGCTGTGATGAGGGGAGCAGAGTTAGTAACCTTAACCGTAGTAACAATGATTGATGGAATCAGGACAATCATTAGTAAAGGCAATACCAATCCTACTCTGGCCTGTATCAGAGACCAGAGACATAGCAATCGGACCTGCTATCTCAACTCTTAGTTCATTCCTGCAGCAGGCTACCCCAACTATTAGTTACCCTTTTCCGGTCTATAAACACCCAATCTGACTATCTATTCTTTATCTTTCCTAGCTAGTCAGCAAGTATGGAGTCACCAAGTATGGAGTCAGCAAGTAAGCTTGGTCGGTCTCTCCCCACTATTACTTACTATAGAAGAATATATTCTGCACGGTTTTTACAATCTATAGACGGAATTCGTTGTGGAGAGTAGCATATAGACATGATTAGTTCTTTTTGAGCGAACCCCCAGCAATAATAATAGTAGGGGTCGTGCTTCGCATTCGGGTGGGCTGAGGATAGGCGGAATAATATATGGCGCATTGACAGGGCTCAGAGAAAAGAGCTGCTGTAGCAATGAATGAGGATACTTATTCTGAAATATTCCGACCTGCCTCCCCCTACTATTATTTCAAGTGGGGTGTATCATGTGTTCTTCAGATTCCGCCGATGAGTAAAGATCTATAGGTACTTACTATAGTTTATTATTATTACGTTACCGTTCCCCGAATCCCCATCTCTACTGCCTCCGTGGCCAAGTAATAAGTGTACCTATCTATTCTTTATCCGTGCAAAAACAGTTCGGGGAGGTGAATGGACCAACCCCGAATAAAAGAGGGAATAAAGTGTTTCATTGTTCTGGTTGTGGTTTTCCCACTGCTAATGGGTTAGGTATTGGTGTTCTATTATCTCCGTGAAAAGACTGGATTAGGGTCATTCATTGAATGAACTGCCGGCCGATCTTTCTTAATTCAATGCGATTTATCGTCGGGTGCCTTATGACAATCTCGTTTTTTCCGCTAAGATCAGATAAGAGTCTCCCAACAAAAAAGCAACTACCGAAGAAGAGGAACTACTGAGTACTATTAAAAGATACCATTAGAGTTATTACTTATTTACATATATTTACAGTTAGGTTACTACCAACTAGGATAGAAAAGGAAAAAGAAAAAGGGGTACAAACCAAAGTGAAGTTGGGTCATTATGTATTGAACAGAAGCAATTTAAAGCCTGATTTCTCATGTGACATTGAGAAATCAATTAAAGGGCGGTCGGACAATAGTAAAAAGTCATAGCAAAAAGGGCCACTTGTACTAAAAAAAAGTCAATATTGATTTTGGGAAACTTTAATTCCCCCTATGAAAACCGTAATAATTTCCTTTCATACGGTTTATGAGTTAGCGTGTCAAAGCGCAAGAATATTATATATCCTAAGAACCAAGTCTATCTACGTTTTAATTGTATGCTTTCGGTAACTATATATCTATATATATAGTTATATAATAATAGAAGACATCTATGTATATCCCGCCACTATTGTTTCTATAGCGCTTTATTAAGTCGTTAAGCGAGGGACTTTCTTTATTGTGCCCCGGGATAGGTACTTAAGTGACTCTTAGACCTAAGAAGGGCGAGGTACGCTTAGTTGCTCGACCAAAGGGAGAGGATAGGAACGTAAGTGGCTCGACCAACAGGAGAGATAAGAACGCAGTCACTCGACTGGTAAGGAGAGGTACTTTAGTTACTAGTAGTGGGAATATCTTACTTGTCTTAGTAGTGGGTACTTACTTGCCTTATGACTTGAGGAGCCTGACTGACCGATCAAGGAGTCGTGATCAGACTTACCTCATCGATCGTGAAGTCGTGATCCATTATATAGGATTCAATTAAATGGTTGAATAACTTTTAAAAGTTATCAATATATGAGGAAAGACTCTTCATTTAAGGTACTGGCTTGCTACTGGTTTTCTTGCTACTCGCTCTTATACTGGTTCTAGAGGAGAATACCCCGGCCCGTGGGCGTTAAGAATTGGATGGAAATACTCTTGAACCATGAGGTGTTCTGCGAAGCCCAAAGACTGCGAGGTAATAAGGTGTTATCAAAGCTTAAAAGGAAGGTAAGAGGTGTACAGCGAAGCTAAGAGGTAGGTGTGGTATTGGTAAGTCACTTATAATATAAAAATATAGGGGACAGATTCACTCAGTAATAAGCCTACTTATAAGTAAAGAAATTATCTACATCATAGGTATACCCAGATGGGTGGGCTCTAAAGAATAGATCAACCCGAGGAAAGAAGTACTCAAGTAATGGTCCGACCTACCTATGAATTTCCCTTTTGACCTACCTAGTTATAACACATTCCTTATAATGTGTTAGTTGTTTACAACCTTAGAATGTTTCCTTCCTGCCAACCTAATGCAAATGACCTTTTCTAGTGGAGTATTAGTGGAGAATTGAACGAACGACTAGACTAATAGAAACACTTTATTGAAACGCCCGCTTCGGCGCGTAAAGCCATTGATTAGTGAAAGCTACTGTTGTCTGTTCTTAGCCTTATTGACTGTCCTGGCGGGTGGTACGTAAGGAGGCCTCTTAGCGAGAGCGTACGTTCTTACCCCCCATGAAAGACGGGAAAATGGGCTGGCTACCTGTCATAATATAGCGGTAATGGTTCTTTGCTGAATGTCGCCCGGATTCAAAGTAGGTTATATCCTACGAATAGATATATGAATATGCCATCGTCAACTTGGTCCGAAGTCCTAGCTAGTAGAGGAGGCCATTCGGTATAAGGGGATAGTAACGAAGACTTCCTATAATTGAGGGACCACAGCTAAGGCCCAATTGGGAAACTCTTTCGCTGTGACTAGGATTCTTGATGTCTCCCGAAGAATTTCAATACATATGGCGCGATTTCACATATCGAGGTCGAAATGGGATCGGGTGTTTCACGTCGTATGACCATTGCCTGCCTGTGGATACTTTCGGAGTTGAACCTTCCGGTTCAAATTTCCGCCTTCCGTAGGGTTCCTTCTTGCCGATACAACCGAAGAATAATTCCTTAATTAATTCGCAGATGTAGGTATTTTGGATTCTACATTGGTAAGGGCGAAACCATCTTCTTCTTTAATATCGCTAGTTTTGTTTCCGGCCAGAAAACTAGATGAATAGGGGTGGGTCTTTGGATCGATTACGGTTTCGACCAGAACTTGGTTTCAAATAAGTTCCAATGATGATTATCAATCGACGAAGCTCAGTGTACTCTCTGCTTCACGTGGGTTTTTTCTTCCTTTTTTTGGCCCCGGGAGTGGGCAGCCGCAAAGAGGGAGGATTTCTCTTTTTCCACCGCGTGAAGGAAAGCCGCCTTACGGAACAGGTCTATTTTCCCCAAACAAATTGCCCAGACAAATGACGATCTGTTGGCATCGAATAAGTAGTTTCGATCGGACTGGAGCCGGAACTAGTTAACCAATAGTTGTGATTCAAGGGAGTATAAAGGAGGCGCATAATGTTTCGCCCACTCCTTGAGCGAGAGATCCGTACGGAAGTCAGCGACACCAGAACTTCTGAACGTTACGATCGTCGGGCCCAGCCCCAAACATTCCCCCCTAGCTTCGCCAACCAAATAGTTCGGCCGGAATAAGGAATAGATCAGTTCTCATTCTGTGAATCGTGCTTTAAATCCCTTATTATTAGACCAAAGGACACTTTGATTGACATAAGGACCTTAATGAATGATTAATGTTTTATTAAGGGAATAGAACGATTGCTGCTACCACTTCATAGTGCCGCTACGGGCGGAGCAAAATAGTGAACCACGGCCGGAATATAACTCATGGGTGGGCATGTTCCGTGGGTTTATACCAACCATTGCTTGATTCAATCGCCTTATAATTGGGCCCGTTAGCGGCAATCGAGTTCAGTAAGAATGATTGCGGCTACCACTCAATCAATATAGTGGGTAACCTCTATAAAATTTCACCTCCTTTCAATCTAAGGATTGCCGCAAGTCAATCGCCCTAACGGGCGCCGCATAATCGCGACGGCGGCCTACTCAATATCGTGATGACCAATGAATATGGTTTACTGCGCCTGCCTGGAAAGACGAACCTTACCAAAGGTGCAATCCTTACCTACCTTGTAATGGTTTCATGGGCCGACTTCCGAAGAATTCCTTAATCTAATTCATTAAGGAAGTTTATTCCGTGATATTCATTTGTTCGGGATCAGGAATTTTATCACCAATATAGATGAATTATAAATCCGCTATATAGATAAGCGAGAGAGATCCAAGGATAAGGTGCCATCTCATAGAGATATCTCCCAGCCCACCCAGTAGTTGCAATAAGAGTAAGGTCCCTACTATATGAATTATGTATGGATATTTATATCCCACCCCAATAAGATGATGAATCGCTTTGGCTTAGAACCAAATAATAGCACAGCACTCTCCGCTCCTATTCTATATTCTTTCGTTTTAGGGCAATTCCTTAATTCTTAATAGTCTTTCGAAATCTGCAAGTGCTGCGGTTTAAAGCTATTGAGTCTCGCTCCTATCGGATCGGAACCAGGTAATATAATAAGCCTTCCTTCTTGTTTCCTAACTAAAGGCCAGTGCCTAAAGGCAAGAAGGCACGGAACCCTTACTCCTGTGAGCCGCGCAATAAATAAGTAAACAATGGCTCGCGATAAGGATGACATCATTGGTAAGGAAGGTAGGTACTGGTTATTGGCAATTCTTTCTTATTATATGGTCGGTCGATTCCCAAAGGGCATTCATTCGAACGAAGTCAGTTTCCTATGGGTTCACTATTTTGCTCCGTCTAAGCCGGTCGACTTGAATAGGGGCAGCGACGTGAGGAGGCTTTTCCTTATGATTTTGGGGAGGGGCAGGTAAATACGCCACTTTATAGGGATATGGGAGCAAGCGTTCTCGTTCCCTGTAGATTCTCAGATCTCGTTTTTATTTCCTATTGAATTTCCATAAATTGAAATGATTCAATAGTTGGGCCGGGTATATTCACAATCTTGGATGCCCTATGATATGACTCCCAATGCACCTCGATCCAAACTGATGTTGCAAAGCCAATGCCAAGACCGCACGCGCAACAAACATAACATCCCACAACGACCACGACGGCGAGAACGACAAGCCAGATAGACGGGAATAAACCACGCCCCAAGCAGACTAGGGAATGAAGAAAGAAAGACGCACGCATAAGACAACAGGGAGAAGGAACGGAGCACGCGAGAAGGCAGACTGACTGAAGCCAGCTGGGAAGGAGGGAAAAATAGAAAGAGAAGCCGAGGCCGAGGCTGCAGGCCCCCCTCAAAATGCAGGAGAGAGAGCTGCAATGTGGCCAAGAAAAGAACGCCCTGAACGAATGAAGAGAGGGCAGACGATGCACCCAAGTAGGACAGTCTATCCGTAGGAGACAAATTGCTATAACAGCGGGGAGCAGCAGAGGGGAATGGGGCAGTGCAGTGAACTGACAAACCTACCCCTAGGAGATGGATATGCTAAACAATTACCTTACGTACGCGACTTCAGAGAGAGAGCTGGTTTTTCTATGTTTCGGTTCACATACGAACCTTTTCTTTCGTGTTGTTTTTATGCTCACTCATTACGAAAATAACATCTTTCTTCTCCTCGCAACAGGAATTACGCATTGGAACAGGAGCCCAGCATTAGATTTCCATTATCATTCTGAAACGATTATTTGGACACGTTATTCCAAGCAGCATCATTCGAACAGGCTCATCAGTTGGGCACGGCGGTTATTTGGACGGGCATTATTTGGGCACGGTCATTATTTCCAGAGCGCTATGGCTTTATTCCCTAAATATTAGACAAGGCCTTCTACGTATCAACAATGATCCCAGTATTTTTGGACGTCCCTTATCTGTCTGTTTTTAAGCTTATGTAAAATGGAAGGTGATTACAAGGGTAACACTTCATGCGGCGGTACCACCACCAGGCTCAAGGTTAAATTATTAGGCTCTCAAGGGCTAGTGCTAAGGGTCAGGGGAATTCGATCATGGGGCGTCGATCCAACCAGCTCTCAAGAAGTAGTATGGGTGCGGTATGTCCAGCCTGCTTATCTGTTAGTGTTTTTGCCCCTCCCCCTCGTACCTCCTCACCCCCTCCGGGCCCTAAGTACTTATTGGTGGGGGGGCTCAAAAGAGGGAAGTACTTTCCACATCACGATAGAGGAAACAACATTCGCCATAATAACCCGAGTGGATATGTAGTCCCCTTTCAATACTGACACGAATGAGATGGACCCTAGGGGGATTGTACGTACGGAACAGAATAGGTTCTGCATCACACTTACCGAGAGGGAAACAGAGTTACTACTGCACCTCAATAAAAGCACCTCACATAGCAGACTTACACAATTAGCACCCGACATAGTCGATCATAGCCGATAGCCAATAGTATCAATCAGAGCCAGCCGGTAGCTAGTAGTCATTGCTTTCAGGTCATTTCTACTAGTACTTTTGCCTTAAGGTCATTGCCATATATACGGGCCTAGCCATAAATCATAGCCAGCTGATCATAGTTATAATTCCTAGCCAGGTGTCATAGACGATAGACAGTTAATCATAGCCAGCAGGAAGTCATAGCCGATAGCCAATAGTCAGTGCTTGAATGAAGGTCATTGCTGATAAACGGGAGTACTTGACTTAAGGTCATTTTCCAGTCATTGACAGAAGGTCAGTCATAGACATACGGACATACCCGAAATAGATTACCCCTAGTTCCATGCCCGCGAGAAGAGGAATTGTACCCCATGCGACATACAAGAGAATGCAATGTGTTTATAGAGTTAGTTGCCTAGCAGCTTGTGCTGGTGCTATAGTTAGGTGATGACTATGCACGTGTGGGGCAAGAAAGGATTATAGGAATCAATATATTAAAACCATTTGTCTATCTGAACCAGGGTAGTTGGGAGTTGATCGGATTGTGAGCAATGATGGGTACGTGATCTGCCAGGTAATGAAGGGACTCTTCCATTGTAAGATGGGTCAGTAGTAGGAACGCCTCTTTCGTTAGATGTATAAGTTGGGAACGCCCTTATTCAAAATAATTATTATTTGCCTTTGGCCACTCCTTACCGTCCAGCCTCATCAGAATACTTATCAGTTGAGAGAATCCAATCAAATCAATACCTTTCCTATAAGATGGATCAGTAGTTGTTGGTAACGCCTTTCTTGGAAGATGTGGCAGTTATCCCACCTCCTAGCGATCCAATCGGAAAGGGAGATCTCCATATCGAGTATGGCAATGGATGGAAAGACAATAAATACAAATGGAGAATCGTAGGTACCAAAGAAATAAAAGACATAGGTGGTTATAACAAATTAAGGTGTGTTGTTCTCTACTACGAGCGTTATCAAGGAACCCTATTATCAATGGGTTGTAACTTACTTAAACCACAGTCCTGTGAATCAATTACTGAAAAAGCGCCACACGGATGATCGACAGAAAAAGCCAGCGGGAGGTGGATCAATGATTACGGAAATTGCCTTGGAGCGGGTTCTTACCTGATGACCTCCTATAGATCGTGAACTGCCTAGATTCTATCTCTACAGCCACACACACTTTGGATACCCTTTTTCACTTCAGTGGAGATCCTTTTCACTGCCTGGATTCTCTCTCTACGGCCAGCACTGTGGCAGAGATCGCTTAGCGCTTCAGCTGATATCATCGCCAATTTGCCAAGAACATGTTGTATATAATTCCCATGCTGTTGGATCCCATATCAGAAGAAATGGATGATCCATCACATTTCTATCTCAATCATGAAAAGATAATATCAATTGTTGTTCACTAATGAGATTATCCAATCATTTTTAGTTATTCTTTTCGCACTCAACAAAAAATGAAATTAAGTGAAAACTAACCTGCTAACACACCATGCACGTATGTGTGTACAGTAATAGTATAATTGTATAATTACGCTCTGTTGGTATATGTATATCTACTATATATATAACTCTGCTGTGTGTAGGAGATATGTCTCATTGTGTAACCTGCATTGTTTCATCGTAGCGTATTGTTAAGTGAACGTCTACAGGCAGGTAGGAACAATTGTTATCATTAAACTCTAGTGCCATCGCGTGGGTTGTGTCGTTCTCTGCCCTTGCCAACGCCAATCACCATAAACGTCGAACTGGTAACACACATAGAATCCCTACCTTCCTGGGCACATCAATCAATCTAGTGAGGTAGGTAAGGGGTCAGGTAGGTGGGTAGGCCAGGTAGGGAAGGAATTGGCATCCACACAAGGGAAGGCAAAATAGAGTAAAGAGCAGGAAGGAAGGAATTGGCATCCACACGAGGGAAGGCAAGAAGGGCAGGCTCCTTAAAAACTATTATTTCAAAGCTTATTTTAATCTGGAATTAACTATTGGCTATGTTTGCTTCTGGGAAGATCTATTGAAGCTATGCTGCTATGGGAAGCCCATTTGAACTACTGGGACATATACTATTGAAACTGCTGTTAGGTACTACCGGGACAGACCTATTCTAACTGGACTGATGGAGGTGTACCCTTACCCATTCCCCTTTCAATTAACGAGACGGAACGATGATTACACATTGAGCTGATCGATGAGGTTTGATGAGGTTCGATGCATGAGCTTACACAATTGAAGTCACACAATGACAATGCAGGTTCGATGTATCTTGTATTGTTCATGGCAACATGGGTGGGTAGGGTGTGATGGCTCACTGGTGGAGGTATGGACTAGTATCGTAGGCTTGCTGATGTTGGGCTTGGGAAAGGGTGAAGGCTCAAGGTGAAGGCAAAAGACAGCTTCGTCTGTTGGATCCGGTGAGACTGAAGGCTTAAGGCTTATGGTGGGCCTAAGGTTAACTGCAGGTGTGATGTTAAAATGGGAACATAATAACTATCGTTCGGTGATTCATAAAGCCAGCAAGTTATAACAGACCCTTGATTCATAAACCAGCAAGCAATCAGCAATTGGAGCAATCCTAGCTTTTCCATCCCGCCTTCCATAGTGAAACGCCGTGAAGAGAAAGAAAGTAAGATTTAACTTTAAGCGCACCACCTTACCCGCCTAGGAAGAACCTACCCTTATTTTAAAACTCACCCTCCGATAATAGCGAGAGCTCTCCGTTCTTTCACCATCGATCGTGTGTTGACCAACTTATAAATAAATTGTTTCTGTTCACCATAAAACCCCTGCCTGGTGGGTGCTCAAAATTTCCAAGAGGGCGAGACCCTTTTAAATCAATATAGGCTTAATACTAAGATATGATATCACCCTATGTTAGCATAAATCCATAGAGAATTGGATTTCCTCCCTCCACCAAGTGGAAGCAGAAGCAACTGCATAGATCCATCCAGAGCATCCTCTGGGAGTTCAAACTCAGCACCGGTTGGTTGGAAACACTGTAGAACAAACATAGGGGAGTAGTGTCGCGGAAGCCTTGCTATTTAAAAACCATATATCATTATATCATTTTGCAGTTTTGCATAGTCATAAGGTCATTTTGATGGGCTCAATGATCCCCCACATCAAGTGGATTTTTCCGTACTGAACCATGCCTTGTCCTCGTACCTCGGACAAGCGGCTTCGCTCCTAAGGTTAGCCATTTTGGTGGGGGGGGCATGCCTCAGGATTCGCGTCGTACCTCGGGCGAGATTTAACGTATCCTCGCTCCTGTTTATGAGATTTCCCTCGTGGCAGCAGGATTCCTAGTTAAATACATCTGTAATGTTGTAACATGCATATCTAAGTTGTTTCAATCCATACATTTATACAATCAGAACAATCATAGCATTCTCACGTAAACTCCATATCGTTTAATAGATTAAAAAAAGTGTTTTTGGGGAGTTTTGGGAATAGACCGGAACAAATAAACCTGGGTGTTAAGGAGCCTTTAAAAAATAGATAGAACGGATCCTATTACTTGAACTTATTATACCATTGGAGCATTCAATAGCATTATTAATGAATCTTATTACTTGCTATGGGCGCTTAGCCTCCTCCCTCCTTCTATCTTTGCTATGACGAATACGCTGTCGGGTGTTGGTGGGCTTGGCTTTGCTCGGCGGCTTGGCTGGTGAGATACTAATGGCTTAAAGTGAGAGGCGGTGAAAGGTTAAAGTGAAGGCGCTTATGGTTACTGGATATAACCCCTCCCAGAGAGGCTCTATCTATTTCCTCTCCCTGGCTCTAGTCTATTCTTGCAAAACGTGATAGCAGCATCAAGACTCTAAAGCTCAAAGCAAATGAAATTATCCCGCCAAACAGAAACGTTCTGATTGGACCAGCTTGGGTTCATTCATAAAGCCCGCAAAGCCAGCAAGCAGCAATTTCATTCTCCTAACTTAACTGTGCCCTCCCCCTATCAATTGGCGTGAACGTCGTAAAATGCAATTATTCTTCAATAAAATGAATTGAGTTCCCTAAGGAAAAAATAGAGGGAACCCAGATGCATCATATTATTATACGAACCCGTCAAAACGAAATCTTTATTAATTTAAGCGTATTTGGTAAGGACCCAGAGGGAATCACCTGAGGTACAAGGGGGAGGTTTTAAAAATATGTTGTAACTGACCTTGTGACCTTATCCGATCTGGGTATGTAGGGAATGGTGAATAATCCATTTTGCGGTATTGCTCCACCAACCAAGCAAGCAACCTTATGGGTAGGGGCGCGTGAGCGATAAACAACCAGCAGCAAAGAGGAGTAAAGTGGGTAACCCGGCAGCAAGTATGCCACTGTGATCCAAAACCTCTGTCGACATCTACCGACCAGCTGGGCTGAATGGGTGTTTTTAATCAAGCCCTATAAGCGAGCAAGCACGCGGCTGAACCTCCAATCGAACAAATCCCGGCTATGTAAAAACTTTATTAAATGCACCCAATGTGAAAGTTTTTTTAACCCGTGGTAGGATGGATACCCCATTTGCAGGGATCATTCAATGCATACAGGGTTTACTATGTATGATACTGGATGTACTTACTGTGCCTTAGGCATACAGGTACTGGGCAGAGTAAAAAAAAGCGGTCGTTTCTCCCCCGATCCATCTTCGATGTACTCAATTGCTCGCTCAGTGCAGCGGGTCATCAGGCATCCATCCGTTGGTGAGCCCGAAGATAAGTTAGATTTTTAAACCCCGGCAGCAGGCAGCCAAAGGTGGCATCATTTATTATAAAAACAATCAATGAGCTAGGGTGTGTGCATCCCAGTTATCTTGTTTAAACCTGTAGCCCAACATATGGACCATTTCTGTAATAGATAAAAAGTGATTATAAGCTTCCCGTTCATTTGTTCTGTCAAGATTCCATCTTGTAAATGTTTGTTCATAGATTGTCCAATTTAGGCCATAACTAACTATAACAAAAGGGTAGGAGGCCGATGCCAATTATATTACGTATATAATTCATGACTGGAAGATCAAGGATTAAATAAGTTGTTAATATTAGTAGAGCCTGCTTGCGCATCCTCTGTGAACCTGGCCTTGCAAGTGCTTAATTTACTGTTTCACTTCCAATCTATCAGTTCAGGAAGAGGCAGTTAATACCTCCCTTCCTAAAAAAGTAAGGTTACATCTAAAGCTAGACCGAAGGGTGGAGCCATTGTGCGTTCACTTTTATACCTTCTTACCGTCCGTAGTTGCTAGAAGGGCGAGGACATACAGAAAGGATTGCACTCCCGGCATACTTACTGCTGCCTTGAGCACCAAGGCACTACGTGAAATACGTGATTCGTGCATTCATTTAAGAAACTTATTACCTACATTAGTTAGAAGGGTGGGTCCCTTAAAGCAATTCATTGTATGCTGTATTTTGCTCTGGTAATGCTTTATACAAAAATGAAATATACCACATCCTAATAATTGATTCTGGTCGAATCTCAGTTCGCTCGTATTGACCGCAGCATCTATAGGTTTTGTAACAAAATAATATGATCGTTCAGGAAGGAGCATCCTACATGATTTTACACTGAAAAAGAAGGACTTTAAAAGTCCGATATTACAAGTGTAAATCCAACCAAGCAGTCACTGAATGAATAGTTGCTTCTTTATTGACACGATTCATCAGCTGGGACTGATGACAGCTGCACGCTACGGAACCATTGATTGTGACTACCTTGACTGGGTGGGATAATAATTAGCTGGCTAGATAGGGGGCGGGAGTAAATAGCTTAGGAGCTTTGGAGCTGGCTTGTTAGCGAGCTGGATGGGGAGCTTGGGAGCTAGCCGTGGAGAAGGAAGGTGACGCAGAGAGGATATATTTTTTTGGCTAACTGAACCACGAATAAATAAATAGTTACCCTGGCGTTTAACCTACTTTAACTACATACGCTTCGAACCATATAGTGGAAGCCCTATAGAATTGCTGCTACTTTATTTGAGGGATCGCTCGCTCTCAATTGCTTGGATTAGTGAGTGGGTGGGGTTGATTGCTTCGCTGGTCGTGAGCTGCAGTTCTCTCATCACCCAGCTATTACCTAATAACTCCGTCCCACGGGGATGCGAGTGGGAGAGGTGCCTGATGTTGGGCTTGGGCAGGGAAATCTGAAGTAAGGCTGTAAGTAAGACCATTGTTCCGTCCCGTTTAGTTTCAGGGGTAAGGTGGAATTAGTAACTGTGTTCCGTAGGAGAAAGTGCTATTACCGAAAGGGTCCTCCTCATTCTTATTCTCAAAAGTTTATTATCTCTCTGTCGGGTCTGTATGAGGACTGACTGTCTACTGTCTGTCAATGTCCTTATGTCTATGTATACTGTATATGACACGTTGAACTTTTAACGCACATAGAAACACCCACTTCCTCTTCTTCTTTTCATACATGGGAAATCAATAACAGCAAGTAAAACGCCTCCTTTTGGGTACGAGGGATCGAGTACTGGTTACGTAACCTGGGCTTTAATCGGTAATGCCCCCCTTTAACTTACTGACTCCTTCACTGCCTTCACTAGTCCTGCGGGGTGCAATTTTATAAAGTGATCAACCGTTAAGAAAGTCATCAAAGATAGCAGCAGGTTACATAAAGATTACTATGCTCTGCATGCATTATTCTCTTAAGCTCGTGTTATATATATATATATATATATATGAATTATGCAAAATAACATACTTTGTGTAGCTCTACGTGGTAGCTGGTCCCCTGTGAGTAGACTCCTCCCTACCTACCTGTGTAAACTTCCTGTTGTGGTGGGGTCCCCTGTGTATTGGCTATTGTGAGAGAAATGACCTACCTTAAATAAAGCAATGAAAAAAGTCTATGGTAATTACCTCCTATACTGTCTCTGGTGACCTGCTTCCTGTAAATGATAGTGGGCCAGTTTGGCCCCAATTCATGGGCTATGTGCAATGGTTAAAGCCCCTTTTTAAGTCGCCCTTCTGGCTAGAATCAGCTAAGATCGGCTATGAGTAGCTCTATCTATACTCCTAGTGTAACAAAGATATAGTGCCTAAGAGTGCACCAGGCTACTAAAATGGGACTTACGCATACTGTTCCGGCGGGGTTGTTGTAAACAGGCCTCTGGGTTCAAGCAGGCAACATATATATATAAGGTAGGTGCGAGAACTGTAGGTTATTCAATCTATTGATCTGTATTGTAAGTAAGCAAGATACCCCCCCTCCCTTCAGCAAGCAGCACGTGATATCGATCAAATTAATTGCTCCCCGTCCATTAGTTCAGATAATATAGTTCAGAAGGAGGCATAGCTTTAAGATAAACCTCATGAAATGGGTATAGTTTTCTTAACCATAATCTACATTGGATATCCCAGATGATGTAGGGTTTACCATACTTTACAAAACCTATTTTTTTTTCTACCTGGTACTTTAATATGCGATGGGTAGTTACTATTCTTGAGAACTTTATTATTGCTAGCATTTTGACTCACCCTCAACCCAGGTGGGTTCCCCAATATGTAAAACCCGTGCTACTGTATTATGGCGCCCCGTAAAAAAGCGGAGGGACAATTACTGCGAGCTATCTATCGGCAACAATTAATCGATACCTCCTTCCTGGGGATCTATTCTTGGGTTGACTACCAGCAAATATTCCTGGCATCGAGTACCGGCTATTGGCAATGGGCAATAATAACTGGAATGCCCGTCTGCTGGCAATGACCTATAGTCAATGATTGGCTATGTGAGTTGCTGTAGTAACCTTGTGTTCCAATGGGTAAGTCCCGCCCCGGGTAACATGGGGTTAGACTCTTCTCTCATACATGGGAACTTGGGGTAATCTAACTCGTATGATGTTAAGGACGTATAGAGGCTTATGGCTTCTTGTTAACTTGGCAAAAGGCTCCTCCAAGGCGTCTATCTGTTGGACCTGTTTAGATCTGTCTGTGGGGCTTAAAAAGTACTTTATTATTCTGTTTACTTTTTGTTTAAGGCTTCTTTATGTTAGGCCTGGCTGGCGGCGATCCAGATAAAAAAGTAGCTCCAGTTGTAGCCTATATAGTGCTTAGCTTAGCTAAGTCGTTCCTCTCTATAAAGAATATTTCGCCTTTGGCTACGCTTTCTCTATAATGACTGCTTATATCTGTAGTGCTTTTAATTATATAATAATATACTAGTTAATAAGCTGTAGTGCTATAACAACTAACTCTTTCAATCTCTATGATCCAATGATCCCATATGAACACTTTATCATAACGCTGTTTTATTAATAGTCCAACTAACCTTACAAGCTTTAGTGAAACTTTTTTAGTTATGTAGTAGCTGTAGTGAATAAGCCGTATAGAAGCTTTATATCACGACTTAAGCTTCCGTAGTTTAATAAGTAGTAATAGCTTGAGTTAAGTTCAATCTTCTTAGTTATTTATCTATATTTAGTTAAAGCCTTCCTTGTGAAAGCCCCCCCTTTTTTAAATAGAGAGTGCCTTCATACACTAGCTGAAGTCTGTAGAGTCAGTTCCATGGAAGCCTTGCCTTAGATAAACTGCTTAAGCCGTAGAGTTAAATAATAGTGCTGTAGTTAAGATCTCTGCAGTGACACTGTTTGGAGACTCAATTTAGTGCGATAATGACTATCTATATAGAAAGAACTCCGTAGTTCAGTTCAATCTCTGTCCAATTCTGAAGAGGATCCCAAATAAAAAGAAATGGTATGAAAGCCGGGATAACCTTCTGTCTCTTTATTCCCCTAACTTTGAGTATTTTATATTTGCATTACTAACGAGATTATCCACTAATCTCTATCGTTATTATTTTGCACTAAACGTCCCGTGTATGTAAGCAAGGTAGGGACGTCCTGTATGTTCCGTGCCCTGGTTATTTTGTGGCAGGCAGTATCCATAAATATCCGTCCATCTGTCTGTGACCCTATCTCAACAGTATCATCAATTCATCAAGTCAAGCCCGTCTCTTCATACCTGTCCTGGGTAAAGAATTATTCCATTCTTCTTATAGCCGCCCGCCGATCATAGCCCATAGTCGCTAGTAGAGAAGACAGGTGGTGCTCCATTACAGGAAGGATTGCAGGTGCTCGATCCAAGTATGCCCCGTTGGCACCAAGAGTCAATCCAGGTGTAGCTTTTTTTGTATAAAGCTTTGGCTTACGCGGGTAGCCAACATACTCAAGTTGCGCGGTTTCGAGACACTCATAACGCTACTAAAGGTTACATGCATGTAACATTTGAAATAATATCATATATAAGGAAGGACAAGTTAGTAGATGGATTCTTATACTTTCCCGGCAGAACTAGCGGAATAGGGGATGCCCAGAGTCAACCCAGCTAGGTTTTTATACACTAGATCCGGTAATCCGTTCAAGTCAATGCCAGGTGGTGGCGATGCCTTCTTTGTTGTTTTGGAGCCGATGCACAACGATCTTACTTACTATGCACCTTAAATTAATCAACACATGGTTGGTTGAATTCACGTGTCGGGTAGTGCGCCCGTAAGCGGGTCGGCTAATGCCCGGTTATATCTTGATTGATCGCCTACAGACACATCACCTAATGCTATAAACATAAAGCGTTATCGACTACATCGTTATTCTCCTATAAGCTATGCGGAATTGGCACCTACCAACAACTATCTCTTCCATGCTGGGGATCGAAACTTGGATATCATACTGGCCATTAAGTAACTATCTCTTGTTGCACCTCCGTTCTCGCACCTCCCTCACAAACACATTATATGGCTACGTCCTTGGCTTTTCCTCGTGCTCTCGTGCCTCCCCCAAAATAGAAGCACCTCCCTGCACCTCCTCTCCAACTAAGCGAAGTAAACTTTTTACTCTATCTACAACCAATCTATCTACGGGAAGGAAAGCTTAGGGGAAGCAATGAACGCTTCGATCTAATTAAATGATTATTTATGTTAATGATGATGGCTTAATATGGTAAAATACTCTCTCTAGAAAAGATGATCGAACATAAATTCATTAGTCAATGGAAATGGATCCCACTCCTCCCATAGGATAAGTAGACATAACCCAACTCCACACTCAAATCTTCATCTTTCTCCTCAAATTTGCTGAAGAGTGACCTATCATAAGTCATATGTCTCAAAACTCTAGTGTCCACATACCATCCAACACTAGACCTAGTGCTAGAAGATAAACAAGAGACCATGGTATATGTGGCCTCAAGCCAAGATGATGACTCATCCATGCCAACTATAGTAACTACAATCCTTACATCTTATATTTGTTTCTTGGCCTTCCCTTTCTTCATTGCACACTAGCCAGCATAATGACCTATTTGATGACACCTTTCAATTATTTGACTTTGCTCAAGTTTTTCTTCCCTGGGTTTGCACCATCTTCCTTCTTGTAGCCTTTCTCACTTTTATTCATCCTCCCAACTAGGGTAATTTGTTCTACTTTAGAAGTAGTATGCGATACTAGTAAAATAACTCATCATAATATCTATGTTTTTCACATGAGCAGCTGCAATATGATCGATAAGAGCATATGTCGAGAAACATAATAACTTTGAAATAAACCAAACCAAAGCCTCAAACATATCCTTACCAGTATTATTCTCTACAATATGAGGGATGACATGATCTTTCACCTAATAAAGAATCATTCTCTT
>Ga0233342_1000208_pt1 | contig 18194 bp, 7 predicted proteins | sample GEONDECOMP273_FD_180706 | JGI IMG/M metagenome (GOLD analysis project Ga0233342, IMG submission 180706) | Leaf litter microbial communities from Shasta-Trinity National Forest, California, United States - GEON-DECOMP-273 | ecosystem: Environmental > Terrestrial > Plant litter > Unclassified...
CGCACAGACCAATGAATCGTATCAGTCGTATTCTTGAATTTGGAATGGAAAGAGGAATAATGCTCCCCAGCACGGGACACAGAATAGGACCACTTAGATCGGAATAGCATTCACGAAAAGATAGTAACATACGAATTGAACATTGAAGGGATTAGTTGGCAACAGAGAAAGATGAGGCGCCTAGTTTCAATAAGAGTCTATCAGTGCAGTGCAAGTCAGCTGAACACCGTTTATAAGGGGAAGAAGAGGGAGGGCTTCTTCCGGGAACTCATACCCACCCTGCTCCCCTGCCCTACAAAGATCTCCCACTTTATTGATTGGGTTTGTGCTCTAAGCAAGGTCAAGCCATAAATTCAGCTAGTGTGGTGTGGAAAAGAAAAGAAAAGGCGAGAAGGTCCGGTTGGGTGGAAATAGATAAGAAGAGGAGAGCTGCGGGAAAGTCACTTAAGGCGCATCCGGTTGGGTGGAAATAGAGAATAAAGAGGGGAGCTGCGGTTTCGCGACTCCGTTCCTTGACTGTGTTTATATACTCAGGGCTGTTGCATACGCCGGATCTTCCAGGAATTCTTTATATATGTCATTATGCTAGACTCGATATGGAAGAAAACTAGATTCGGTGTTTGTTGTTGATGATTGTACCAATGAGTCGTGGAAGCACTTTATATATGTAATTATGATTAGTCAAAAGAAGAGGGTTCAGAAGAGGCTTCTAGGATGAAACTCCGGAAGCAAGCAAGCACCACATACGTGATGAAAAAACATGAAAAAAAGTGAATAATGGAGCGAAGCCGCTTGTCCTTCATAGGGCATGGAAAAACATGAAAATAGGAATTGCACTTTGGGGGGAGAAGTGTGAGTCCCCTTATTCCCCTCTCTATAAGACACAAATGTTCTCTATTGTTCTCTTCCCCGCTCTCTCAAGACACAATTGCACCTCCAGTTCCATTAGGCATGTTGTTTACCTTTCAATTTACAATCAGCCTACACATTCTTACACACATTACGCCTCACATTCTTACATTCTACGTGCCCTTCCGACGAACACCCACAGAGAGTCCTCTTACTTCAATTGGGTAGACTAACTCACTTGTCTTATCACCTCTTTTTTCTCCCAGTTCGAAAGCTCAAATTGCGTTTCACTCTTTCCCGACAAAGGAGGGGAAGGAGGTTTATAAAAAAAAAGTGAAGGTGGGGACAAAGACAAAGATAGAGGTGGCAACAAAGGCATAGCTAGCAGCGGTTGAATCATAACCTGTTTATCAAAGGCAATAGATGATTCACGCTTACACAAGGTCCTCCGTCAACAACATTCGCCTACTGACCCTTGTCGATTGCTGCGAGGTAACCTGCCCATGCCTATCGCATGTGGAGCATGCCTTTTTATTCGCTGAGCTCTGTCATGGTCCGGATTTGGGTAACGGGAATTCCGGTCAACGCGTGCAGGATATATATATGAAACTGGGCCATCAAGGGGGTGGGTCATCATCTGGGTAAAATGCCTTAATCGTTGATATATCCCGGAGCCAACGAAGTAAGTTCACTGTATTTATTAGAACGGAATATGGGACTTTATTAGGATCTCCGGGCGAAGGATTTTGATATTCACCACTTGGGACTCAATCCATATATGAAACTAGCTATTGAATTGGCTAAGATGCTTTCACTCGATCTCAATCACCTGGAACTACTAAGGGATTAACAGGCTCAAGATAACTAATTGGGTCCACATAACCTGTTGCTGCTAGTGCATTCTCTCGGTCAACGGATGGGGGGGTGCCACGAGAGTCTATAAAGATTATCAGAATATAGATATGGCTCCGATACCGGGATTCCTCAAAATTATACTGATTTCATGGGATCTCCAACTCGATCTTCATCCAACAAAAAGAAAAGAACACCTAAAGACAGACGTTGGGATGGACAAAAAGATGGAACTACGGGTGAGTTACATCGCGATATGACGGTGGTGAAACTGCTAGCTTAGCTGCTAACACTGGTTCCGCTAATATGGAATGCTCCTTCCTTTTTGTGGGAGGCTTACGGCTTTCACTTGGGGGAGTGGCGGTAAGCTCCTGTAAATAGGACTCTTGTGTTCGGTAAGTGTGAGTTCGGTCGGTTGATATGCCCCCTAGGGGTTGGTGAGCTGTGTTCCCAAGGTATTTAAGAAAAAACATATAATACTTATATTATCATGTATCATGGGGAAGGTTAAAGCCTTAATAGGTTTAGGGACTACCCGCGAGACAAGATGCAATGAAAGCCAAGGTAATTGGATATATCATTATTCAAGTGGGTAGCTCGTTGGTTCGAGTGGGGTGCCGGAAGGTCATGTTGTGTGCTTCCTCGGTTCCACCATTGTGTGTTTCCCGGAACTACTAGATAATGGTAGGTAGAGAGAGTGCACATTTATCGGAACAAGGCATGGTAGCTAGAAGATATGCACTGCTCTTGGAACACGGCATGGAGCACTTGGAGAAGAAAACCCTCCAAAGGCAGAGGCTTCACCAAGAACATAAGCATCCGAATAAGGAGCAAAACCAGAGATAGCAACAGTTCGAAAGCAAGTAGCATCAGGGAGTTGAATCTGAACTACATGAATGCTTGTATAAGCATTATCCTCTTTGTATGTGGATGTTGCTTTTCAAGAGCGGGAGTTCTAGACATCGATGGGTGGCGTGATTGAGGATATCACATATAGCATGAGGCATTAGGGATTTATATGATGTAGTAGGTGAGATGGTTACAACCGAGTATAGGATAATTCCCTAGTTTTCTTTCCCAACCTTTGTCATAGGGGGGGATTAGGCTGGGATGGAAGAGTAGGTTGAAATTGACCACAGTAGGTTGGAACATTAGGTTGTAAGGAGAGTTCCCCATGAGGATGGAGCGATACTGCTAGAGAAAGAGACCGGGAGCATGGATAGAACCTGCCGCATAGCCGAGACACCAGACTGTGTGGTTGTGAAATGTGTTGCTAGCCGAGACCAGGACAGAACGAGGTTCCACTGCCGATATAGCACCATGAGGTTCCACTACTACCTATAGGGGTTGGCACAATCAGGTGATGAGGTGAGTTAGGATAGTGAGTCAGCAGTTAGTGATGAGTCCATGGAGGATAAATATGTGAGGCTTACACATACAGCATGAGGACGTTATGGATTCAATAGCATTAGTCCTTTCCTTCCTTTCTCCCTGCTCTAGCGAAGAAGCAAAAGGTTGTGTCCACCATCCCATTATTGAATAAAGAGGCCTTACTTATCTGAGCTACAGCGAAGAAGCTTCTTGTTTTCTCCTTTGCAAAGAAAGAGAAGACCTATTAGTCGAAAATAATGAAAAGCACTTTGAAAGCCCCCGGAGGATGGCATTTGGATCATGGATCAGACCCCTTCTTTCTTTTACTGCCGGAAAACCTAGGCTAGTACGATGGAGTTAGTCACCTATCAGCCAGGGGCAAGCTATCACACACTACCTTTTTATTTACCTGCACGAACTTATAGACCTTGGAGCCCGCAGAGAGAGATATGGAACGTTTTCAGTTAGTATAGAATATAGATACCTTAGAAGCCCCCGGAGGATCATGCATGGATGGCTCGATCAGACCCTTTACCTTCTTTATAGTACTGCTGGAATACTAGGCTAGGACGATGGAGGAGTCACCTTAAACCTGGAAGGGATGAGCTGTAGGGAACCGTATCAGAAGACCTTGACTTGTTACTACCCACTGGCCTGAATGACTTTCTATTTACAGCCTTAGCTACATGCTGACAACCCTAGACCATGCTGGACAAGAAATGCTAAAAGACCAGGAGCTGTGCCGGATACGATTGGATTTTCTGAGGGGACTGGGAATCGCTTCATCAACCCTTACCTTATAACCTTTGACCTCCCACCTATATAGCCCCAATGTTCATGACCACCTTACCCCCTTACCCTTTGATCTAATGCCTAGCTACCAACCACCATAGAGTTGATGTAACTCACCCATGCCCTACAGCTACATGCATGAGAACAAAATGACCTTGCTACGTACGTTTAAGCAAGCAAGCTCTTTCCTTCGATGTCATCTTGGGAGACCCGGAAGAGATGACGTAGAGGAGGATGGCATTCACCCTTTCCCTTCAACTCTTTACCTGCTCTAATTTATACTGTGTCTGTGTAGCTAGCCCTAGAATGCACGTAGTTAGTCCTGAACGTAGCGTAGTGAGTCCCACCTTACAAGCAACAGATTCGGTTGAGTAATGAGCCCTAGACCTTTTATAATAAGCTACCATAGACCTTTAATTAGACCCGGTTACTTCATGCACCCCAGTGAGTGAGGGAGAGGAACGATAACCCTATAACAGAATTCTTCTTAGCCAGTCTCTTCTATTAGGCAGTCTTCTTAGTAGCAGCTTAGAGACTAGTTATTCAGAGCATATCTCATATCCTTCCATCTATAGTTTCAGAGATAATCCAATTGAGACACCAATTTTAGCCTCCTCTCTTCTTATTCTAGTTCTAGCTTGCACCTCGTTATTTTCCCCTTTTCTTATCCTCTTACCCCTTTCATCTCAGCCGTTATCTCAGTTCTGTTCTGCTTCCAGATGACACCTATCCTTGTACCTCTTTATCCTATTCTTATTCGTCTCATTACTTCGTCCCTATATAGATTGGCTGGCGTTATGTATAGCCTCTTATATCTATACTAAGCTACCTTGGTCTCTGTGTTGACCTCTCCCACCTAAGGTGAAATTGGCTTATAAGAAACCAAAAGGGATGCTGCAGGCAGGCTATTTAACGGCATACAAATCTTCACTACAATGTTCTGTTCAATCCATATCTCTGAGAAATCTCTACATCTATAGCTAGCTCTCTCCATGCACACCCTACAACGGAAATAAGCTACGGCACAGCTGAAGAAGCTACAGCACCAGCAAGGGGACAACAGCCGATACCGGGGGGACAAAGAAAGCAGCTAGAAGCTTCATCGTAGTATCCATTGTAGGGCTATAAAAGGCAAGTGGGCCTTTGCCTTCATTAAGTTTATTTGGGTGGGTATGCCCTTGCCCGATGCGGACAAGCAACTCCGTCCTTGCACCCCCCCTTCAAAAACTAGCTGAGAAGTCCTCATACATATATGATATAGCATATATACGTTTCACTTTTCCATATCTGAATCTTCAAATGTGGTACTTTCAAAATGTTTCTTTCTGTGTGTGGCAAGGACGAAGGAGAAGAGGGTAAAACCTAGTAAGGGGGGAACACGGGGATGTAGTTCCCTCAGTGTGAGGTGCACCAACCTTGCAACTTATCCAGGTTAGGCTATGTTTTTTCGCCATAATACAATAAAGACAGCTAGCTCAACAAAGACAGCTAACTCAACAGGCCCTTCACAACTCTCTACCCATGACCCTTTCCACAGGAGGAAGTGGTTGTTATAGCCACCAGTGTCTCATCCACATTGTCACCAAGAGGGTCCTTGCCTTTCCTTGTAAGTAAGAGGGTTTCTTAATGCCTTGCTTTACCTTTCTTATAATCCATGTTTGTTGGGATAACCGAGCGCATCGACAGAAGGTCATTCCCAGTCCCAGTTATTTCAGAAATATAAGTCTGCCAATAGTAAAGTCAGAGTAAGTCAGTGAGTGCCCAGGAGGTCATTGCTAGCCGGTCAATAGGCCCGTGTATACCACCCAGTCAAATTGTAACAACTAGTGGTCCAATGGGGAATCAACAAGGTAATCCAAATAGAAGAGCTCGCATGGAGACGACCCGAAGGGGGCTTTACCGAGGTACGAGGTAATGGGTGAACTTGTCCATTTTAATAAGTGATCCTTGGTGCTACGCTGAAGTTGCTTTCCCGACATAGGAGGGGAAGGAGCCCCAACTCACTTTTGGTCCGGTCCCCCACCCCAAAAGTAACTTAGGAAGGATATTTCTTTTCAAGATGAGGAACGGAAAGGACAGGCGTGGCTCTGCGAGGCTATCCTTTGGCCTATAGATTAACCAGGAATTTGAAACCAATAGCAGTAGACGCTGTCGCACCATAGGACTACAGTAGCATAAGGTAAAGACTGCCTGCCGGCTTCCTAGCGTTCCATTAAAACTAGACTCATTAGAACAAATCACTTCAGTACAAAGGATGGAGGAAACGAAGGTGTGGAAAGCAAAGGTATAGGAAGCGAAACCACCACAAAATACACTTTATGCACAAAACATAGGGAGATAAGCTGGAAGCACATGGGGAGATAGAACGCAAACTCACTACTTACTTTGGGGAACTCCTCACAGAACCTCCAGTGGATAGGGAAAGGGCCATGAAAGAAATAAATAAAAACATCCTTGGAAAATTGGCTCTAAAGTACCTTTTTAGGTCTGCTTTACAGGTTACCCGGTAAGTACTCTGGAAAGCCCTATTTAGGGATACCCCCTGGAGCCAGCATGAACTTAGCCCGAATTGGGAGGGAAGAATGATGAGGTGACAATGGCCATTTCCCTGAGTTGCGTTGATTTTTAGTTGATTTTGTTTTATCTTAAGCCGACATATTTTGTGTCAACACTCCACATGTGTGAATAAGCTACATAAGCAAGGCACTATCTCCAAAAGAGGATTGTATATATATATGACCAAGTAAATCCCTAGGGTATAAAAGATTGATAAGGGGACCTTAGTCAAACTTAGGGAAATAAACCCCGAAAGAAAATAAAGCGCCTTGACACCGGAAAAATTGGGAAATTGAAAAATGAAAAAGCTAGGAGCTGAAGATGGTTCATTCTGGCTTGCAGCTAAGGGTCCCCTTTGGGGCGTGTTGTTGAGGCAACAACAATAACCCCTTTATATATAGATGATTGGGAGATAGCTAAAGTGCACCCTTTGAATGATATCAAGCTACTACCTTTAGCTTTTCGTCCGCTATCCCGATTCCCCGAAGTCCCGATCACCATCTTTGGTCTGACCTAGCCTCCCCCTTCGGGACCTCTTCGAATTGTTTTTTTTATTCTAATCCACAAAATTATTATTCTGCCCCTGCCCTACTATTATAAAATTCCCTGCCCCATTAAGTAGTGTTGTTCGGGGATAGTACAGTAATACCCACCTGGTGTCCCTGGAGCCTCTCGGCCTGATCCTAGGCCCTAACTCACTCGAAATGTTTCGATTCGCTAACGCAGAAGGGTGAGTAACCTTTGCTCTGTTCAAGCCTTAATACGCAGTTCACTCTGCCCTGAAAGCTAAGCTGAGCTGCTTGACCGCTTTATTATAATAGTAGGGGATCCGTCACGAATCCATCTTGTTAAAACATATATATATATAAGAGGCTCTCCCCACCCATGTTTCATCTCTGGAGGCGAATTTATCTATCTAAAAACTTTTATTGATATCATATCATATACGATCGATTCCATTATGTCTAGCCCCAATCTATTAAATAAAGGTCTGGACCCTTTTTCTCCTTCCCTTACCCGTGGCCCATGAAACCAAAAAATGAATTAATCGCTTGAGATCGAATGGTTGGTTGCAATATGGACCTTCATTCAGTGGGTTTGAACAAGGACCTTTAAGCTTAGAATCGAAGGTAGGGAAAGAAGGCTCATCATTCCGACTCACTAATAAAGGTAAAATAAGGAGATGAGGCAACGTGACTCATAAGGGGTTTACTCATGCTTTTTTTTTTAGAATGGTGGTAAGAAAGGCTGGAAGAAGGAGAGGCAGTACGCCTACCTGTTGCCGAGACTGGACTGCAGCTGGGCTTAAAAGAAAGAAGTTAAGAAGGAGGGAGAGTAAGGCACTTTACTTGGTCAACACCCAGTCAGTTTTTTTACTCAATTTCCCAGCTTCTACTGTCCTTCCTTGAACAAACTGGTGAGGTCTGCCTTGTAGTGCACTACTTTTTTTTAAAGTGTGCTTCTTCTTATACTCTTTAATATCTTTAACCAGTTTAATGCTGTTTTATTCTGTTGCCTGCATGCGTGCTACTCCTGCGGAGGCTGTAGCTACCGGGTCAACTTCCGTCTTATCAATTACTGTAATTTCTGCACCTTTACAGTCTAATATGACTTACATAGAAAAGTGGGATGGAATAGCGAGCGAGAAAGAGATGGTTTTCATTTATATGGCTCATATTCTTATTTCCACTTATGGTTGGGAATTCCATTGTACAAAATTCGAGAGTGAAGTGTCCCGAGTTCGGGAGTCGAGCTAGCCCAACCACACGACCTGGGGTTCACCAAACCAACTACACTATCTCCGTGAACCCATGATATTCTCTTCACAGGCCCATCGAACCGTTCCTTCCATTCCATATTCCAGATCGGACCAACTCATTTTCAATTATTTTGATGATCTCCAGGCGAGGTTCCCGTTTAGCTCTATAAGCAGGCCCCTTCTTCCTTGCTAGCTGTGGAACCAATGATAAGGAAGAATATTAATAATGGGGATACCTTTTATACCCGTGTACAATTTGAATAGGGAGGGATTCAACCCTAAATAAAGATATATGGCAAAGTGGCGGGAGCATGGAACCAGCTGAAAATGAGGCAATGATGCGTTTTCGCATCCACCCGCATGTGTACACTCAGATACTATTTCCATTAGGGCATTTATGCACTCAACCAACAATTAGTTTTACTTAAAGATCAACGGCCCAAAACCTCAAAACCTAATGAAAAGGTTAATAAATATTCTATTATATAGAGAGCGGAAGGAAGTTAAGGTAGGGTAGGGGGGCAGCTGTATTATTGATCTTCATCAACAAGCACGACCCATAAAGCGTTTGGCAAGAAGAAAGGATGGAGGGATGAGGTTGATGAGGCCATTTCCGGACGTTAATAGAGCACTTCTGACTCCTGAATGATATATTATTAAAAAAGGGGCCTGATTGATATTTTTATTTCCATAAAGAAAAGAGAAAGACCCCTCTGCGTTCGTCAGCCCAAGCTTGAATCATGAGATATTGATTCTGTTTTGTTACTTTTGCCTGTTGGTGTGCTGCGCGCACTAAAGGCAAAGGCAACCCCTCCTTCGCTAGGCTCCTTTCCAGACAAAGATTTAGTAATATATGCGGAGTCTGTTCAAGAGCCCGCAGCGGGAGATACATATAAAGCAAAGTCAGCAGCAGATACGAAGTCAGCGTAGAAAGCAAGGCTGGTAGCACCAAAGGTTGTCAAGCCTACTGCATCCCTTCCTTAAGGTCAATATTTAGAACCTATGAGGGTGTAGACAGTTCGCCACTCGGTTCAAGTTATTGATCCCGTTCCATATCCAATTAGTAGAGATCGAGATGGAGACTGAGTTTACTGGGTAGCTGCTGCAACCAACCTTGTAGAGGGAAATGCATGGATCAAACTCATGTCGTACTCATCGTGATGGATCATGATATTCTCCCATTGCTAGGATCTAGTAGAACCGGTGCTTGTGACCCACCTGCTTGACGTACTCAAATTAATGGCTCAATTTCCAACTAGCATTTGTGCGCTCGACTGGGAACGGGTCGATCTATTGTTGTCCCCTTCATACAAACTACTACTAAGGACACTATACCTTTTGGTGCTACCTCTAAAGGAAAGGCACTCGTAATTGCACTCAACTTTAAGCATGAATTTATAAAAGGTGGACTTCACCGGGATATTTTGGAGAGCAAGCACTGAACGACCCGTCTTTGAAATGGGGAAAGGGGGTTAGGAAACCAAAATATCAGACTAAAATTCTGAGGTGAGTGCAAGAATGATCGGGAAGAGGTCTATCTCTTTTGGGTGTAGGGGAGGGGAGGACTCTTTGGGTGGGGAAGCAACTAAACTTTGAGAGCAAGCTCTTTCCCTTCATCTCTATTGATCACCCATGAAGTCGCTTTGGAAACAGAAGGAATTCACATCCCTCAACTTAGCTAGCGTATCGTTCCACTTCTTCCACAGCGTTGATCTTATTCTTCCCATTTGGAGGATACGAGTGAACCGGGGAATGCTATTAACGAACTAGCACGGTTGATCCGCGATAATTGATCGAGAGTAAGGTAAGAAACGGTTCTATTCATCATTGCGTAGCGATCACAAACTAAGCTATTTTATTGACTCTTACAGAAGCAGGGGCTAATCCCTATTATTTACTCCGACAAAAGCGGATGTGGATCTCCACCAGGTAAAGGGTGTTCCATTTAGACCAATTTATGTCTTGTTCCTACGGGCCATGGTTTCATTTATTTAGACTACGCACTTATGGGGTATTTGCTTTTCTCTGGATCAATTGTCCAAGTAAAAAAGGGAGCTGCCAATGAGTATTATATTTAGACCAATTGAGTAAGATAAGCTGCTGGGTTTACTATTTTGACCAATGCTTCTCCTATGGTTGACCCGTGGGTTGACTCTAAAGACTGCCTCGTATGGTGGAGTGTACCAACCTCCTTCTGGGGGGTTTAATATTTTTTGACATTATCCTGTGACCTATATTATTCACGGGCTAAGATATCCTATTTAGACCAATCAGTAAGTGGAATATCCGCCCACCATAAAGTTATTCAAATATGCCCATTGTCAATTTATCTTTCCCTGGAGTTATTGGGTGGAAGTCTAAAGGGTGGAATCATTGATAAAGATAGAAAACCTAACTACGTGGGGTGGCATATCATCTTTGTTTGATGGGGTGGAATCTAAAAGAGTTAGTCCTGAATGTGAGTCGGGTAAACATACCCTATATTCCGTGGGTTATACAGACGCTTTCAAAACCTAGCAAAAATATCCTTTAGTATAAATAAAGGCTAGAGGACCAACTAATGAGTTTGCAGGTTCTACTTGTTTAATAATCTGCTTCCTCCCAAGTTCACTTGCTCCCACACCGCGGCATATTCACTCCCGACATGGCATATTGGAAACAGGGAGGTAGGCAAACATCTTAGGTATAGGAATCTCAGGGCATAACATAATAAGTAGGGGTATTCGTTTATGTCCGAACGTGTAGCCATCCCTATACCTGACTTAGGCTTACTATACCTTAAATAGAGGTGGGTTCCTATTATGAGCCCGCATGTTTACTACCTAAAAGTAAGGTAGTTGGAATCAGCTTTAGGTTCCATTTCTCACATATATATAGACAGGAGTAAGGGTGGGTTCAACAATTAGTATACTCCTTTCGTTTAGTTAGTATAGTATCTACTCATTTGGTGGTTTATTTAGTCCACTCATAGGGGAACTTCCTTAATTCATTCATATAATCCAGCTAGAAATCCAACTATTTTAGCAAAGGAAGAAGCAACAGGCGGGACCTTACTCGGGACCTTACTTGGGCTACTTAGGCAGGCGGGATCAGTTATTTACTTGCTTTACAGGTTATTACTTTTTACAGATATTTGCAAATAGGCTATACTTTCTAGGGCGGGATCTCTTTATTTGTTCGATGGGGCGAAATAATTTATTAAGGTAGGGAAGCTTACAGGGTAGGGAGGCTTTAATATGAGGCGGGTGAATATCTTGATTTGATGGGGTGGTATCGGGAGACCTACCTTCTTCGCATGTTGGAAGGATAGGATTATCCCACATACCTGAGTGAGCATTGAGGGGATGGATATTTAGGGTTATTAAGCTTACAAGCATAGTAGGGCTACTTATTACATAGGGACGGACCGGGGCAGCATACCTTTATTGGGCGGGGTGGAATCATTAATTGGCCTACCCGACTCATCCTCGCTCCTCTATCATTGGAATATTATGTAAATAAAGTGCCCTACCTATCTCTTAGCGGATTAGACTCTTGTTCAATGGGAATCATACTCATAACTAGCTCACTAGAGGCACTTCCCTAATACTTCCTGGTCCTACCCATACCTAGTGAGATTACCCAAATCCCCCACCTAGATGAGCCATAGATCTCCGCTAATTGGTGTTGGCCTTAATAAAGACTTGCCATCGATAGTGGTAGCAAGTATAAAGGGAGAATCTAAAATAGAGAACCCTCTCTATTCTTCCTCGCTCTGCATCACGGGTATTGCTTGTCACGCACGGGTATGGTCATAAGTAAAGCTAATGGGTCTGGTCAGAAGGAAGGATTCTATGTCTGGCTGGCTACCAAGGAGAGAAAGAACGATCTAGAATAAGAGTATGTAAACTAATCCGCCCCTCGCTGTTCTCTTCATTACCAACCTGGCTAGATGATCTATGCTAATTGGTGTTGGCTATGATTACGGAGATTACCTACAGCTGCTGTCGAGATATAGAACGAACGATAAAAAAACCCAGTCATTCCCTTCCGCTGCTGTGGAGATATAGGAAGATACACAAAGTGATCTGCAGAGAGAGCAGAAAAGAAAATAAATGGATTACCGCCAGTCATCTTGCCGAGCAGAGAAAGCCTTTTTGGTATCTGCCCCTTAATAGCTATAGAGCTAGATAGCAGAGAGAGCGGAGAAGAAAAGAGATTGATTCCCGCACCTGTCCTCCAATCTGTATTTTCATGTTTCATCCTACGACCGCCTCTGAGGAATGTGCTTTAAATGGCTATGGAATCAAGGGCCTTTCAATGTGTATTCCTTTTATTTCCTTTCGCTTTTTGACCCTTGGCGGTTCAGAAGGCGGGTAATAAAGTGCTTTCCTTTACCCTTAGAAGTCAGTGATATTTATTTGAGGGTCTAAAAGAAGGATCATCGGCCAGTACATACAGGAGCGCCAGAGAAAGTAAGTTCCTTTCCTTGACTAATATATCCTTTGGGGTTTGTATGGCTCAGGGTCCTTATACATCTTTTCTTTTCGTTTAGCTACGACACCACCTGTATGTCTTTGAAAAAGATACAAGCACCACGGCGATGAAAGACAGGATATTTCCTTATTGATTTCCTTAATATAGCAAATAAGGGATGTTTTCTATAAAACATTAGCAGAAGAAGTCGTTAAGCCAATCCGTACGGTTTCTTCCTTTAATTAAATATCCCCGGTCGGTTTTATGTCGGAAAGGGTCTCAACTCTTAGCTCTTCTCTTTCTTCGCTAGCAGGTAACGCTCTTCTATCTGCTGTCTCAATCGCTCGTGTCCTGTAAAAATCGGTGGCGAATTCTTCTGGACTTGGTCCTCTTCAAGCGATTTCTCTTCCAGCTGGCAGCTGTCTGATGAGTGAATCACGCTATACGGCCATTTTGATTTAGTAAGAGGGCGATTTAAATCGTGGAGGTACTACTAGACTACTGCGAACTCTCGCTAATTTGCCTTCTTTGAATCTCTGTTGAAGTATACTACACCGCTCTTATATATCTTTCCTTGGCACAATAAAGCAACAAGCAGTCCAATACTGATTCCCCTTCTTTTAGTAAGCAAGCTCAGTCCTTAGATCAGATGCAAGCACGGAAGCCTATCAGAGTGCAGTGCAGAAGGTAAAGGAAGGTAGCAAGCATAGGGGCTTCGGATCATATGGAAGATATTAAAATAGATCCTCCTTTGTATTAGGAGCTTCCCGCTCAGCGACTAAGCTAACTTATACTTTCCTAGCGTCTTGTACAGATAGAGTAGTATACCCCTTTATTGATTACCCTATTCTTAGTTTAACCATGGGCGGTAATCAATGGTATTTCTGAAAATAGCGATTAGAAAATAAATAACTATCTGCAAGTTCAAGGCAAGCGCAGCAAGCATAGGAGCTGAGGTCGATAGGCAGCAATAAGTCAATCTGTGCGCCATCTTTCTTTTTTTCCCCCCTATCTCTTGCAATTGCTCCTCTTTAAACTGGAAAGTATCTCAATTGGTCAAGCTTTATTGGTTTCCCGCCCGTGTTAGCAGCTCTTCTTGAATAAGGAATCGGTAATCTATTCTGTATCAGTAATGGACCCCCGTCCTTATGCTAGCGACTCTGAGACTTCTCGCCGGATCGTCCGAACCAAGGCTTCCAAACCTGTTAACAGACGCTTGGGTCATGATCCAAGACGCCTGATAAAGTCGAATGTACGGGTCGGAGGCGGACGCCATGACTTGCTTGAGTATAAATATAAATGGTTTAAGGTATTGAGTGGAGCATATCCGTGAATTAGAGGACTTCCATCTTAATTACAACAAAAGGTCAGGTGTCAAGGGGCTAGTGTGGGGCGTCCGGCTAATATAATATAATAGGGTCTTTCTGTCTGATAAGGGCGAAGGCGCTTTTTATTAGATTGCTTGAGGAGCCCATTCCATAAGGAAGATAAGAGAAAGTTGCCCCTTGAAAGGAAGGGAAAAAAGACAGAGATCCCTTTAAATTGACCTGCTTAGTAATGCAAAAGTGTGAGCTCAAAGAAGGATTTGAAAAAATCAAGGAAAGCACGGAACTCACGCTTTGATGTTGCTTTTCCCTAAGTAGCGATTCGCTTTATATAGGTCGGAGTCCCTAAACTACGGTTTTCGTTCCGACTTGAACTTACCTTTAGAGCTTACCGCATTGACAAGAATATTAAAAACCATAAGGAAGATTCTATAAGCGGACCAAAAGACTTCCCTAGGCAAGCGCCTAAGAAGGGGTCAAATGAGAAACCTATTTGTGTACCCAATATCACTTTCGGAGTTTACCTAATTAAGCGCCTTTGCTATGGAGCCACCATTTTGATTGATTCTTTGCTTCTCTTTTCTGAGAGCTGTCTCTGTTCAAGTGCCTTCTGCTTTATGGGCGGCTCCATATTGAATTAATTGATGTCGGTTCTACTGTTGACGCTGGGAATGCTTATTTGAATGATCTTGGTTATACTGGTGCTTATGGGAAGACTGTTCAAATAATTATGCTTTTTCAACTTCTGATTGAAATGTTATTCACTGGTATAGGTTAAGTTCGTGTATTTCAAGTGTGTTGGACTTAGTGCTTTATTAGGCTAATGGCTTCTGGCTGTCTCGCCCCTCCCTGATGGAAGTGAGGCTTGGCTATTGGGCTTGGTTAGGTGGGTTAGGTGAGGCTAAAGGTTAAAGGCAAAAGATGATAGGCTAAGGCCAAAGGTTACAGGCTGATTTCTTCCTTCTGTTGAACCTAGTTAGGTTTCTGTTAAAATGAAAAATTTTTATGTTAGAGGCTTCCGGCAATGACCTACCTTGTGTAAATGAGACTGACTGGCTATCGTCGACCACAGGCTATGGGCGACTACGGGCTATCGACTATGATTTACAACTTGGCACATACTAGACTTAATTCATGCACTGAGTAGTATAGCTTATTTCCACGAACGACAAAGTTTTAATCTGTTCCGAACCTTGTTGTTAAACCATTCTTTTCAACACTTGTTTTAGTCTTATTGGTCCAAGCACTTTGATCTATGTGAAGACAGGGCTTTTTTGAGTTCAAGCCCAATATGAAAAGATGTACATTTTAACATTTATCTTATTTACACTTGGTCTAACAGCTTTCACTCAACAATATGCATATAGGTTAAAACTAATCAGTGTTTATGTGAACTAACATATCTTTGGGAGCTTCGGAGAGAAAGATTCGAACTCGTCGTATAGACGTGCCACCTTTATTTATTGATACCATCCAAATAGGGTCCGTTCAGACTCTATATCATCTTAATATGCCACCCTTACTTCCTTACTTTACCAGTTTGAAAATAAGTAAGGCCAGTAAAGGAGGGGCTACCCTTTCTTTAAATACTAAATAAATTTCCCAGTCGTTTGCTAAGTTCAATACAATGAAGCAGCACTCGCAAGGCCACCTTTTATTAGTGAAATGACCAGGTCCCAGGGCATTAAATGAAACTCCATATAGGCGTCTTTCATTAGCAAATTTACCCTTTTACTTTATCCCTTGACTGCTTTAGCCACAACCTGCCCTGCACCACCTAACTTGCTAACAATCCTCCACCTGAACAACTATACCTTCTAGCCCTATAATACTTCCTTAATGAATGCTCAGGAGGTACGGCACTAATATATTAACACTTTACCCTACCTTTCACTTTCACTTTTACCAACCGCTCCGCGCCTGCTTCACCTTATGCCTTTGGACATGCCCCAAACGGTGAGCGTTGGTTGCAACACCGGGGGCTTCCAATAGAGCTGTTGGACCGCCCGGGAAAATCAAATTTGAAGAATGACTGCCTCCACCCCGGCCCAGCCGAGTATCCCAGTCCGATCATCTCAGCTGAGTAGCCCAGGCGAGGTTAAACTCTGTTTTTCGTTACTTAAACCTGGGATCAACTGTTGGCTCGACTAACGACAGACTATCAATGCCCTTCCCTGTGGCAACAAACTGGAAATGATGGCATCCCACCAGTCATAGAGAACCTTTCTGAAAGGGCCTAGTTCATTAAGAATAAAATGAATTATAGTGGCCCAATGTGTTCATTAATTCTGTCTGTCTGTCTGTCTGTAATGCATTACTTCATAGGATTTTGATAAGAAATCTCATATTGCTTGGGTGAAGGAGACCATTCATTTATTCAGGCTGGCTATAATGGAAGCAGGCTTCCAGATTGATCCTCTGGCGCAAACACATTCCGCTGTTGAGTGAGCAAGCATCGGAAGAAATAAAATTATCACTATTGGAGCTGTTAATGTGGTCATAGGAGGGTTTCAGGTGAGTGGGCACTCGTAAAAATTATGAGAAGCGTGCCCCAAAGAAGCTAACGAACCGGCTTTTTGCCGGCAAGATTAAAACGGTTCTGGAGCAGAGTAATTAAAAGTTCCTCCTCGACCAACCATAAGATTCTCCCAATCGTGCTAACTTATTCTTAATAAATCAATCAATAAAGCAGTGTTGCCTCCACAAATTATGAATCACCCCGGTGATTACTTTCTATCCCAAAAGCAAGCGGAATAACCTACTTTTACTTTAGAAGACCCTTTCACTCTCCTATTCTCTGCCAAATCTTGTTCGGTTCCATCCAAACTCGGGTTTTTGTATGAATATTCGTGGATAAAGAATCAGTGGTTTACTGGACACTACATCTGCGGATCCCCCCATATTATTATAAAACCTGGTTCCGTTGAGTGGAGGATTATGAGTAAAATGATTTTGTTGCAGCCCGCTCAGTAAGCCTCAGTAGCGGTAATGGGTTCAAGGTTCAAGCGATAGCGATCAGCTCTTTCCGTCCCCACATAAAGCGATAACTATAAGGTTCAAGTGTCTATCCTTCCATCCAAGCCAAATGGTTAGATATTCTTCTTATGTAAAGAGGAAGCGGGTTTAACGGCTAAGGAAATGATTCAATACAGGTCAAGGGTCGAGGCGTATGTATAGTATAAGTGGGGTTGTTCACCAGGGGAACCTTCATGCGGTACCAGGATAAAGGTTCAAGGGCCGATGCAAGGTTGCAAGGAGGTCTTTGGCTAAAGGTAGATATAGCAATAAGGTTAAAATCTTATAATGGTAAGTTGAAAAAGAGCCATGTCGTGAAGTGTTAACCCATAATGTCTCACTCGCTCTCGGCCTCACCTGACCGGATCAGACCGGACCATACCTAACCGGACCATACCAGATAACGTAGCTGCCCTGAACCTACTATATTGGACCTGCCCTGACCTGACTGAGACCGTACCAGCCCAGAGAATACCACCTTACCATACCATAAAAGATTGTATATCTATCTACTATCCATCCAGTTAAAGTGGGGAAATTTAAGGGTAACTATAAATAGCTTGTTAGGAGGAAGGAGGAAAAGGGTTGGGCAGTAGTGGTAGTAAGTAGGAAAAGGCAAGCGAACATCGGACTAAAATAACCATTAAGAACCATAAAGCGTAAGGGGAGGGTCTATCCTAAAGGGTAAAAGCCAATCCATATATCTCCTCCAGTTGGCTCTGTGATTGGCCCGCTACTCTTTCCTTTCGTTGTTCCCAGGTTCATCATAAGAAGTATGCGAGCGTAGTTTTGGTATGTGGCTGGAATCGAAAGTGCTACAACCTTGATGGGGCAATGGTATTGTAGTTTGATCATGGCGGCAAGTAAAAGCAAATGCGGGGTTGTGTATATATGAAGCGGCGCAACCACCTTCATGGAACATATGGATGAAGGCTAGCACCCTCATGGGGTAAGTTTTTAGTTCAGTATAATGTTTATAAATACGGCCCTAGTCAAGGATAGAAGGTTAAAAGGGGTAAACCCTGGTGCATTTCTGGTACGGCAAGAATGGGAAATTCCTATGGCGAACGAAACGTACTGCATGAAAGCGTACAGAAAGCGTAAAGCGGATTGAACTGCGTATAATGGTGGGATGCGGATTTTATAAATGTTGCGCGATAGCGAGAATGGGGGGGGGATCGGAACAACCCAACAACGATACAAATGGCTGACCACACCCC
>Ga0233342_1000209_pt1 | contig 18102 bp, 11 predicted proteins | sample GEONDECOMP273_FD_180706 | JGI IMG/M metagenome (GOLD analysis project Ga0233342, IMG submission 180706) | Leaf litter microbial communities from Shasta-Trinity National Forest, California, United States - GEON-DECOMP-273 | ecosystem: Environmental > Terrestrial > Plant litter > Unclassified...
TTACTCCTATTACGCTTATTATGAATGCTCACCTTGAATGAAAGCGGTTAGGGGTCAGTACCAGCCAGTAATAAAATCTATGTTATTGCAGTCCCCACGCGAGCCTGCCTCACCTCACCTGAGCCTGCCTCATCTGAGTCTACCTCACCCGAGTCTGCCTGACCTGTCTCTCACCTGTCTCACCTGAGTCCGCCTTACCAAAGTCTGACCTTAATATGCCTTTGGGTTCTGACTTACTCGAGTATGCCTGACCTGAGTCTACTTGAAGTTCTTTCCTTACAGCCCAGTTGATAGATATATCGAAACGATCAATTAGGGTGTCCTGCCTTACAGAGTCCAGCTTTTGAGAAATTGTATAGAAATGATCGATCATGAGGCAAGTCAATTATTAAAGAAATGCCAGAGGTAGGTATCCTACCCTGAACTATGGAGGATGCTTACACGTCATTCACTCAAATGGGGATTGGTTACTAAGAGTTGGTTAAAATACACGAGCACTTGAAAGAGAAAGATTGGTGGGGAAGGACGGGATCAATCAAAGTCTATGAGGCGAGTCAAATCAATCCATCAAACTTTCAAAGCGAATCAATCAATCAAGCCTTATAAAGTCCTCCCTACCTGTTAGTCTCCATAGGGAAGATACAACCAGTTCTTATTGCTCACCAATGTTCGCACTTATATGAAGGAAGGTTTAAAAGAGAAGGCTTAAGCAAATATTAAAAACCGTCAATTATTATATAAATAGAGGGGCCATTTTAGTGCATTCTATAATCACTTCCATTCGACCTTCGACTCGTTTACCTGCGACTCTAAAGCAGCCATCATACGCTCTGTGAATTATCCATTATATGCTTCGGCTTCTCCAGTAAAGAAAGAAAGGAGTGATGGAAACCATCCTACCATGTGCTCCCATATGGTGCTGATAAAAAGAATCCTATACCACCCCATCAGGAGAATCCAATTGAAATGAACCCGGGGAGAGGGGGTTGGTTGCTTTATCACCATAAGAGTAAGCGGGTAGGTGAGCCCTGCAGCGGAGCCAGGTTCAAGATCAAGTTAAAGAGAGGTAAAGCACTCTCCCCAAACTCATCTTCTTTAGTTAATTTCTAGGACAATTACCCCGACTTAAAGCAATAAGGTAAAGCAATAAGGGTTGGGTTGAACGAGAACGTAACCAATAAAATAATAAAGGTTGGGTTCGAGGAGGCAGATATCACCAATCTTGAAAAGCGTCTAAATTGTCCTCCCCCTCCTACTAAGGGAGAGCGGCTTCACACCTTTTAACACAAAGTTCTCGCTACCTACCGCAGCTCTGCAGGTGTTATCCAATCTTGGCCAACCTTAATCTTAAGTAAATAGAAAAGAAAAGTGTAAGTGGTTAGGCGATGTAGGATCTTGGCATCTAGATTTAGAAGTGAAACTAGCGTGGTATAGGTCCGACCCGAGTAAGTAAGTGCGGGTCATGCTTCATTGCAGCCAATCTCTACTTGGTTCATATATGATGTTTCCATATCTAAGTTTTCACATGCTATACATGCTATACTGGCATCAGCTTTACGTGTTCAACTTTGTACTTGCCGCTTTGACGACGACTACATACCTCATTATTGCAGCAACCATCTCTACTACACCATCTCTACTACTACGACCTAGTTACTACTATATTAGCTCGCATGAATAAGTACTGGCAATGCTATGGCAGCAGGTTTCACTCTATTACTTCTATTGCTATGGTGCGTATGTGCTTGGGAGTCTACTTGGAGCTGGGATTGGAGATACTACGCTAGGACGGCTGCTCAGCTTGGATCTGGTCTGCGGATTGGAAACTACGCTGGGATCCCCGGCTGCATCGCCATGGATAAGTTGGTCTCTACTAGTTGTTTTACTCTACGATATTGGCATATCTACATGTCACTTAGGTATGATGCCCTTGCACCCAGGCCCATCATAACTCGGTGGGTATGCAGCCCTTTCACCATATTAACCTATGATATCACCATGGAGCATTTCTTCTTGGATGTATTCTTTGATGTTTAGGAACCGGTGCACTTACTTACGATGCCACCTGTTTTGAGAAGTTGATGAGCCACTTGTTGTATAATAACGTATATAATGTCAGCTATAATACTTACCCTTCTTACGGGCGGGATAGGCACAGACAACAGCCAACATCTTACGACAAAAGCTACCCATCATTCTCCGCTTTCGTACCCATCATATATAAATCTCACGTACCCATTACATTAAGAGGACGCATTCAATTGAATCCCAACCATGAAATGGACTGAACTAACTATCCAACACAAAAGGCTCAACAAAACCACCATAAGACATTATTGGGCCATGCTTGGTTACATATTAGCATATTGATTTAGCCCTTACAACAGACGAGATTTCTTTATTTAGTGAAACCAAACCCACATATAATAGATAGGGAAGTCCTGACCAACAGAGGTGAATTACCGCGATAGAAATAGTTTCTATCCACCAGGCTTGCCTTGAATACTACTCCGCTGGGCTTATGCTAAGAGACCTGGGCTAGGTAGGCACTAAGACACTTCCTTTTTTTGCTTGGATCTTCATAGCCATCCATGTAGATTATCCAGATGGGCAGGTCTAAACTCGCATAGTAGATACGTTGCTCCTATAGCAGCTCTACGTAGTCTGCACTTGGATTTGCGTATAACCTGGGTTGAACCATGGTGCCAAGGCCTCCCGCCCCTGCTGTTCCAATCTAATAGTGGTTAACATATTCTATTGGCATAAAGACGTTTGCACTTGGACTAGCAGCCATATCCACATGTTCATATGGGATCTTCATATAGAATATTGGCATAAATACATGTTCATACCAGAACTACTGCACCTTACACCTAGGCTCTTCTACACTTAGGAACAACCTAGTTGCTGCTATGTATGGGGCCAGGCCTAACGCCATGCATACGTTGCACTTGTCTATAACCAGAGAGATTATACATGTACTATTTTTAACCATATTGCATATATACTTGGCTCCTAAAATAGAATTCCACTTTTCTATGGGGCCCTATCTATTGGACCTGGGACTCTCTGATGGGAGGCTCCTACTAGACCTAGAGTTCCATATGGGGGAGTCATATGGGGAGGGGCGTGTTGCTTCCTCTACTGGGCCATGAAAAACATACATGCCCGTTCAATCCATATCACCATCTCTACTTGGACCTGGGACTCTACGAGGCCTCCTCCTAGACCTACCACCTAAAGAGTTGATGCCATACGGGAAGCACCTCCCTTTGTATGACCTATAAAAAGATTCAAATACGAATGCATAGAGACGTTTACGGCTCTTTCTGCTCGTGTTTCTCTCTGGCTGGCCTTTGTAACCCAGGCTCCCATTGATCTCACCAGACGTTTGCACTTTCTTCATATAACATTTTAACATATAACATATGATGTCGGCATATAAAGCTCCGGAGGCTCTCCTATACTCTATCTAGTGCTACTAGCTCTTTCATTTATGATGTCGCCATATCCCTCTAACCGGCTCTGTTTAAACCAGGTCTCCTCCTGCTCTAGTAGGTGCCGCCGGGGCCGTGGCATATGGTCTATCTACTTGGTTCATAGCAGCCGTCATTGCAGCCATATTAAACCTAGTTCATATACAATATGGGCATATATCAATTTGCACTTGGACTTGCATAACTCGCATATCTATCTACTTGTTACCATATGAGCTTGCATATCCACATGTTCATATTGGAATCTCTACGTTCTGGCTGGCATTGCCATGAAGCGCTTACTTCGTTGCAGCCAATCAAAAAAAAACCTTCTAATCCTAGTGTCCTCCTCTCCTTTGTCCTTAGGAGGAGATCTAGGTGCTAACTTTGGGGAAAGCCAGAGAAAATGGGTATACCTGACCATGCATACTATATGGGTTAGTTGAACTCGCATGAAGAAGTCCTGGCGCCATGTCCAGGCCCAAAAGTGGATGCCAAAGTTGCATAGACTCCGCTTACTCTACTTGACATATGATACTTGCATGCATACGTTGAACTTGTCCTCTGGAGAAGACCTAGCTAGCTGGGCCTAGTTTTCACTTATGATGCCATGTATGGAGAAGTCCTGACACTATGGGCAAGTTGAATTAAAGTGCATATCGTTTACACTTGGAGTTGCATATTCACTGGTGCCAGCCCCAGACAGAGAGCTGGGTTAATGCTATGTATGGTGCAGGTAAAAACTTGCATATCTACTACTATTTGGTTAATATATGCTGTTGGCATAGAGAAGCTGTTCTAGAACATCTTTTCAATTCTACTTATATGGGGATTTGTTGGGACTAGGCTCTTACTACACCTAGAGTTTATGCCAGAATGCCAGTTCCAGTGGAACCTGGTTCTTTGAGGATCTTCACCGGTGGTGCTACCTACGTGAGCATGTTCACATATGATGATGCATATATACTTGGCTCCTAGAGTAGATTGGCACTTTAGCTCTCTCTATGGAAGAGCTGTGCTTAGCCGGAGCTGCTGCTAGAGCCATATGAGAAAGCCCATAAACTAACTATAGCTGCCCTTTCACATAAGTTGACACGATTTGGCATCGATACGTTGACCCTGCCCAGGCCCAGTCTGCTACTAATCATATCTCTTATATAGAATTGTTTCTCTATAGCTGGTACGCCTTAGCACCCAGGCTTCTGTGGTCCTGTTGGCCCATCTACTATGGGGTATGGGCGGAAATGAGCTCGCCATGGAGAAGTTGGCACCTATGTCGTCTTCCGTGTTCCTATATGATAGCACCATATCTATTAGTGTTCATATACAATGTAACCATGCATACGTTGAGCCCGCCTAAAGCCCCGCTAGTAGTCGCAGGTGCTAAAACGAAGGGCGGGGTAAAGGGCGGTAACGAGCAGTACATTCCGGTTTCTGTCTCTCTTCAAGTTATGGGTTAAAAGAGGTCTACCCACCATAATATGCCCTTCGGACCTTTGGGCTACCTATAGGTTATTTCTTAACTATTTATGAAATTACTAGCTAACTGGTAAAGACCTTTCCTTGGTTCTGTCTCCCTCTCTGTCTCCCTTCTCTTCGGTCAGAAGGAAGTTGGTCAGAAAGTCCTCTCCCTTATGGTCGAGCGCTCCGCACCTCGGTAAGCTTTCGAAAAGCTAAAGGCTACTTATTTATTTCCTTCCTTGAGAAGACATGGTCACACCCTGTCAATATATAGGTTATCCCTTTTTATCTCTATAAAAGCAATGGAACCTCCCCCCCATATCATAGTATATTGATGTCCCGTAGGTTACAAAACTAATAGTTTCTCTCAGATCTCGGAATGTGGTGGTCAATCTCAACCCGGAGTCGATGCAAACAAACTTTGAAGTGGACTAAAGGAAACCTGAGGCGCGAAGCCCTGTGTTTTTTAGTAGACTCGGGGCTTATAATAAGGCCATCCCTCAACAACATGAAGTGCTCAAAATAGAAAGCATCTTAGGGCCAAGATCCTTGTGAGGGGCAATGCGCATGTTAAACTCCTGTTTGGAAGGAAAAAGGTTGTCAGGTGCATTAAGAGAATACTTTAAAGGAGAGAGGCAATTTATATAAATGCCAATAGATTGGAGGAGCAAAGTGCTAGGAAGGGGTACCACTCTCGTCTGGAAGTCGAGTCACCTAGGGATTGTAACTTGTGGAGCAAAGAGACTAATTGAAAAAAAAGAGTTTCGAGGCGGATGTGCACCAAACTCAACCAGAATGATGTTGTGAGAGACAATTTGGTTTTTCAACGGATAATACGATGTAACAAGAGGATCTGCACTCTCTCAGTCCTAGCCCAGTAAACTCCTAGCAAACTAGGTCCCCATACCATACAACCATAAAGGACAGTGTTTTTGATGATCCTGTCTAAGAGGTGCATCTTAAACAATATATCTTGGAAATGGAGCTGGAAGCGCTTAATTGTGGCCTTTCAAACTAAACACCCAAGTAAGTGTAGGTCGTGGTAATCTCGATCTCCTTCCCTTGGAAGTGGAAATGGTAGTTCTAGAGAGAGCACTCTTCTACACATTTGAGAAAATGAACCTAAGTTTACTAAGGTGGATTGTCAATTGTCGAAGATCACAAAAACTAGAGAGGACATCAATCTGTCTTTGAAGCCCCTTAAGGTTATGTGTCTGGTTATCCTTAGTGAAATGCATGGTGAGCTCTTTCAAATCCATGGTAACAGGACCAAGTGTGTGTAACCAGTCAGCGCCAAGGACTATATCACATCCACCCATGTCAATGGAAAACATATGAGTCTTGAGTTTCTATTTCCCTAGTTGAAGCCTCACATTTTCACAGTGACCTCCACATTTCATCATGCCCCCATTGGCTATCATGATTTGGAAATTAGATACAGTATGGATATCACAATGGGTTTATTGAACCACCCGCCTATGAATAAAATTGTGAGTGCTGCCACTGTCAACAAAAACCACCACCTTGTGGTGCTTAATATAGCCAAATTGTTTCAATGTCTGAGGGGTAGAGAACCCTGATAAGGAATGGAGGGATCTTAATGGTTCTTCTTGTGGAATAGGGATGGTATCTAGGTCTTCAGGAGAAGAAGGGGTTTCCTCGAGGATAACCTCATAGTGGGGGTTAGCTGACACATCCATCTTCAATCCTTTTTGTTCCTTACATCTATTCCCTGGAACATACCTTTCATCATAGTTATAGCAGAGAGCTTAAGGTGTTGGCGTTCAGCCATTTCCACTGGGGACAACCTCTGTACTCTTTTGGGTGGTGTTGGTAGGAGGAATGGAAGGGCGGGTGCACACACTTAGGAACTCGTACTTCTTAGGTCGGGCCAGTTATAGTAACGCTCGACCATAGGATATAGTCTACCTACCTTCCTTTAGGCATGGATCAGTCGTATACTCCAATCCAAGCAACAGATCGAGCGAGGAACGCAGTGGCGAGAGAAAGCCAAGCCCTTTGTATAAATCGCTAGAGCAAGAAAAGAAATATAAAGATCTGAAGCATCTGAGTGATTCAATTTGGGGAGCAGAATCAGATTCATTTGTTGAGAAAGCGTTCGGACTATAAGTTAATCTGTAGGCTTTCAATTCGACTTAGTGCTCTCCTTCCTTTTGGATTCAAGTGTTTGGGGGCAGTAAGTACCATGTTTTAAGTAAAACTTGAAGTATTGGTACCACAAATCAGTGAGGGTTGGGACAAACTGAATGTAAAAGTAAATGGATGCTAAATTTGCCCAACCTTCCTCATTGGTTGAGCATACTCTTCTCCCTCCGTGACAGCCCTCCATCGGTCGAACATGAGCAATTTACTCCACCGACTTCCTTACAGAAAACGGCCAACCACCACCGGTTGATACCGAACCGGATACTGGTTAGTTTGCCGATATATTGATCGATGCAGCCATAGATTCCTTTCGAAAAGTCAGCATGGATTGAAGCATATATATGGGGATTCTTAGGCCTATTTATCTTGAACAGAATCGACTTATTTAATCCGATGAATCAGACCACGAATAATTACTGCCTTAGTTTCCTTTAACTCATTCCATCACACTAGCGATTTTAGGCTCCATTGCCAGCGGGGGAAGGGAGTCAAACCGAAGCTTAACCCGTTACCCCGCCTCTCGGCTTCTTGTTCCAAATTATAGCCAGCCCAAAAGCTAGCAAGCAAAGTGCCAGTCCCTAGTTTTGATTCTTCAGATGCTACCCTGATTCTATTCTCATAGGCAGTAGATAATCAGTCAAGAGGCAGGTTAGGTAGTAGATAATTAGTAGGGGGCGTAAAATTGATAACTGATTTACATATTAACGCCACAACAATTAACCATATTAGTGATTCTCAGCGAGTCAACGGCAGGGGTGTGTGTGGCTGAAACGTTATATAGGGGGGGCAGCCTTATTATGTCTCCAAGCCTTTATTCTGCCTGCTGCGAGGGTCTTTGTTTCTCTCTTTCCTCGTGTTACCCCTTGGTTGGATAACACCCAGTATGATCCCTCACTATCGTTTGGTAAAAGTAAATCCCTCCTTTTGGCCGGCATGAACCCGTATCCGTTCGTATCCCTCCCTTTCTTGGTTCGGTCAATCCTTTCCTTCCCCTCCTTTGTCGGGAAAGAGCTACGCACCTGAATTTACCCATATTGATAGGGATTTATCGCTCGTCCTTCTGAGGACGAGGGTGCGTGAGCACTATTTCTCTACTGGATATGCCGCCTTTGATTAAGCCAATTTACCATCTGTATAGACTAGGCTCTAATCTCGTGATCCAAATAGTAAACATGCCACCTTATTATTTCGAGATGATATGCAGTGCCGTGTGGAAGCAGTAGTCCACCTGCACTAATAAGAATAACTCTTATGTTAGACTATTATTACCACCAATGAGGCCACTTGTTAACTCAAAGCCTTGTTATTTATGTTGAGTGTAAAATTATCATTATGATATAAGTTTACTTCTTCTTACAAGGGGACCTTGTCCTGGGAGTAGCCAGTAAGGTATTCTATGGCTCTATAAAAAGTTTATTCCCTGTATAAATATTATGATGACATTTATCTTACCTTGTGCTGGGCAGAGCTAGCAAGGTTTTATTGGTTGGGCCTTTGGCGTATTCCTTAAAATATGCCAAAATCGTTACTTATTGGAGTTATGGATTGAACTGATCCGATCGTACGCCAGTTGGGCTATTTTCCCCATACAAGTTGTTTCTTACTTCAGAAATAAAGTTACCCTTTATAACCCTTCCCTTAGACCCTTTATTACTTATACCGCAAGCCGGAGAAGATCTGGCAAATCACCTTGAACCCATGCCAATCCGCCCAACTTGCCTTACCTGGATATTGGGATTGGGAAGGGCTGGCCTGTAGGGATAGGTGAAACTATGCTATAGGATAGGAAATATATTTACTTTTCTGACTAGCTTTCCCGAACGGGTGAAACTACTAGATAGAATATTTGGATTGGTAAGAGAAATAAAGGTTATATTACCTGGCCTGGCAAATTGAGATTTATAAAGGTCCTACGGTGCTTGTCCGCCCATCCATATCCCTCCCGTTCATCGATACAGTGGGTACCTGCTGAACCTAATTGCTACTCACATGCATGAATCTATCTCCTGGAGTGCCGGCCGGTCACATTTCATTTTTCATATGTTCCCCCTCTTCGAGTGCCTTTCGTCCGTGTTCCTTCCTCTTCCTAATGCCTCACCTAGAGGCCGCCCACTATAACCTAGCAACTTGGAGAAGGGATGGGATTACGTTGAGCAGAGCGAGCCATCCCTGAACCACAAGCTCCATTTAGCAAGCTATGATCAACCTAAAAAAGGCAGTCAACATCACACTACAGCATTACGAAGAAAGGAGCACCGCATGAGAGCCCAGCCAGCAGAACCAGCAAGGCAGGCATGGTTAGACAAAAGCAGGGCAGGCACTGAAGGTTCTACACAAATCTCATCAGAAACGGAAGAATTTCCAGCAGAACCCCCAAAAAAAGAAGAAGCAACCAACGGAGCTCTTTCCCGACAAAGGAGGGGAAGGCATCTTTATACCTTTAACCTTTAACACACACACCTATCTATCTTCGCCTTTTACCTTTACTTGATCTTATATGACGCCCCCATCATTCCCCATTTCACGTCCCCGAGAAGTAGCCACATCCACAGATAAGGCCAAACTCCCAAACTCCAAACGACTACTCCCTCTACCCTACTACGTAGACCACGCCTAACCTAATACAACAGGGACGGGGATTACCACGAGCCATAGAAGCTTATAACCTAATTATTACTCAAATATACCCTTTCAAAACGTTTCTATAGTATTGCCAGGTGTCGCTGATACCAAGGTGTCAATGCTGGTACTCGATTACAGGTTTTGATGCCAGTCATAAGGCCAGGAGGGGTGCCCTTCTAAGCCATTTATAGAGTAATCCCCTGTTTCATAGTGTCTTCAACCTTAATCACAATGAGTACAACTTTATAATAGGTAACAGCTTATGCTAGAGTTTCTTCTTTTTAAAAGAATGGAGACAACAACTTATCAAGGCTAGCACTCGGCTTTCACTACAGCTTAGCACTTACACTCACTATAGGACTAAGGCAAGTAGTCAAAACTATTAGTTTGTTATTACACTACTACAGCTTAAGACAACACAGCTTTACGGAGACAAGCCTTAGTCTGTAGAGACCTCAAGTTCAAAACAGACCAGGGGCTCAGAGTTGTTGTGTATGGTCGTCGATGCAGGGATTACAAAAGGCCAGTTCTCTCATTGTGTAAGTGTAGTCATCATGCCGGCTTTCTCTGTTCCAATACACTCAACAAATAGGGGAGTCTCGCTTTATGTTTAACATAGAGAGGATACATAGAAGAAATAGGTTGAACGGAGGCTAATTAGAAGTCTCATTTCACCACCTCTTGGGACTCAGAGTTAAACTACAGCTAAATGGACTAATAATGGCTTGGACTCTAAGGCTTAAGTCTAGTAGGCATGGGCTTTACTTGCTCTATGGCTAGGCTTCTTACCATGGACAAAGGTAAGGCATTGGACTAAAGAGAGACCTTACAGTCCAGTTCATAGGCTTTCACTCGATTCGCCATTTTTGTCCAATCAAAACAAGTTGTGATCGGGTCGGATACTAAAATATATAACTAGATATATCTCGATACGATATACGTTATGTTAAATCCATTAGCCTTTTAACAGATGCCATTCATTTATTTGCCTGTAACCTTTAACCCGTAAACTCTAAATAGAACTTTTGCCCTTTGCCTTGAACCTTCTGACAGAAGACGGACGGATGCCTTTGCCTTAAAGCCAAGTCCAACAAAAAAGATCCTTTTTAGAAAGAAAGAGCCTCACACCTTCAATTATATGCCGGTACTTCATGTCCAGCTATGAACTACAGGTATCCGGCACAAATGCCAACCGGATCCCCCATATACTATGACCTACCCAATCTCCTACCTAATCAGGGAAATTGAAACCATTGAATCTACGATAATGCGAACACATGCTTTTATCTAGAGAGATGTCAGCTTGGTAAATCATGAAAACAGCACTTGGTCACGACACCGCACATGCTCGTAAGTAATGATTCGCCATGCTACTAACTCGAAGTACGTATTGTGCTAATGCCATATCAGGGCAAGGTTCGTCAATAAAGGTGCGGAGCTCCGGTTGGGTGGGAATAGATAAGAAGCTAAGAGCTGCTCATTCTTTATATATGTAATTACGCTTTCTCATTTTCAGCGATTCGTAGTTCAGTGATTATGCCGGCTGATGATTTCTTTATATATGTCATTACACTTCATGCCTTCCCTTCCTTCCTCGGGCCTAGCACTCTCACCTTTGAAGCAAGCCCGTGACCGCTTCCTGCCTCTACACCTCCAGGCGGCACGAGGGTTTCCTACTTCGATCAACGCCTTTTAAGGGAAGAGAAGTCTAGTGCAGTAGCAACTAAGCGTGGATGATTCAAGTGGTATAGGGGGACCAGGTATAGGTAGTACGGTGGGTAACTATCAGGTGGGTAGCAGGAACGAAGTGAAAGGCAGGTGGGTTCGAATTCCTGACTCGTATCAGCAGGGCTCCTCGGCGGGAACATGGTACCAACAAGAAGGTAATAGGTGGTACCCAGAAGATCCTATACCAAGTTCATAAGGTAAAGGGAGGGGGTATTAGGGTAAAGGTGAATATATCCTAGTACCTACCCTCCTCTCTCTGATCTGATTCCTGGCTTCAGCAATGGGAGGAACTCCATCAACTAGGGAGGCAGTAAGTGAAAGTTCTGGTAGAAAAGGTGGTTACAGGCACTAACATTAGCAAGTGGGCATCATCCATATCCTGGCAATGCTGGCTGTCTTCATTCATCAATCATATCTGGGGGTTAATCCCGGCCCTACAATAGAAGTGCTGATACTCTGTCTGTCTGGTTGAAGCAATGGGTTGTTGGGGCATCCCATTTCATCTATCCATTCATTGCATAACATAAGCAAGCGGTCTAGGGCTACCAGGTCTAGGTATTCCGGTTGGTAAATAGGGGTCCCTTTAAATGGTAAGAGTAAAGAAAAAGGTAACAGCAAAGGTGAAATATTAAAGGTTGTAAGTGCTTCACCCCACCCAATCATCTGATCGGATCTCATCAGTTCTGGCTGTAGAGAATCCATCAATCCGGCAGTTCCAACGATTAAGCAATCCAAGACTGACTGAGCTTTCAAACTGTGGGATGGGGGAATGAGATGATCTACAATAAAGTGCTCACTCAATAAATTGACTGCTTTTTTCTTCTTCAGAATGGGCTTCGGTACCTGCCTTCCTTTTGGGAACTTTCATTCAATGTAACAGGGGATCCAGCTGTGGTGGACAGTTCTAATGTATGAATGGAATGGGTCGTCCCGCTCACTCAATAGTGCTAGCATTCCTATAAGGCACCAGGGGCTGGCACCAACAAGTTGGGAAGGCGAAGGATAGCAATAAGTTTTCAAATAATAGTACTGCCCTCAAAGAGGCACCCAGAGTCAGTCATACGGTTCAAGAACCCAAAAGAGTAAAGGCTGGCAATAGGTCATACATAGACAGTAGGGGTACACTAATGGGCAACAAGGGGCTTGGTAAAAGAAAAGGTGGCGATCAATCAATCACTATAAAGCCCAGCCTTGCATCGCCCTCCAAAATATGTTGGTAGGTGCGGGCTTCCTGAATGGGGTCGAACTGGGGCTTGAAAGCGGATCCAGCTAAACCTAAAAAATGAATTCCATCCCACAATAGATAAAGTGTAAGGAAGGGTAATGAATGTAAATAGAAGGGAATCTTTAATGCATTATAGAAAGCGAGTATACTGCGGGCGTGCAACTAGTTGAGCCATTTCAATTATACGTAAGAATAAGTTATAATAATAACATAGATAATATGATTTGCTATGTTATGTGAGGGCCTTATTGGGAATCGAAGAATGTGTATCGTGAAAGCATAAAGTGTACCTGTGTCTCGTCGCTATCGGTAGCATTTAGTGTGATCGCGGGTCGTATCCTTTATTATTTATCTCGAGCGGTATCGTTGTTCCTAATGCGGGGCGTGTTTGCGGAGATGTAAGAACTGGGTTCCGTAACGGCAAGTCATGGGGAAAGCGGTAGCAATAAAGGGCTCTTCTTTTACTGGTGCTCATTCAACAGGGCTCCTTACCAGGGCTCTATCTACAGCTGCTGTGGTAAGCTAAGGTTTGAAAGGCTAATATCCTCTGTTTTACTCTCTTCCTGGTACTTTTTTCAATGCGAGAGAATTTTTCCACCTGGTAATTCTTCTTTTCTTTGTCCTCCTGGTACTATTCAATGTGGTAGAATGGGTTTAATTAGGAATGGCGAATAGGGACAAATATTATCAATTGAATAACTCCATCAGTGTCCGGTCCGGGCCCATCCCCAACTACCCTATGCCATTAATCGGATCAATTGGTTTGCTTTAAACAAGCATCTCAGAAGCTTTTGTCTACGACCCTTTACTTTAGATGAAGGCACACAGGTAACTGGATTAATACTTAGAACTATTGTTACCGCCGAGCAGCCTTTACAATACGATTCATCAATTTGAACCCACTAGCTAGGAGACTTACCTTTCACATAAATGCCTGAACCTTTTCTTATCCACCTTCATAACTATACCTTTTAGATAGACCTCACTTACTTCATTTATTGCTTAGTGGCTGGGTGGATGGGAACCTTCTCTTATCAGGGCCGTATGGATCAACAACCTATTATATTCTTGGTATAACATATTCTTCTGATACGGACGGACAAGCCTTGCCAATATAAGATACAATGACGGAATTAGAACCTATGTTAGGAAGGAATAGATGCCTACCCGTCTTGATGAGTTTGATGCCTGTCTGTTAACCCTGTTCTCTTTACCAATCAGACTACCTCTCCCCTTAAGAATTAGTCTTGTTACCACTATGAACTTATGGATGGGTATAACTATGAATCTTGTCCCGGCCCAGTGTTGTCCAGGATACTAGTGAGGAATTCTCCACTACTGCCAACCCGTTTCTATTTACTTTGAACTGCTTTTGCATCACGACACTTTGTTATTGAACCGCTTCCTTACGCACTTTTAAGACCAGTCGTATTTACTTTGTAAGGCCTACTTTACCTTTACGATTACCAACCGGGCACCCACTTCCTTCACCAACCTTTTACTACTTACTTTTTTATGTCAGCAGCGTTCACCGGCCTTAGAGCTTTTGGATTGACCGCCCGCGCCTTACAAACAGCATTCACGGATAGACCTCACACTTGCTTACAGATATGCTGGGTGAGTATCACTACTATGCCCGGCCAGATACGATTTAGGAATATAGACAGCCGTCCGTTGTACCACCCCTCTCTGCCGATGTGTGCCGTTTGTTGTCCGTCCGTTGGACCGACCCAGCTCCAACTATGTTATTTATATATAATATTTTTCCAGCAGCTCCAGCTGGACCGAGGACCTATACAGGAAGGAGAGCCAGCCTCGGTGGTTTATAGGTTAGTTTCAAGATTTGTGACAGAAAGGTGTATTCAATGTGTTTCAGTTTTGTGTCATAGGGAGGCCTAGTTGTTGTTCGTTTGAATCTGACCATTAGTAAGGTTGTGGTGGTTTTTGAACCCCTGTAAACCCCATCCTTAGCAACTGTTGTACGGTACCCATCTTCGCATTAGTACTGAAAGGGTGGAAGATATATTGGCCTGGCCAATCCCCTAAACTGCGGATGAACAAAAATATATAAAATCGTCCGCTGACTGGTTCTCGACAGGAGACTTTAACAAGGTATAAACTGCCGAGGAAAAAGGTTTTTAACCCATGCCTTATGTAAATAATGCTTATGTAAATAATCTTGATTGTTTAGAAGAAGATGTTAATGCTTTCAGCACTCGTAGTCAAAATTATAATTGAAAACCTATGTAGTACAATCGCAACTCTTTCAACTCCATCCCCAAACAAACAGCTCCCGGAGATCCAGATAAAGATGGAATCTTATCAAACTCTAACCCCCCAAAACAAACTGTTATGACTCCTCTTACTTTGTAGTGAAAGGTATAACATTATTGAAGACTTGGTAAAAATTATACTTTAAAGTATTGTGTAACTTACTATATAAATAAGCTTTATTCTATCTATCTCTAGTTACTTTATTGTAATTACTGAATTAAATTAGAGAGAAAAGAGTTCTATTACTGTGTTCTTTCCTTATCATATCCTTATCGCGCGAACTAAGGCAGTTGTTAGTGCAATATGAGAAGGCAGGGCAAGGTCTTCTGGGTTGGTTATACCTTATCTGCTAGTCTGTTTTGTAAACCGATGAAACATTTATTCTTTAATTTATTCTCGTAAGTTTTGGAACCAATCACGTTACATACGTTGCACCTGCTTTGAGAAGTCGCTGAGCCTTTTGTTGTTGGATAGTATTAGACTATTACTTACCTACCGAGCTAAAATCCACCGGGGTTTTGAACTTGCATTTTGCTTTAGCCAACTCAATTATTGAATGCTGTGAAGGAAGGTTATTCCCATTCAAATCCAGCCTTATCCCCTCCTTTTATCTAGCTACTTCTTCTCATAGCCGGAGGGGTGCAGGGTTAGTTATAGAGATAACGATTAAATAGACATTTTTTCCCTAGTCACACTTTAAACCTTCGAAGGAGTCGTCCCCACTGATGGATAGATCAAAAACCAATTGAAATGAACATTTTTGCACGCTGGAACGGGGTGACGTTAGGAGCCCACTCACTATTCTGATGGTGAGGGTATTTTGAACCCGGTACGATAACAACTTTAGACCAACAATTGAAAGTTACTTTATATTATTTAATTTTGATAATCAATATACAATAATATAATATGTGATACTTGCATCTCTACAATTAACTTGTCCATTTCAATCTGTGTGTTTGGCTATGAATATAAAATATTACTCTTGGACTCAGAGTTTGCACTAATTAATTATATAAGTCTCATTTCACAGAGTATGCACTTCTTATTAGAGCGAATAGAATAACTATGGAGAGAGTAAAGCTAAATAGTCGTCTATAATGAATGATTCAATTCAAATAGTTAGAATAACTACTATTAGCTAGCAATCTAGTTATTACAATGGTATAAGTGTATGTAACACCACGGACGTCTCCGCTCAGCCTTGCCTAACCCTGTCTCCATAATCCCTGGCAAGTCATATAAAGAAACTTAATAAGATCGACCTATCCTTTCTCACTCAAGTGTCTAGCGATATCTCCTTTGAGTGTGGATCTGGCTCAACGCTGTAGGCTCAACTAAATAATCTGTAGGTAAAACATATATATACCTTCTCGAACTCTGTAGGTTAAAAAAGACCTGCTGCTCTCTGTGTAACCTAACCTGGGTAGCTCACATAATACTCATGCCTGTAAAGTATTATTGCTCGAGGCTAATCGTGTAAAGGCCTTATTTGGTTCCAGAAAGCAGAATGAAATAACTGAAAGCATAATAAATAACGTAATGGGTAAGAACTGAAAGAGGACTAAATTGGTAACCTTTATGGGGGGAACTGAATGGATGGCGGTATGTGGGCAGCAGGGACTGTGGCTTGCCCTGACTGCGGGGGGCTTTATGTGAGGCGCGAATGGATCTAGCCTGTGCCTTTCAATTTGATGCAATCAAAAAGAATCAAATTAAATGCATAATAAGGTAAGAGGAACATAGAATTCTCTATCAAATTTGTGAGAGGAAGAAAGATAAGTTATCCCAACCCTTTGCTACGCTCTTTGAGGTACGGAGTTTATCTCCCGTCAGGGATAGGGGAAAATATGGTACAAAAAGTGAATACAATTTAAGTCAGACTGAATCTTCATCGTAGTATGGCCCAGGGGATTTTACCGAAGCGCTTGTTAGGTTTAATCTAAAAGGCATTCTTATCACTTGACTTGGGAGGTCCAAGTCCATGGCCTCTAAAGGGTTCACTCGGAGCAGACCTTGTTCGCATAGTGAATGAAGGCCAGGTTTCATGAAAGAAGGGATGGTTATTTCATAGTCATAGTAGGTTAATTTGACCTTATTTCCCTGGGGTATGCTACGTCGCATTCCAGATTATACATATGCTGTAGCTATATGGAATGCCCCTGGCAGTTTAGTTTTGTATACGTCCGTGTGCCCCAATTTATCCCTTGTCAGCTATTTAATATGCCGCTTGAGGTACGATGCTTGCTTTTTTACATTATGCTGGTTCGATTAGGAGGGTTACACCAGGAGGTACAATTAGCTCTTGCCAACGAAGTACGTGTTTTTAATTAGGCATGTTTTGTTACATATAATATTTGCTTACCGATGGAACTTTACAATTGAGGTTCCAGTGCGATATGCAACAATGAGGTTAGTTAGGTCATTAGTGTGAATTATTACGTGATCCGTGGTTATGAGACTGTTGGAAGCATTTGTACACTTGCTGGAATTTGTAGAAAGTCATTATTTTTAGAATCGAAACCGAGGAGCATGACAAACTAAGCGCTACATTTAATGCCCCCTACATACACCTGTTGACTGGTTCCGGCCCAGGAGCTTAAGAAACGAGCAGATAAGCCTGTTCTCAATAGGTGCACCTACCTAACAATACTAAACGTTGTTCGTTGTCTGTTGTCCGTCCGTCCATCCGTTGACCTGCCTCACCTAACAACACTAGTTGGCTGCTGTTTTTTTTAAACAGATTGAAAAGCGTAATGACATATATAAAGAAATCATCAGCCGGCATCATGAATCACTGAACTCATCAACTTCACGAATCACTGAAAATGAGAAAGCATAATTACATATATAAAGAATGAATGGAAATCAAGAAAAAGTCACTGAAAGCCTAGTAAGGGAGAGGAAAATGAACCAAAGTTAGTCGTGTGAAACTAGCATCCCAGGCACTATATGTGCGTTCTTCGGTGACCCTCGGGGCCCTGGGCATAGCCGGGAGTAACACTTCCCACCAATGTGAAATCCTACCTCGCTCTCTCTTTGGTTAGGCGAGCCTCAATAATGCTTAGAAGCAATCTCCTATTTTCTCAATTATGAAAAGCGTAATGACATATATAAAGAATGAATGAACAGCGATGGCGGCCCTTTGGT
>Ga0233342_1000210_pt1 | contig 18067 bp, 12 predicted proteins | sample GEONDECOMP273_FD_180706 | JGI IMG/M metagenome (GOLD analysis project Ga0233342, IMG submission 180706) | Leaf litter microbial communities from Shasta-Trinity National Forest, California, United States - GEON-DECOMP-273 | ecosystem: Environmental > Terrestrial > Plant litter > Unclassified...
TGCGAGCATAAGCGAACGGATACGAGTGCGACCGAACAGGAGCGGAGCACTAGCTGGGCGGCCCTCGATTGGGGCACCCACTGCGCTCAACAGAGTCCCCCCTTTGAGTCCTGTAAGTGAGTTATCAATCTATTTCATTATCTAAAGCTAGGCACACTGAAAGGATAGAGAGAATCCCGTCCACGATAAGTGCAGTCTTTAGCCCCTCTTTATATATGTAATAAGGGCACGGATGCCAACGATACGCTAGGTGTTCTCCTCGAGAAGTCTAGGATACAGATTGGGAGAGCCCTCCTTCCTTATCTTATGCGACCGATAGAGACTGGCAAGTCTCCCTATAAGTATTATAGATTCTGACCTAACGACTTTACTTAACAACTTAAATCAAATGGGATATCTTAGTTATTCCCTTCCTTTAGTCTTAAGCCCGTAGTCTTGAGCCAGTAGGAGCCCGTTGACAGTAGCCAATAAAGAACCAATATGTCCCAATCTGTATCTAAATAGCCCGCTCGGTATTCTAATAATTAGATTGGAAAATTTACATTCCGAAACATTCATTAGGTTATAGTCTCTGGGTTCGGGGGGGCCCCAAAATTGAGCAGTCCTAACCATATGAATGGTTAGCGTTTAAACCGTGCAACTGGTGGGAATTTCAGAAAGAGAAGGTGCAGTGAAAAGGCCAAAAAGCTGTACTAAATCCCGGGGTTACGAGAATAGATCCTATTTTGGGGTCAATTCTATCCAAACCCTACCTGTCGGTAGTGTAACCTCATGGTAATAATATGCCCTATATATAGTAAAAACCCCTATACTATAGTAACTTTTATTGTGTACATACTGTACCTTTATGACTCAATCACTCTTGATTGGCCTAACTCCTCACCAGATAAGGCCGTACCTGATAAGAGCGTATCTGACAAGACCGCGTACCTGACAAGACCTGATGGACCTGTCGAAGTAGGAACTTAACTGTGTTTTGTACCCGTTCGCAGTGTGGTTGCGGGTCTCGAGCACGGTGGTCCTCATCATCATGGGAGCAGGGTGGTAGCTCTCATTGCCCAACCAGGAGGAAAGCGGTAGGTAGGATCTTCATCCATGTAACGGAAACATCATGCCCGAACTGACTAACCTCACACTCACGCTGGGCACGCGGGAACCTGACTCCTGAATAGCTCTAGTCCCTTATCCCATGGAAACTTCAGAATATAGCATTCTGTATATACAATAATATCCAAAGGATATAAACCTCCTACCTCTTGAACAGAACTCAATGGCGGCTGGATGTAACGCCCAATGGATTTGCTACATACTCTCTATGCTAGAAGTTACTCAAGCATATCCCACGTTCCTATTCAGCATGGTTGTTCCTAGCTCTCCATCCTATGAAGCGGAAGCGGATCAGCTATATCATCTATATACAACATTGCATATTACGTGGAACTTTACTAAAAACAGCTCCAGTTTTCCCCATGAACCCCCATGGTATGTCATTGTGTCAGTAAACCCAGTTGTTGTAGGTAAGGAGCCTGGGAGTTATGAGCATGGCATCTTGTCGTTTCACTTGTCGTCCATTTTGGATGGGTCCAGACTTCCCCAAAAATTATCCATTTGGCCTGTTTGTATAGTAATAATATTTTTCTGATGGGTTCCAATGAATAATCCCACCAAGTCATAAATATTAATATATAATGCACGCATACATAAGTTTAACTTGTCTCGTCAGAAGTTAGATGCAATAAGAAATCAGAAAAAGAAATGGAATCCATGTTTGTTTGGTTGGAGATGGGACATATTTCATCAAAAAAAAGCCTTTTCATTTGGCTTTTTGCTTTTGTCAAAACCTTATTTTGATCTTGATGGGTTCGATGAATCAATCCTATCATCTGGGCACATAAATGGATACAAACAACCGGAAGTAGTATACCGTAAGGCTTCTTTCCACTCTCTCTAGAAGGAAGGCTTTCACTATCAAAGAGCTACTGTATAGAGGGAGAGCCGCTTCTTCGCGCTCAGGGACTTCGCTTACGCTCTGAGAAGTAAGGGTTATTTTTATCTTTAAATAGTTTTTAGAGTTACTATCGGGACTCGAGTTGAACAACTCCTATATCTAGTAGTTTAGTTATTTCTACACAGACTAAACTTATTTAACTCTAATAAAGCAACTTACCTTAGTAGTCCCAGTGTAAGGGTTGTTGTAGATAGCACCCCCATCATCATTACCCTAACTCCTCTACACCTATTGAGATATAGGAGGTATATTTTATTGGTTGGACAATATGACAACTTCTTTCAATTCAATGTTATTGCACAATGAAACTTCTTTTGTTAGGGGTGGGATGAACCCATATATCTATCCCATTGGGTGGGGAAATAAAAGGGAGGGTTTTTGTTAGTAATAATTCCCTTTTCATGAAGTTTTGTTATCTGGGGTATATTCCCTTGCTGCACCCTTTCCCACTTCCATTTAAGCAGCTAAGAGGAAGGAGATTATAACTCCATCTCAACATGAATCAGACACATTCATCGGAGCCATCCCACGTTGGTTACTGAATGAGCATATACACATACATTAGGCTATGTTGTTTTCGCCATACAATCTTCTTTATTTTGAAGTAGACAGAAATTGCCAACCAGTAAGTGCCAATCATGGATGGGCTTCAGCTAGTAGTAGTTCTAAGAACTTCCTTCCTTCTAAGCGTTAGCAACTGGCTTAAGAGAGAAAGCTATGCGCCTTCTCCACTGATTCAAAACTCTTAAGACCATAGGGCATATTATTAGACTAATTCAATTAAGTAAGCAAGACCTTACAGTCCATGCAGCTACTGCTATAGATACATTGATATATACATATGATATCGCCATATCTATGTTAGAATTGAGATCTACGTGAGAAGCGCATCGATACGTCCTTTAGTTAAAATATCCCCGGAAGCTGTTTGAACGAAATAAAAGCTGGTAAAACCTGAGAGATGAAAACAGAGCGAACAACAACGCCACACGGAGGGGCCCTACTAACTCACAGGGGCTACAGGTCACAAGGCTGCTAATAAATCAATTGAAAGTGAGCTTTAGTTTCAACATAAAGCAGTCTATCTGGGCTAGTCCAGAGATAGGATAAGTTATAGATTTAATTAATGAGTCCATGGATTATTGGATTAGGAGTTATGGATTCAACAGCATGAGAGTACGTGGCAAATTCGTTGGGTGTTACCATCCAGCATGAGTCCTGGGGTGGGAGTAAGTGGGGGTTTCACATCCGCTGATGCTGCCGTATCGGATAAGCCCGGGAGAACGACGACCTATTTACCAGTTTGAGGAGGTTGTAAGTATAACCCATTACCCAGGCTCCTTTTCTACACCCAGTACATGTTTACAAGAGATGCGTTTACCCATGGTTTCAACACTTACCCGCCGGCCGAATGAGATAGCCCTATGGCCTCCATATCTAAGAAAGTATACCTAGCATGTTAGGCAAGGAAATCCAGCAGCTACTACTAGCTTTAGAGTAAGTCCCATGGCATTAATAGGATACCTCTCATCGTCCCATTCATTAGTAAGTTCCATGTACACACTAGACTACTTTATAGATTACCTTACCTACCATACAATAGTCAATAGTATTGAGTTCTCAATGGCCTCAGGTTCGGTCGTCGGGGCAGGCACAACAAAGAAGTTGAAATATGAAAACTCACTTCTCTTCTTATAATTTGATGTTGTTGCTCAATGCACCCTATTTTTTATGGGGTCGGATGAGACCATTCCCATCAGGAAAAGAATAGGTATTTTCTTAGCTTTAGTCCTCCTTTATTTATTAGTTCAAATTCCATATCCACTTCCATTATTATATATGTAATAGTAGGGCAGGAAGAAGTGAAGCCAATGTGGGAAGGGCCGCCCATAGCTTTATTGACTCAGTGGGGAATGAAGGTTGCTTAGTTGAGTGTGGGACACACTCCGAATTTGAGCTCCAGCAAGCAGAAAGTAGAATCGACCACTTCACTTATATAGGGGATCTGAAAGCAATACCCCGGTTTATAAACGATCATACCCCAATAGGATTTACGCGGGGGACCACAACGTATGAAAGGCGGGGAGAGAGCTGGGAGAGCACAAAAGAATGATCCGCTTATGAAGAAGGGTTTTTAACAATTAGTTCACAAGGCAAGTCTGGTGGGCAGGTGGAAGAATGGAATAAGCCATTGCATTTTCAAAGTGTATCCTTCTTACAAAATGCATTATGTGTTGAACTATTCTCTCCTTACCATGACTTAGTTTTTCATATTGTAAATGTATATGGTTCTTGTGTTACAAGGGAATAATTCTGGGATAAGTTATTTCACTTTATGGAGATCCGAAGGGACAATGTTATAGTAGGGGGGAAATTAACTTCATTATAAGACAAGCAGAGGTTTGGGGAAGTGTTGGTAGAATGGATCCTATAGGGCAATATTTTATCCATAATATTGAGGAAGTGGATCTCGGTGATGTAGAGTCGCCCCTAGTTCTGAAGCCGACCTGGAGGAATAACAGAGTTGGAGACAATGCTATCTCCAAAAGACCTTACATATTTCTCATCGCCGAGAAGATTAATGAGTCCATGGATAATATAAGGTCCTAGATAGGGGAAGGAGGTCCCTCAGACCATGTTCCCATTTTTATGCAGATGGAAAGTCCAACTCCAAAAAACCCCTGTCCCTTAAAATGAAACTATCATTTACTTTTAGATCAAGAATTCAGGCAGTTGGTTATGAGTGACTGGAATTTTTTCGTTAGTAATGAAGAGGACTCTGCAATGTATAAATTCCGTAAGAATATTTATATATTAAAAAAGGCCACAGTTATATGGGATAAGGAAAAATACAAGGACTCACAAGAGAAACTCTGCATTATAGAGTAGGATATTGCCAATATCTGAATTTCCAATTCAAATGGTGTTTTCATTGAAGAGGAGATGAAGACCCTGAAACTAAAGGCAGATGCAAAAAAGGAGATATCAGATTGGGAGGAAGCTAAACGTAAACAAATATGAGCAGAGCCGCCTCAATTGCATGCGAGGATTAAAGCGCCAAATTTTGCAACAATTATGCAAAGATGAAGAAAAACAGAAATACCATATGGAATATCCAGAATGAAAATGGGGATCAGGTCCATAGCTTAAAGGACTTGGCAGAGGTAGGAACAAAGCGCTTTGTTGGATATCTTTCTAAAAAGAAAAAGAAAAAAAAACACACACATAGCAGAGATCCTCCACACGGCCTATTACTTCCCCAATATGGTGGACCAGAAACCAAATAGAAGTACTTAAAAGTAAGTTTCTATGCAGGAGCGAGGTCATTGATTCTTTTCAGAAGCAGAAAATCCCTAGCCCAGATGGTGGGTCTATATATTTTTATGACTTTGTCTTTGGTTTAATTGGTAAAGATATACTAGTTGCAGTGGATAAATCCAGAAGAGCTAGAAACATCTTGAGGACTATTAACTCTACCTTCATTGCCTTTATTCGGAATAAATACATTCCTGAGACTTTTGATGACTTCAGACCGATTTCATTGTGTAATGCAGTATACAAAATCATTTCCGAAATTAGTGCCGGAAGATTCAATTCCATACTATATCCAGTTATTAGTGGAGAACAATATGTTTATATAGATGGAATACAAATTCATGAGGCCAGAGGCATAGCCCAAGAAGACCTTCATACTATCAAGGTAAAAAAGAAAATATACTTTTATCATTAAGCTTTCTTTTTATCAAGCATATGATAAGGTAAGCTAGTCATTTCTAAGATTAATTATGCTTCACATATGTTTATCTTACAATTTTTTGAGTTGGATTGAGGGATGTTTTTCATCAGTCTCTTTCTCAATTCTAATTAATGGATCTGCATTTCCTTTTTTCCGGCCTACTATAGGTTTAGGCAGGGTTGCCTCCTCCCCCGTCTCCTTTACTTTTTATTCTTGTGGCAAAAGGTCTAAGTATAAGTATTATGCATTAAAAAAGGGTTGGTAATCTAAAAGGTATTAGTTTTGGGGCCCACATATCTGTAACTCATCTTCTTTTCATTTCTTATATTATGCTTTTTGGGGATGGGTCTGTTAGAGATGCCATTTTCCATTGTGCTCTTGATCTCTATTGTGTGCCCACAGGCATGAAAGTCAATCAGATTAAGTCTTGTATCCTCTTCAACAAGGCAGTGGAGGGGTAGAAAAGAGCCATAAGAGAGCTTATACCCTTCCAATAAGTATACTTTATAGAGGGGAAAAATGACCTAGGATTCCATTTAAAACCCAATGAATATGGTCATAAAGATTATTTGTGACTTTACCATAGAATTGAAAGTAGGATTTCCTCCATTGGGAGGAAGACTCACCATGGTAAAAGCAGTGCTGCAGGCAATTCCTGTTTCTTGGCAGTCATTGGCTTACATTCCCAAATAAAACCTCAACAAGATTAGAAATAGAATCTTTAGCTTCTTATGGACAGGAAAGAATGATAAGAAAGATGGCTTTGGTCAAGTGGGAAAGGCTTTCTAGATAAAAGAAGGAGGGGGATTGGGCATAAATAATATTTTTTATTCTCAAGTGATCTTGTAGCCAAAAGTCTCTGGGATTTTTTTGCAGGTTCAGATTTCTGGAGATATTTTAGAAAATATATATATATATATATATAATTCCCCCCCCATGACTGTGCTGGATTGGATTCATAGTCCGGTTCAAAAGCATTCCAATGGATCCATCATAATTTGGAAAGCCCTTGTTCATCTTTTCCTTTGGCGGGGAAGGTTCTCTGTGGAAGGTGGGTGATGTAATAAGTATAAGACTAGGGAGGGACACATGGATTGGAGGAAATAAAGAATGGATGTATCTTATCGGAGGAGCGCCAGATGGTTTTAATAGAGAGTCAAAAACTCTTTTTTAGCAGATGTTCATTTGGGTGCAGACCCACTTATTTGGGTAGGAGGGTGGATTAATTCTATTGAGTTGGGTCTTGACTCACAGTTTGCTGAGGGATGGGATCACTTCATCCAGAGTTGAAATGCAAGCAACTTTTTTTAGGGAAGATTCATATCAATTAGTATAGGCTTTGAATCCAGCAGGGAGCTTTTTCACTGCAAAACTAGGTTATGAAGCCATGTTCTCTTTAGCGCAGCTGACAGACTCTCTGTGGTGGTGGAAAAGGGTTTGGAAAATCACCGCTTGCTTCTCTAAAATGTAGGATCTTCATTTGGATGGCACTTGCAAACAAAAATTGAAAATGGGACAACTTCATTAAGAGCACCCTCGAGGGACCAGGTTGGTGTCCTCTATGCAAAGAAGCAACTGAATCAGTTCAGCATATGCTGGTAAGCTTTCATTTTACAAAATAAGTATGGGCTGCTGCACTTACTCTCCAATGGACTTGGTCGCTGGTATGGATATGACTTAGGAAAACTTATCACAAGATGGTGGTCAGATAGAAATGTATAGGAGTTTGAAGGGCTCCCTTTCCTGGTTTGCTGGGCCATATGGGAAGCAATAAATAAAGCCATTGATTACAGCACTCCTCCCCATTACAATTATTATACAAAATACAATATGCACTTACACGTAAAAATACAAATAATCAAGGTAAGGAAAAGGATGTAAAAAGATGACCAAAAACAAGGTGCGTAGCTCTTTCCCGACAGGGGAAGGACTTGTCCCCCCAACTGAACTTGTTGCATGTCCTCGTGCAACCCTGTAATCCTTAATCGAAAAACCATCGGAATCAGATGAGTCATGATATGTATGTATGCCTCTGATGAAGGTTGCTCCAACTGTAAGGGGGGTTCCCATGTTCCTTCTTAATATAATAACCAAGTATAATGTCAACATCTTTCCAAAGGGTTGCTTCTTCTTGCTAATTCTCATTAGAAAAAGACTTATATATCTTGGTGAAGGACACCAAATGAGTGGAAAATAGAAGTGAAACCCAACCACTTTGTTCCATGCCTCTTCAAGCAATCAATGTACATTCAGGATCTATTTAGAGCTACACCGAAGTGGGTAAAGGACAATGGCTCTCTTATTCTAAGCTCAGAAGATGGCATCCCATCTCCACTGACAACCAAGTAGAGCTTCCAACTCTAATTGCGTTATTTGTCTCTCACATTCATAAATAGCAGTCCTTTTCTTTTGTCGGAGGTAAGGAACAAGGCGGGATTTCCTTACTTTATGCTCCACTATTACCAGAGTGGGAGTATGACGTTCTCCTTTTACCCAAAGATTTATATTATCTATTCTTAATACTCCAAATAGGACCAAGCTTTACCCCACTGGATTTGGTGGCTCATAAATGAAGTGAAAGCTATTAATTGTACATCCCCTACAAGGGGTTTAGGGTTCTCTTTTCTTAGAGCACTCCACAAAAAGTCACGTTGATACAATTATTAAAACCAATTTTTATCCTCCTCATTGCGAGCAAAGTATAATTTGCAGTCTAATTTGCAAAAGTCATTAGGTATTAAGACATGGCAGGACTTACCTATAGCCAAAGATCTCATTTGGATTTATAACCATTGATCCTTTAGGAAGACAACATATACAGGTGAGGGAGGCCTACAGGCAAGGGCTTCATGAGCCAAATGACATATTTTTATGCTTATCTAGCTTCAATTGTTGTGCCTCAGGTTGTTAACTCCTGAGCAACCCATGGGGCTTCTTGGATACCCTGCCTCTCTGTTAATAAATATTACCATTTACTCCTAGTTTGGGTAGAAAATTAAGCCCACTGTTCTTGCAAACTGGATTATTTAGTGGTGTTCCCACAATGAGAGGATACCTCGGCCAAATGACTCTGCAACTGTCCTCCATCTCATTACTTTAGCCTTCAATCGAAGGACTTCAAAAGAGTCTGCCACTTACATATCCTTCGGGTCAACTTCAAGTTGCTCCTCAAGAGCCCAAATCATAGTCTCTATGTTTGGTTTGGAAAGATGTTATTTCTGTTCCTGAGCAGCACCAATTTTCGATGCAATCCCCTGTTCACCCTTCTCAATTTCCTATTAATTTGCAGCAATATAGAGGTGCCGTAAGGCCGCTCGACCAAAGGGAGAGGAAGATAGTTTCTTTTTTAGGAAGGGTTTCATATGAAGATGCTTACCAAATAATTGGATAAGTCCCTCTTATTCTTGACTGGTTGAACCCCTGTAGTGGTGGCTTGCCCTGGGTTTTCTATGGCATAGCACTGCTCATTACAATGCTTCCTTTCTTCTTATCAGGCTTAGCTATTGTAGCCGCAACTTCTGTAGCGCTGGCTTCCTCAACCATGCTTTATTTTGTACTTATTTATTGAAAACCCTCCTATATGGTAGCTAGGTTTCTCGCGTCGCACTTCCTGCTCACAAAAGTAGCTATCTACTTTAGGGAGTTCTCATAATCTTTGGTTCTTTGGTGGCTAGGTCCCACTTCTTCAACCACAGGTTTCCTGCAACCTCTTCTTGGCCCACTTCTGCTACTTAAAACCCTTTTGCCGCATGCATGTCTTCTGCAACCTTTGCATGTCTTTTTTCTACTTCCACCTCTAGTTCATGTCCTGCCATGAATGCTTCCTACGTCCAGCCATGCCATGAAAGGGAATCCACAACTAACAACTTAATAAATTCATAATGGGCTAAGTTCTTTTCGGGATGCCTATGCTCCTTTACTTTCTATGCCATTAGTTGTCAATACCGAAGCAAGAAGAATGGAACATTGATGAAGCGATGGTGTCGTAGATGAGTCAAAAGTTTGAAGTTTGAATTGGATGGGATGAGTTTCCCCCTTTTAGCGTCACTCACTGTCTGCCATATGCCTGAGAGGAGAGCTTTACCCTTTTACCCTCTCCAGACCGGAACCCCAAGCGCTTCAAGTAACTACTAGAGATGCTAGGAATACCCAACGTTGCCAGGAGCACATTATCTATGACCACACTACCTTGCCTTACTCTTTCTTTCACTTGACAGAAAGAACTTGCTAGACCTGGAGCCAGATACCAGGAAGCACGTTTCAGTTAGTCGAGAATCTACAGACCTTACCTTTTAAGACCCGGGTGGATGGAGGAATGCTTGTATGGATTAGCCCAGCCAGCCAGAAGAATTTAGAAAGTACACCAGGCCTCTTCATCTTTTATTTATTAATGCCAGACACCTAGGAAGGACCATGGAGTCACTTTTCCTCTCCTTATCAGTCGAGCGTGCTTCCGCACCCACCTTCGAAACCAGGAAGGCAAGATCCGTAGGGGACAGACAGGATTAGAAAAACTTCTCTTGGATGGATGGACACCAGACACTAAAACTAGTAGGGTAGATCTTTAGCCCTAGAACTGGAATCACGTAGCGTAGTGAGCAGGACAGTTTTCCCAGGCAAAGGCTATCTTTCTGGGTCAGGAAGGGCAGGCGGGACGGTGATGAAACTACTGGTTCAGTATAAACGGGCTCAAGGTCATCATCTTGTTTAACCGGATCAAATGCAACTGCCGGGGGTGCCTTAGATGCCTTTCACCTAGCTGCTGGTCCTAGCTAGCTGTGCTCCTAGCACCGGGTAAACTACTTCTTATGCCTTTGCAATGCAGCCCTGAGCCAGATATAAGTGATAAGTGTAAGTTATTTCCTAGACCCTTATACTCCTGCCACACCTTTCACTTCTAGGTTTCGATCTGGAGCCGTTGGATCTATGGCTGGATTTGTGGGATTTCCTACAAGGTTAACCACTGCCTATGCTGCGCTGAGGAAATCAGTCCGCAAGAGCGATTGAATTGGTTATGTTAATGAGTCACTATTAGTTTGCCCAACCAATGCAACGATAAAGAGAAGTAGGTTCAAAAATTGGGGTTCCAGTCCAGCATAGAAGCGGAGTTTTTTTTTAATAGTCTACCGTGTCCCTGCTCAACCGAGGCTACGAGACAAGAGCGGATGAGAAGCCAGACAAGCCTAAACAGAGGCCATAGAAGCAGTCATCCAAGCTAGGAAAGCTGTCACCGAAGCCAGATAAGAGACCAGCCAAGCTGGAAAGGGAAAGAAGCAAGCGGGAAGATCAATCCAGGAAGCCACGAAGTTGGATACAAGCCCCAGTAAGGAAGGTAGAAAGGAACCTGTTTATCTCTCTCTCTCATTTGCTCCTTTCCGGTGACTAAACCCCATAGGTTAGGCTACTATTTCAATTATTCCATTATTAAGCCATAGTCATACCCCAAAGGAAGAACTAGTGTTTAGACCGTGTGTTTCACTCTTCTCTTTGTAGCCCGTTTAATTCGTGCTTAAGAATCCCTTCGCCTCGACATGATTGATCTCTTCGCCCCTGTCAGCTAAAGGACACTAGAAAGGAGATAGGTTAGAATTGCCTCTCAAGCCTGCATTCGGAATCGGTATAAAAGCCGTTATCATCTATTTTCATACCGTGGTTCCTCCTCACCTAGTAACGGGGGGGTTTCATGACTAGAAACCTTCCAACACCGCGGAACCTTCACACCTTGCCTTATAACCCTTCTTTTTTCCACGCGTCTTTACGTTCTCAAATATAAGATGAGCAGATACACTTACTACGTCCTTGCCATTGCCATGTTAATAGGTTATCCTTACTTAACTGAACTCTTCTACCTTTAATATAGTTAGTTCCCCTTGTTTTTTAGGTTGAGCGTGGATGCTGCTATAACCTTTAGCTAGAGGAAGGAGGATAGAGCTGATATTCTACTCGCATATATCTCTCTCTCATAAATAAGTACCCACCAGGATAAGATGCCCCCTTATTTATTAGGTGAAAAGATAGGTCAGCATGAAAAACAGTAGGTTCTGACGCTGTAGTTCACAATCAAGAGTTTTATAACATCCGCTTCCGTTCATACTTAGAGTAAGTAGTCAGTGAGTTAGTTCCCAGGAGGTTCCATGGCTGCTTAGCCGGTAAGCCACCAGTGTTATCCCAGTAGAATTATATATGACATTGCATATTTATTAACTTGCATTTAGTTCTTAGTGAGTGCATGTGGACTACACTAGAGACTAGAGATAGAATTTGAAGAGATAGAATTATCTATTTATTCTTTTCCAATGGGATATTTATTCTACAGTGTCCAATTTTCAATATCTAGATCAAAAATAAATTATCATAGTTGTTGTCAGAAGGTCCTTATCATACAGTTCAGTCATACATATATTATACCGGTAGACCATAACTATGAATCCACATATGTGTTGTTCGGTTGGTTTATATTTTGAAACCTCTATCATATGGTCGAGCCGCATCTGACACTATTACGGCCGAGCTAATCAATTTATTTCTTAATTATAACCCACTGGCTAGGAATACCCTTACTACTTTCCTTTCATTTTACTGCCTGCTATCCCTGTTCCATTTAGGAATAGCCAAAAGCGACGGCACGAAGATATGAGATGTCATACCGGGCGGGCACCATTGTAAGACGGGAAACACACCCGATCCCATTTCGACCTCGATATGTGAAATTGTATTACGCCATATGTACTGATTTTTTCGGGAGACATGGTAAAAGCCCGCCGCTCTGAGATAGAAAACTCATACGAAGGTAGGTCTCCAGCGCGAGTATCCTTACCAGACTCGAGCGTGAAACCTTCGACGAACCCGTGTTATGACATACGAATGACTTCAAGAAATGGACTAAGAAATTAGGCCGCCCTTCGTTGATTGCAGAATTACGTATATAATTCATGACCGGAAGATCCCGCTAAAGTCGAAGTAAAACGAATACGTTTCTCAGTTAGCGACAACACCGCCCAGCAGGTACCTCTACGAAGGTCGGTCTCCAGCGCATCCTTACCAGACTCGAGCGTGACACCTGAGACGAACACCTTTTTTTCTCTAGTAAACGAGCTTCTGCTCTAGCTTCCAGAGATAAAGGTACATGGACAGCCATCTGATCTCCGTCAAAGTCCGCATGAAATCCTCCACAAACCGATGGATGTGAACGAATGGCACGTCCTTCTGTGGACAGGTTCAATAAATATAGATTACAGGCTACTTTCCATAGGCCACCTTTGGTTACTTAATTCCCCACTTCAAAGCCATCTGAAGTTCGGACCAGTTGCTAACTAGCATGTTCCCAGCCAGAAAAACTAGCAATCCTAGCTTTGCCATCCCCCCTAGCCAATAGTGTGAAACTAAGTAAATGCAATTCTTCAAAAAGAGAGACCACCTTACTGAACAGTTCAGTTCATAGGGTCTGCTGAAGCTAGTCCAGTTCAATAGGCACTTGATTCGCCTGGTCTAATAACAACTTTTTTTTTCTTTTATTTATCTATTCCCACCCAACCGGAGGCGAAATCCTCTCTATTGGGAAAAGAAAGGGGAAGGGCCTTACCAGTTGCATTTACCTTGAAACTTATAGTTGTTGTTCCCACAATGTTCCCTTTGGAGCGAAGTTGCTCGACCAAAGAAAAGGGCGAGGGCAAGTTGTAGAGCCGCTCGACCGACCATAAGGAGGGAGAGGGGTTTTAGCCCACACTTCACTCATCCAACACCTTCCCTCACTTCGTTGGAAAGAGAAAGTGAAAGCTAAGGGAAGCAGGGAAGCAGGGAAGCAGGGAACCCTATCCGAAAATGTACAACCTGGAGCTTGATCAACCCATTGATTCTAATCATGAAGTTGAATAGAAACATAAGAATCATGGACAACTAAGGCAAAGGATAAGGATGTACAGCCTGGAGGACCCTCACCCTCATACCCCCAGAATCCAGAAATGGAATAGACAAAAGGACAGCCAGCAAGCCTGCGATCCCTCAGCTAAACGCAGGTGGAAGTGGAAATGTCCCGAGTCTAGGTCCGGGTCTAGTTATTCTTTGGATTCTTCGTCGTTGGATTACTCCAATGTTTTATAGAAGCAGATCCACGATGCCCGGAATGAAGGTGCAGATAGATATTGGTTAGTAGCACGCTGGAAAAAACACCATATAACTGGCCTATGTCTGTGTGTGGAATGAAATATAAAGAGTGGTACCCCCAACGTCCTGGATGGGATGAAAGAAGGAGGTTATAAACCTGGTAGCCCTAGGGATTAGCCCCCACCAGTGACGCGCGGCGGAGGAACGAGCCGAATTGAACGCTTTCATCTTAGGTAAACTGCCTAGAGGAGGGAAAAATATAGGATTAGATGAGTCTGCTTTCATCCCTTGCTTCCTCTCAAACGGCACGTTCCCTCCTCTTCATCAGACTAGTCTTTCTCCGAAGTCTGGGATATTTGGGCTTATCTTGCTGGTCTATTTACTTCGTTTTTTTTATTGAAGTTCCCCCTTTATAATGGAAAAACTACAGGACCTCGTAACAGGATGAAAGGGAAGCGCCTTTCTTTATTTCAGGACCTTCCAAGCAGAGCTACTAGGGACCTACATAGATTGTTCAGAGTTTACTTAAAGAATCATCGCCCATTCAGACTGGAATATGGGCATGAAATAACCTGGCTTACAGGGTGAAAATGAGAGGGAAAGGGCTAACCTTTGCTAAGTAAGGTAAATTAGAACTTTGTAGGCTCCTAAGTGCTACTGAATGATATGCATGCATGATATTAACACAAATTGACACTTGACTTAGGGCGGCCTTTTAGAAGCGAAATTAATACTTTAGGCCATTTACTAGATTTTTATTAAAATGGCACACTGAATTACATGGTTCCCTCCTGGGCCTTTGACCTATATAAATTCATACTTTGAACCACCTACAACTACCAGATTTTGTATGGTTGTGCTGGCTTAGATACTTCCTCTGCTGCTAGATATTGCTATCGATCTGGAGAAGGGTCAATCAGAAACTGGCTCTAATGCAATCTTATCCCCTGGCACGAGATGAAGCTTGTGGGTCAACATACCTAAATGAACCAAAAAGGCAGGGTTTAGAACAGAGGCGGGATAGCCATTCAAGCGGTAGGAACTACATAGTCTCTTCCTAATATACCAGATTGTATAGATTAGCTGGTTAGGTTATATCGTTATAAAAGCATGACCTATGCTATGACTGATGAATTAGAAACCTTATGATCGTAGGCGTGACCCAGTTTCTGTTTTTCGTGATCGAGATAGAAGAGTATATCTACCAGCATCAATCAATTCTGTTTATTCTGTGAAAGCAGCAGGACCAGTTGCTTAAGCTGTTGTCAACCCGGGCCAGCTAGGAAAAGAATACGAACCGGTAGAATGCTATTACTTATGTGATTACTGCTTGCCTGAGAGAGGACCTCCTGATGATATATCCTCGAACTTGTTGCCACCTTACCCATAAGAACTTCGACATCGCTGCCTTCATCGAACCACCTCACTGCTGCCTTACCCCTTAGAACTGAGAGAGATCGATTTATGCCACCCCGAGATATCTTACCCGGATCTATTAATCTTAAATATTCGCAATTTTGATATCTGGCCGGATATCGATTTAGAATTGTCTATCCCTACCTGATATCTGATCTATTAATACCTGCCCGCCCGGATCTCAATTGAACCACCCGGATGTCTCTCTCTCGGCGACTCCCGGCAATGGCAACTGGCTATCGACTTCATTCAACGATTAGCAACTATAATCTCTGATTGGCTATGATTGATTGGCACTGACTACTTGGCACCAACCATAGCTTCATCATGCTGCACTGACAGGAGCTTCATTCATGCACCGTCGACCGGACTTCATGCACTGACTAGAGCTTCTACATGACTAGATATTTCACAATGTGACTAGAGGTTCATGCTGACCTTCTAGCTCATACTGCCAACTGGACTCGACTATTGGATCGACTAAGACTCTTGGATCAACTAGCGGCAAAGAGTCCTGTCATCGAGTGCATCGACTGCATCAACTATTGGCTATTGGCAACGACCTCCTGGGATGGTGGGATGGTGGAATGGAACCTGCACTAGAACCATCTCAGTGTAAGCTAAAAAGCTATACTACATCATTGTGTATCTCCTTATTACCGTATGGCAAATATAGATCGTAACTAGTAGGAGCCTCAGAGTAGTAGAGTACCGGGTCAATGAGGGAGAGGTTTTACTTTATACAAAATGGATTTTTGAAGCTTTTTGCTTTGCCCCTTTCCTTGATTCTTCAATTAGTAGTATTCCTGCCATGAAATTGAATCTATATTTAATATGACTCGCCTGATATGTGGATTAATTATCTCGTAAGTATAGTGTTTTCCCTAAAATTTCGCTATTCGCCGCCAGGAGAAATCACCTGTTTCTAGCCTATTCTAGAACGTATATAAGACAACTATTTAAATGCCTCAATATACGAGATTTGGGATAGCATCCCGAGATAGCATATTCTGAGGGAGGAGCATCCCCATCAGCATCTCTGATTATAGCATAAAAGATTTCCATTGCGAATATGAATATTCCAATATTGTGAAACAAGTAGATCCTAATTAATCATAGTAGGGCTGCATCACATGAGTAGAGTAGTGGGTTGGCTGGAGCAAGATCTGAGCTGCAGCAAAGAGTAGTTGGTGGGCATGGGTTACCGAACATGGGGCAAGTGGATTGATCAGAAATGTTGATCCAATAATAATTAGTTGATCCATCTTACCCGTTTATTTCCAATATAAGTATTGCCTTTCATTCTGCTTGCTATTTCATCAATGTGCCCGCCCTTTCTGCTCAGTAAATATGGATAAATAGCCCACCCCGCACGTATTCGAGGTAGCCTACGAGGGAGGGCCTTTTCCGGCCCGTAATAGCGACACCGGTTCTTTTATCTACGAATTAGCCAATTTGACTTTGAAAATGTTGAACCTTGGTAAAAAACATTCTTTAGCTAGCCCTAGTTGGAATATATCCAGAGTGCAGTAGTGCAGGGAGAATCAAAAACTGTAGTAGGCATAGAGTCTAGCTTTAGTGATTCAAGGGATAGCTCCTACCCCGACCTGCCGCTTTCCGAATAGCCGGAGGAATAAATAGGGATAAACGCGGCGCAGTCCCCACAATTCCCATTCTAAGGATCCAATAGTTTTTTACCCACCCACTTTGCATCTTGTATCTTAAAAGAAGCAATTTTCTTAAGTAAAACCGCTTAATTAATACGTAGTAAAGGCAGTGGCGCTCCAACCTAAATAAGCGTTAACAATCATTACAAAACATGTAGGCAAGCGGTAAAGAGCAAGTGTACCAACGTACTTTCCACGTACTCAAGCGGCAAGTTACCAAAATGATATCCCACGGGCTCAATGCTGTAAGTGTTTCCGCCACTGCCTTTACTAAGTACTCATTAGTAACTGACTAACGGACTGCTTCACCTCACTCGTGGTTATCTTTGTATCTGTAAAGCCATACCTATATTCAAGGCCTCTTAAAGTGTAAAGACCTCTGTTAAGTATTCTATTGTGTTTTCTTCTATCGTAAGCTCCTATTGTTTCCTGAAAGCATAATGTGTGTTTGAACTGACAGCATCAAAAATAACATGTAATGTTAAAGGTTCCCGGTCCATCCAGAGTTAGTGTAGTAGGCTATGATTCGTCGCCGCATAAAATGGCAAGCATTCTAATGTTTATTTCTATATCGGTCCACCTCACACGTCTAAATTATCTGGCCGGCCTGCCTTCTGCTCTTTCTTTCTTGCCAAGCGCTATAGGATATGGTTCCTCCATATAGTTATATATAGGGTATAGGGTCGAGTTCTTTGTATAGCTGCTGCTTTTATCTATGTGTGCCGTGTATATGTGCTGCTGCTATGACTGACTGAAACTTTGTTTGGTAAGGTTAAATAAGTTGGAAGTAGCGGATTGAACGGGGTATGCGGTCGTTCTATAATGGGGCTTGATGCGGGGAGTAAGCTCTATAACATAACCGGGGTAGAATAGATGTAACACCCAGTAATCTATATGAACCAAGCGCTTTATAACAACACTACCAGGCTATATGGGAAAAGCAGTCGTCAATATTAACCAGGGGCTCTATATTCAAGGGCCGTATATTTCCCGGGTATAGATGGACCAAGCAGTCGTCAACAGAAAGGTCGAGATAAATAAAGAAAAAGAAGGTGGAACCCTTCGCGTAGCTCTTTGTGAGGAAGGAAGGTGGTGACTGATCGACTGGCAGGAGCAGTCAAGCAAGGTATAACCTTG
>Ga0233342_1000211_pt1 | contig 18060 bp, 5 predicted proteins | sample GEONDECOMP273_FD_180706 | JGI IMG/M metagenome (GOLD analysis project Ga0233342, IMG submission 180706) | Leaf litter microbial communities from Shasta-Trinity National Forest, California, United States - GEON-DECOMP-273 | ecosystem: Environmental > Terrestrial > Plant litter > Unclassified...
ATAGGAGGAGGACGTACAGCAAGCGACTCACGGGCGGAATCAAATGAAGAACTTAGCTCAGGTGGTTAGCTACAGACTGAGGAAAGTGCGTCCTTGCGGAAGGGCGCTCTCCAATTATTATATATGTAATTATGTAATTGCAATCTTTCTTAGGAGCGACTTTCCTCCCAAACTTATATTTAAACTTACTTGACTTCGCCTACTTATTTTCTCTTTGAGTTTACTCTAGGTTTTTTACCGCACTCAATACCTAATTTTGAAAAGCTCCAATCCATCACACCTGCTCTCAAGGTCCTTATAAGAAAGGTCCTTATTATTGCTTGCCCTTACTGTTGACCAAAGGATAGATATTAACCATACTTTCTCTTTAATGAAGAGCCATTATCTACAGTCTTTTAAAAAGGATCACTTCCCCCATTAACCATCCACAAATGGCACCTCCGGCATCTCGGGGAGAGCCCCGAATCCCTATTGTGGCTGTGTTTTATATAGAAGCACTAGGAACACATTCTGACTTTACGGCCTTATTGGCGTAAAACCCCAATTGAGGAAAACATTATATATTAGAATGGCACAGCACTAACTAAGGAGAAAGGAGCTCTGCCTGCCATAGGAGAATCAATTGATGACCTTATTTATGTAATGGGCCATCCACTTTAACAGAGTGATCTTTGGCTCGAAGGAGGGCTCGCTTCGCTCAACGGCAATACCCCCTCATTTTAAGGTATAAAGATCTTTCTGTAAAGCTTGAAGCTTATCCGGGAGAAGCCATTAGAACAGCTAGGTTACTATCCCTAACTATGCCACGCACAGCTACAGGTTTTGGCACCTATTTATTACGTCAATAAATCCCTTTCATATGGGATGACCAAGATCAACATGCATTTGATGCATGAAAAAATCCATTTTAATCCACACCTCTGATCAACCCCTCAACTTTCACAAGGATTTTATCCTGTACGTATCCGCCTCAGCTTTTGCCGTCGCTGGCATATTAGTATAGTAAGGGGTAGATGGCTACGAGGATGTCATCTACTATGTTAGCAATAACCTCTCAGGACCACCACTGTACTACAACCATGACAAAAATTGGCCTTAGCCATCCATGGTTCATTCTGTTAAGAAACTACACCATTACATCCTTCTTCGCCCACCAAGGTCATGGTGAATTCCAACCCCATCAAGTACCTACTAGGCCAATGACTTATTAATACTAAGTTTTCACGTTGCCATCATTATTCTTCAGGATGCGCAAGCAGGCTCGAACCCAGGGAGAGGAACTTGATCCGGAGTTCACAACCACCAAGAGTAATAATTCCTTGGTCGTTGCCGAGTTCATCACAGATCTCCCCACAGGTTTGACAGACCCACCTCTGAATGGTTCCTTCCCAGATGAAGGTTTGTTCACAATTTCATCCGATTCTTAAGCCACGAAAAAATACCAATTGAGTACCGCACTATTATCAGACCCAATGAAGGTGGGAAATTGAGATAGGAAAGTGGGCGTCTCCAAGGGAAGTTGCTTGCCTTCCTTTGAATAATTGACAAGATTCAAGGGGTATGGCTTAGATGGCTAGCTTTCTTCTGACTTTTTTACTTTGTCTAGCTTGGCTTATAATTCTCCTGTTCTTGCTCCTGAAGCTGCCAAGGAGGTTGAGTCATAAAAATTGCATGCAGGTGGGGCCAGATACAAAGAGATAGGTGGAATAAAAGGCGTAGCTAGCAGCGGTTGAATCATAACCCGTTTACCAAGGAAGGGCAATAGAGTCACGCTGACACAAGGTCCTCCGTCAACAACATTTGCCTACTTACTGCCCTTTGTCGTTCAGTAGTAGTGGAATTACTAACACTAATAAAATAGTAGGAGTTTTTCTCATTTGTTTAAAGAGTGCTTTAAGTTCTAATTTTTATAAGGTGTCCAGAGTCATAACATTTATGGCTGTCCCTAAATAAATCGATCAAGGTGTTTTATCAATTTATTTCCCCTACTATTCTTCAAATAGTTCTAAATAGACTGTAAAACTATAAGGAAAATACTCAAGCGCATCCTCTATTTGTCTATCTATTCTTCTACTAACAATTGCTAGTATGTATTCTCCCCTCTTCCTTATACTATCCTTTTTCACTTTATATACTACTTCATGGTGGTGGCTACAGCGCATTCGTTTTCACGCCAAGGCTCGTCGATAGGCCCTTTCATAATTTCCCACTCACTTTTCAAAGCGTTTTCACTTCAATAGAAAGCCATACAACTCTGAGTATCTTCCTTTGCTAGGGATGAATCTGCCTGCTTCTCCTGGATCTGCTGTTGTATTACCACCCGTGCCACCTTTCATTAAGCGAATTTACTATATTGATAGGGGTTTTTACTCATTCTTAGACGACTATTATGAGGCTACCTTTCTGTACTTAAATTGCCATCCCCATATGTCACCTTTCCTTAAGCAATAAATTTACCATATAAATATATCCAATAGGTATTGCCCCTACTAGGGAAAGGATAGCGAGCAGAGGGTACTATAACATCTTTAGACGCTATCTTTCCTTCCTTAATTTCCCAGTTATCAGAAGGTCAGGGTCAGGAAGAAATTCACTAATTTAATCAGCCATTGAGCCCCCCCCACCAAGCAAGAATCAAGACTGCCGCCGGACATCCGATCCAGCCAGTAACAGACGATCAAATGATCGGCCAGTAACGATGCCGTAACGAACGATAAGCCAGCAAGCAGCAATCCCATAAATCCTGGCTAACCCACTTTTTCACTCTCAAATTTACCAGGTACCAAGGCGGGAAGCAAGCACTCAAGTATTGACCCCTTCTATATAAATTATCTTCCCTTTCAATAGCAGCACTCTAAATGTGATTTATTTGTTCGATCCAATGAAGACAAATTGCCTCTTTAATTAGTATAAACCCATTTAACCATGAATTAGCACTTGTTTCACTGCTGTCATCCTTCTTTATATAATATATATGATTCAATTAGTATTTTAGGTTATTAGAAAGTTTCGTTGCCCCAAGGCCTTTTTCCTTGTATGGTTTGGTTTTTTTTCTATTGCTATCTTGCCAGGCAGGGAGTTTTCTTTTTCCTTGCCTTCCTTTCCCTATTGTGCTTTGCACTCAACTCATTCAGAGTTAAGCAGGGCAGATAGCTTTGGAAAGTTGCCGATAGAAACCAAATCTATGGCCATCTTTTTAGCAAAAAGACATATATTGCCCTTATTCTTAGCTTGAACGTCACTACTTTTTGCCTGCTGATTAGTAATTTGCCTACCTGATCTGGGGGAAATCGGCTAGTGGCAGCTCAGTGCTCCTTTGTATCGAGCGGTAGCGGTACTCATCCCTAATTGAGTAACATAATCATTTCATCTAATTCCTAATATCACCTCATCATCTCGATCATCGCGCTACCATCGAGTAACCCTACCTCATCATACAGACCTCTATGTGTAACCTCATTTGTGTAACCAAGCTCTACAGCAGCTGTTATCATGTTCGGCGGGTATGCGGCAGCAGGTGGACGGGTATTGCGCACGACCTTCCTTATCCTTTTATTGGCCAGTGGTGGAAGTGGGCAGCCACCTCATTCGTACGTTGGACCGAGCTTAAAAAGTTAAAACTATGTTTCCATACGTCCGTTGTACCACGTCCTAACTCCAACTAGCCCCTATTGATAAAATCCATATAAGTGATAAGTGTCCGGGCCCACCCCCAGCTACTACGCCCCTGTCTTATAAATAACTAATCCTAATTGGTGACCACCACCAGCTAACACAAACAATTGGTAACCACCTCACACAAACACCACTCGGGATGGGGTCTTATTTTACCTGACAAGCATCAGTTGAAACTCAATTTCTATTTGCTGGTATTGGGTTCGGCTGAGTAACATAAGAGAATATGGCAGGTGCGGATTGGACTGAATGCGGATGGCGAACTGAAATATGCCTTGGGAACCTCCCGAAACTCACTATGAAACCTCTTACCGAACACCTTCCTACCCCTTGCCACTACCCTTGCTGCATTCAGTTCGACTTCTGCCAGCCCCAACAGCACTGAACGTGGGTTCCCCTTGACTCCCTCTATACTGGAATAGTACCAGAATGATTAAAATGAACACTGACATGCTTGAAGTGTTTACAATGACCGGAACAATAATTGACCTCCAGGCACCACCTCCTGGCTATTGTGGACTACTGGCTCTAGGCAATGACTGGTTGGCATTGAGTGTATTGATACCTGGCCTCGACTAAGACTCTTGGATCAACTATAGAAAGAGACTTTAGAGCTTGAGGTGAGGACCACAACGTGGCTAGACAGACAAAAAATACCCGTATGATTCGCTCAACAAACCCGACAAGCACCGAACTGAACATCTGAACGCATGGCGACATCCTAAGTAATCAAATCCCGCCGGTTCATTATTCTCCCAGCCAGCCTGCAAGTAACGAAAAGCGAGTAAAAGCCAGCCTATCCTATTCAGTGTTAAATGTGTTCGAATGCCATTTTCCCAAAAGTTTAACACATTCCGCCATTATTTTTAAAATTGTATCTTGCCAAGCGCCCATAAGCAACGTGCTTAGTCACCTTCCCGATGGACCTATCCATAGCTTTCTTTAGCTTAGGCGTTCACATATGCATGAGAAGAGTGACCTACAGGGGGGGTTAGTTAGTTATTGAAGCGTTAACATACAGCAATTAGTACGTGGGAAAGCCCTAGTAGTGGCATGGGCCTGCTTCCTCTAAAGTGGCAGATTCGTAGCAGTGTGAGGAGGTAGGTGCACCCATAAAAAACAGGTATCTTTTTTTCAGGTTATTCAACTGCTTGCCGGGAGCAGTGACCAGAGGCTTTCTGCAAATAAAGGTTGATTGAGAGAGCCAGGTTTACAATAGCGTGAAAGTATATATAACGTATAAAACATACTTTATACCATTTGTGTGAAAGGTAAGCACGTGATTAGCACTTTTTGTTTTGCGTTTTCACATATATATAATGCACAATAAAAAAAGAAGTTGGTTTTGAGGTCACCAACCGATTTCACAATATAATATACCTGGAATCAATTTTGACCCAGTAGCAGGTCACGGCTAAGCACTTATTGCCGGTAACACCTATAGCTTATATTAGCTCTTACATAAACTCCTTACTACCTATTCCTTTGAAAACTCAGTCACAGCCTCGGTGGAAATTGCCCTTTAAACCCACTAAAACTCAGTCCTATGAAACTTCTGATGACATAACCTTCACAAATAAAGACACTTTAATTTATATTTTACTTTTATTATTTTTATTAGCCAACCCTATACTAATATTTAAAGCATTGCATTCCCGCTTTCCAACATTGGATTTTTGTAGCGATCAACAATCATCGAGGAGGCTTTCTTCACAGGATTTGACTCTGCAGCAGATGGTTCTTATTATACAGGTTTCGCTGGTTAAACTGCTAGGAATTATGCTCCTTCAACTGCTGATTCAAATGACCCTGATACGGCTGCTACTTCACAACAGCTTATAATTTTGGTTCAACTGATTCAAATGATGAGGCTGGTGCGGGAATACTTAAAATTATGATTGTTCAATTGGTGCTGATTAAGCTGGGAAAATAGCTCCTTCACACATTATGTAAATTCTCCTGGAACTTATCTTACTAGCCTTGATTCAAGTGGAAATTTTGTTAGTCAATTTCCCACCGGTGGAACCTGGATTCCCAGCAAAGGCATAGCATTTCCCGTAGCAGACCCAGGAGAATCCCCATCATCAGCAAAAATGGAATTATTTTAATAAAAGTTGAAGGAAGGAGCAGCATTATTACCAGCCCATCAGCACTAGTTTTAGAAGCCTCATAACACCTGTGCAGAAATTAAATTCTTTGCACAAGCCGTTTAAGCAGTATTTGAATAAGCAGCACACCTTTGCATCCAACACCTTTGGTGACATAGCAGCGTGATAACCCGGCAAGCAGATAATAAACCACCTCTCTCTATTGATGCACCTCAAACTAACTACTACGTTGGCTGCTATTTCCGATCCGATGTTTCCGTTATTGTTGCCGTATCCGTCTCCGTTGTAGCCCCCTATGCCAACACCAATCTCTAGTTACTTAAAACAGATATTACGGTTGTTAAGACAGAAGGCACTTGATTCTAAGTAACTGATCTGGTAGAAGGGCTTGGCCGAGCAACGAGTATGATTTCGATCACTAGAGACAGCATACAGAGTAGTGTCAATAGCATACAAGCGCCAACCAAAAATAAGATCTATGCTATGTTCGCCTGTGTCAACCAGCTAGCCAATCTGCATAGCTGACCGAATAACAGTGGGTTTCGTTCCCGTCTCTCGCACTTCACTGATTTAACAATAAGCTCTCTTTAGTGGGTTTATGCTATCATTTGTAAGCATTCATTCTATCGTGTGTATCCCGGTCGAAGGCAAGCCACTAATGAAAGGAAGGCAAGTACCGGTCGTCAAAAGTAAGCCAGTGGTGATGGGGTAATGTACCCCACGCCCTACACGTATCGGTCGTTCGAAGGCAAGCACGCATAATACAATAAAGAATCTTCCTATAGCAGTTTAAGCTCCCCCAAAGGGTTGAAGCACACGGACGTACAAGGATACAGCGATGATAGGGCTCACTCGTTACACGGACAAGAGTATGGCTAGCTCGCGTAAAGTATACGTCTCGATGAAACATATCCGGGCTCGGGCTCCCTCCGCAGTAAACAACCAACCAACCCCAGTGACCTACATCAGGGTTGTTATATAAGGTAGGACATCCGGGCGCCTTCCCACTATCCAACTATATATTTTATTCCAACTAGCTAGAGTTATTCTTCCCACTATACGAATTCTTCCAACTAGATGAGTCCAAAGGGACATCATATCCATAGGCATGTTCCCAACATATTGTTTTTATAAACCTAAGGAATATGTATTGCTCACCCAACCAAAGGGGAGGGTGAGGGCCAGGACCTTATGCTATGCTCAGGACCATATATCCCCGAACCCCTTCGAAGGCAGGCCTTTTACTCACTCTATAATTCATAACTATATTTTTTACGAGGGGCCCCTTCAAAATCTATACCCTTTAAGGTTGCTTGCCCGACAAAGGAGGGGAAGGGGTTTCTAAAAAATATTGTAGACACCGTTCTCGTGTAACCTCATCATCATCGGACCTAAGATATAACCTACCCTATATATTCCCCTTTTATTAGCAGGAGTAGGAATAATAGCAGCCTAGGGGAAGTGGATTGGAGCTCTCCCCCATGAATTATTCCCACTGGATTAAGTAATCTCTTTTTTAGAATAGTAATTTAAATAAACTGGAATGGATTCAATGTATTTTCAATCTGCTGTCCCAACCAACCAAACAAATATTAATTCAACGCGTTGTGCCGAACTTAAATAGGTATTAATTCTGTTTACCCGAAACCACTAATAGCAGCAAAGCTAGCAACAGATCCAATTGCAGAACCACCAAGCAAGAGAGATAGCTTTAGTACCTATTTGATATGTAAAGGTTAAAGAGGCGAAGACACGTTTTTAGGTAGATAATTAATAGTCGCAAAGGCAGGATTCTGAGTTTACTGCCTCTTCTGCATAAGGGTAAACTCCGTTGATTGGATCAATTGCAACTTGGTAAAATGCTTCTTAGTCAACGGGTTAAACAGTAATTGTACGTACAGCCAACCTTGCTCCATAAAACATAGAATACTATGCCACACCAGGATAGCAAACAGGAATACAGTGGCCATTGAGTAGTTGTTTGTGGATGGTGAGTCGGCCGGTGTGAGTAGTGAGCTGTGCCCTCCCTATGTGGTTTTATCAGTATTTAGCAATTAATGTGATCAATGTGTTTGTGTCGTTCGGTGAGCTAGGTGTCGTTGATCATTGCGATTGTATCGTTCTGTAGGTGCTGCTGGACCGGGTCGACTGCTGATCCGAGGAGATGCTACTAATATTGCTTCGCCGAATTCGCTATTATCCTACTAATTGCGATAAGTCTTGAATGGAAAAGTCCTGCCGCCCTTTCTCAAATAGGAGGAATGGTCCTTTACAACCTGCCATCGAACCAAGCCAGACAATTGAACCTCCCAAGCCTGGGGTGCTACTGGACTTGATACCTGTCAAGCCGCAAGCCAGGGATTGTATGATTCGAGATCTGCCAAGGCCTCCCGCTGAGTGGTCCATGCGGTCCATTTCTGCGGCATAAAAAGAGAATTGATCTATGTCTGTTTTGCTTTCGATTAATCAACAAACCAAATTAGGCCCCAACGAATGAATAGAGTATTTTTACCCCCAACAATCCTCGATCAATCAACTCAAAAAGAGTAGTGGTAGTGGTCCCAAGTCCCCTAAATAAAGGTATTAGTAGTATTGGTATCAGGCTTCTGAGAAACTCGATCAATCAACTAAGGCCTCCGATTAATAAATAGGCAATATATATATAAAGGAAGGTTGGCGATCTAGATCATAAATATGCTTTTATGCCTATACACTTCCTTATTTCAATGTTATGTCTGGTTGGTTAGGCAATCTAATGGCCGGCCGGGTTATTTAGAATCGCTCTTGTTTCCTTCTGTTATTAGGTACTTACATTTATCCACAACTAGCTACTTGCCATTTTTATCTATATTTCATTATTTTGAATCTCCCACTAACGAATTCCACTTTCTTGCAACTTTCTCGCCTGAAGGCAAGCCCCTTTCCTTCATTATCCTCTTGGACAAGCTAGTATCTTAAACCTATTTATCCTCTTGGACAAGAATGGATATTTGGTGCTCCCTTCAGATCGGGTAACTCTCTTCATGGAAGTACAGCTTTGCTTTCCTGCCATCCACAGAAAGAGAATCCCTGCCTGACCTAATGCTTTTCAATATCCAGGAAGACAGTGAATATAAGCAATCCACGTATTTATGCCGAAGGTCCTGAACCGGAAGAGGAGTAAGCCCGCTCGCTACCGCTCGAAGTGAAGCCCACCCGCTCGCTTCCGCTCGCTGCACGAGGAGAAGACCGCATCTTTAGGATTGTTTCATTTTAGTACATAAATTGATACAATCTCTTTCCCTAGATAATGATTCGGGGTATAAAATAGCCATTTTTGTACTTACCTTTTAATAGCCTGACCTGGTCAATTTTACTCTATGAATCCGGCCTATGAGGTGGCAAATTACCCTAATGAACCTGGCCTGTGGGGTGGCAAATTCCTCTCCCGTTGGTCGAGAGTTCGCTGCCTCACCCTATTGATTCTAAATTAGACACCTTAATACTGGTATTTTCACTAGTGAAAGGATGGCCTATAAAGAAGGACGGAGGGCTCGCCCGACATAAGGAGGGCAAGGAAGGCGAAACCTCACATCGGAAGGTGAGGAAGAATAGTATGTTTGCCAGAGCATCGTAAGTGAAGGAAGGGTTTAGGTAGGGTTCAATAAGGCGGGGCAGAAGCGAGTTAGGCAGGGCAGATAAGGCACTTGGCTTGAGGGATGGGTGACGGGCTTTAGGGACAATTCGGTTCTCTTTGGCCGGGTCTTTAATGAGTGGAATGCGGCGCCATTCCATCCATTAGGGAGGGTCATGATGCTTTCTCTACTTTAGCTCCCCTGCCCGAATTCAGGGAGGACCGGGGGTACATAGCATACATAAGAGGGCTCCAGCCTTACCACAAACCGTACATGCGCAGCTCCCATTTTCCCGCCTTCCTTCCTTTGATCTCGTTCAATCCACCCTTAATGCAATTCCCCTGTAAACTAGCCCACCCCAACCTTCCCCCAGCCAGCATATCACCGGCCAAGCCCCTAGTATGTATGCCCCAATCCCCCTTCTGCAGCCCCCCCGTGGGAGCGTGTATTTTAGGTAGGAAGAATCGAAAGGAGCTAACTAGGGGAAAGTGGATCTTATTCAACAAGGAATAAGGTCAGTATAGGCGTAACGTATTTAAATACAGGTAGGAAGAAAAGATGAAGACTTAAGGCGTAACGGACGGATAAAGATGAAGGACTTGTTTTCTACGGCTCCCCTTCCTTGTAACATTACCACATAGCTCTGCTCTCAATTATCCCTATTTTGGTGGCTTCGGAGTGATTGATGAAGAAGAAAGAAGCCCTAGCTATTTCTTTTTACTATGCCATAATATAGGGTGGGGCTATTCACTCCTATATTTCCCCGGAACCACTGTGGGAATAAGCCAATTGAAAAGCAAGGGCCATCATGCATGCAGAGTGAGCTCGGCCCTGTCTCTCCCTCTTTAGCTATAGCTATTGCCCTATCCATATATAGGAAGGATACCACGAGTTTTCATAGACGAACTGCACAGAAAACTTGATCCCAGTGGATATTTGATGCTAAGCTCCGCACAACATAGGGATTAGCACACGGATATTTTGTTCAATGCCTCAGACATTTACTTGAAAGGAGTTCCCTATGTTGACCAAGATTTGGAGAGCATGGTAACTTGGTAAATGATTTCCCTTCACCATTCTTGGAACTTATAGGGGTTAAAAAATGGTAGGGACTTGGGTGATAGTAGTATTTATTGCTCAAGTATTCAATAGGTTTTGTAGGTTCTATTTATAACTTAAATAAATTGATTATACTGAAACAGTTGTTTGGGGGGTTGGATCTATCTTATTTTGGTAAAGGAGAACCAATTTGATGGAGAGATCTCTTTAGTCACTTATTGCTTTACAAAAATTAGGATAACTTATTATAGACATTATGTATGTTATGGATCTAGGGGACTGATGAAGTGTAGCTTCAAATTGTAGGGAACTATATGGAAAAGAGAGTGTATCAATTAATGGCCTTATGAGCTCAATCAATATGTCTTACCAATAAGAGGGCATGGGTTAAAGATTTATTAGTTCACTATTCGATGGGACACGTCGCTGCCCAAAGCACTGAATAGCTCAGTAGGTGCTCCAACGGGAAAATAGGCTGCTTCGCACCTTCAATTCACACCGAACAAGGCCAGCTTGGTTCCAATCTTGCAAATCTTATTTATTCGTCCTAGGGCATCTTCATTGACATAGTTAACTCATACCTTGTAAGTTGAAACCCTAAAACCTCATGGAAGGTTCCATCATAGCTAGAGCAGGGGAGGTATCATCCCCTCCAAGAGCACCATGTCTATATATTCTGCATACTTCATTTCTTACGGGCCAGGTTATTCATTACCTTCGCCATAAAACTAAATATCGTTCGTTCGTAAGGCCAAGGCGCTTACAGATCGAGATAACGCCAGATCCCGACTCGACTTACTTTATTAAACACTGGCTGGATAACTGTGGAACATAAAGAAACATAACTTTAGACCGCTAACTCAGGTTCTTATCTGATCTCAAGATAGATCATAACGTATTTCATAAATAGTCATTAGCTTTTCAAGAGCTGAGAGCCTTAATACTCGCTATTGATAGGCCCCTAAATAATCCATGTTTCCTACCTGCTATTGAGAGGCACCTAACTAGTCCATGTTCATGCGGCATTACATTATCCTAAGCTTTCAAAAACCAAAGTGAGGTTATCCCTTGCTCTCTCTTCGTTCAAGCAGCTGCATTATATTCTTACTGAGCCTTTCTACAGTATTAAGAGCCGCATTATTAGATGAGAGATAAGGGGCCCTTTTGGCTTGGATCTTGTTATGAATGCAAACTGGAGCGTTATGAGTAGAGTATCGCTCGGTGGAATGATGAACTAGAGCATTATGGGATAATGAGCCGCCTTGTTAAGTAAGATATAGATCTCGCTTCTCCTTGTCCTTCTCTCCTCGCCGCAAGATAGGTAGGTGCTCCCTTTGTCTTTCTAGCTACTGCATACAGAGAGGGTTATACGGAAAAAGAGAAAGGTCTCCCTCCCAATTCACATAAAGGAAGGAAGATCGTACATAGACTAATCCACAACCAACAAAGCGACCTTGACCCGAAACTTTTCTCTGCCGCTAATTATGGTGGTATTTGGACCCATACTAACCCTACCCACCCGTACGGAAAAAGCACCCCTCAACAAATAAGTGCTTTGCGCAGACTAAAGCTGCATGTCTTGCGCTTAGCTCAGCCCACAATCCCCCTTTTATAAGGCTCGATACGATACCCTTTAATAAGGTGGAAATGTGAACCGCTTTAGACCAAATAACCAATAAAGATTTTGGTACTATCATTTCACTTCTATGTAACCATCCTGAGTTTGCTCATGTAGCTAGCCTGATCTCATTTACTAACAGCCTGAGTACACCCACATAAGGTTCGGGGTAAGTTGCAACCCCCATAACTAAGCTTGTAGTTACGATGGCTCCTCTTTCTTCCACTATGATTGCCACTTACTAGGTTGTCCTAGTGACTCAGCCCCCTCCTCTTATAGGGAATTTGCCACCGATAGAGAGTTCGACAAGGCAGAGAGCGTATAGGGAGTAAGGATAGAGAGATTAGGCTACTCGCCCATCCGATCTATCTCCATCCATCCAGCCGTGTATCATCAGTTCTGGCTGGCGGTAGATAGGGGGAGTTTCAGGATATAAACTTCAGTGCTTGACGATCTCTGCTTCAGTTCTGGGGCTGTAAATAATCATGATCAATCGAGCAGTTCCGTCCAGCCCTGTTTTTCTTAAGTTCTGGCTGTCAATAATCCAATTCATCCAAGAAGGTTGTTCCAACAATTCCTCCCTCTCTCTCACACCAAACCTGAGCTGTCCAATGGACATTCATTCATCCAGTAGGCTGCTGAACCATTCCGTCCATCCCTCCAATAAATGAATAATCCATTTTCACTTCGGGTACTTAAAGCAATTTCTTATTTTTCAATATTGCCATTTCATGACAGTTATCTATGTTAGGCAGGATCAACTCATTTGCTTTTAGCTTGAGCGCCTTAATGCTTGCCGCCTGATACCCCTTTACCTTTAGCCTTTTATCTGTAAACTTCAGTCTTTACCCTTCCTTCTTTACTTCTGCCTTTTGCCTGTAACCTTTAACCAAGGGCCTCTCTCGCAGAACCTCACCTTGAACCTTATGCCTTTTTCCAAGTCCACCAGGAAACAGAAGCCTTTTGCCTTGAACCTTTTGCTAGGAAAATATAAGCCTTCAACCTTTCAACAGAAACTAAAAGCCTTTCAACAGAAGCCTTTCACCGGAAGCCTCTCACCAGGAACCTCTTCTCACCTTCAGCCATGAGCCAGTACCCTTGCCTTATACCTTTAACCTGAGCTATTATCGTAGGCAAGGACAAGTTCCCTTAGGGCCTTACTCTACTACTGCTTTGTCTACGGAATACGGCTTTCACTCGATACAGTAATAGGGCCTTAGGGCAGGTTACTAAGACTAATCAAAACCTTAGGGCATACTCTTGGACTAAATAAAACTACAAGTTGAAAGAAGGCTAATTCTCTTTCTTGCAACGGGACTCAAAACAGATCTATACAATAATCTCTATACGGATACTGATTGGAATCTGATGCTGATGCTTATTATGCTGATGCTGCTGGCCGGTATGAGCGGAGGGCACGGATAATGTAGTCCCCAGTGTGAGGTGCACCAATTACCCTAGCAATAACTTATCCATGCATGACAAGGTGCCAACTTACAAGAATGAGAGATGTGAACCAAGAGTGCACGGCACCGATATGTTTAAAATAAATACTTGGAGCTATATACTTGTTACGCTCTTATCTTATTCATTGTGTAGACCAAATCAATAGGATTCATTAATAATAAATGAGTGTAAGCTGAGTGTTCTAGAGCTAGAGGTTGATCTGCCGAGAGAAAGATATACACATCTCAATTTATATATTTCACTTATCTAATACACTTAGGATGAAAACTATCTCCTATGGTTTTCAATACATAGGTGGTTAATTACTTAGTGATTGTATAGGGAGCCATAGGCTAACACGATTTGTATCTTTTTGGAACCACCGCAGAGTCAAATAATATTTTGTAGTAAAGCAAGTTATGTTTTAATCCGCGGAAGCCCGAGTACGTGGATCTCCCAGAGAAGCGATGCTAAATGATTAGTACACGTAACCTAATCCACCGAGCATTAACCTTAGGGGACTTTGCGACTGAAGCATAAAGGTGTAGAACTTATCCGAACTAGTGGATTACAGCTGTCACTCTCCGATCCTTCTAGAACATTCTGTCCCCGCCTTTAGAGGCCTATATATATGATTGTGATCTCAAAGATATGAGCTTTTGGAGGAGAAATAGAGTCATTGTAATTGTTTGCTGTTATGTTTTTAGAAGTGCTTTGCCCCTTTGATTTGAGGCCATGGCCCTATTTATGTAGTATAATGTAACCTCTATTTTTCTACTAAATATAATAGATATTCCTAGAGGTTTTGCATATGTGTTCTTGCTTCTTTGTTACATGGATGATGTGATTGTCATCGTTCTGCCTTATGTTGATTTACTTCTACACTTGGTATGAATAATAAAGCACTATTTCATTATTTCTGTGGACACTGCAATTTCCTCTACTCTGTACTACATTGAAAGGCAACATCAAACATGCCTCGAGTGAGATCTCCATCCTTTGGAAGGTTTCAAATGCCGGCATACTTGACTACACTGGACCTTGGTTGAACCCCTCCGCAGACCCTGGGTCTCAAACTTGAGCCAACAAATGATTTCGTTGCTAGGACCTTAATTGATGCAGAGCTTTATAAATGTGGTGGAAGCCAATGAAACTTGAGCTGCAAGACTAGTTTGATGTGTAGATTCATGCTTTTTCTTGTCAAGAATGTGCGTATTTAATGCTAGAAGTGGAAAGATTCAAGTGGATGTATCTCTTTGAGGAATAAAATGAATTCTTTTCCTATTCAAGTGTCCTAAATATAGGGTTTATTAGCCAGTCATTGGAGAGCATCCAGGCCACATACCGATCGGGCAACAAACTACCCAGCAATTAGAAGGTTAATCCGCCAGCAGAACAGATAGTATGCACCTGCAGAACATATAGGTATTCACCTGAGCACACCTACTGCTAGCCAGCAAGTTGAGTTGATCAGCCAGCCCCCTTTCTGTCTAAGGAGTACTACCTGCCTCCCCTGTGTCCAGACCACTAACTACTAGCATTTTAGGATTGATTGTCTACTTACTGCAAGCAAAAGAAGCACTTACTGGAAGGAGGGATGGTTCGCTGTAGCTCAACGCAATCTCATTTCTACCCAAAGGACCCAATTAAATAGTTGATTGCCAGCTGTTGGAGAGCACATGCTGCAACCAGGCCACATACCAATTGGACAACGGAACACCAACTATTTGAGGTGGATCAGCCAATAGAACAGATGGATACGTACCTGCAGTACACATAGTCAGCAATTAAAGGTGGATCTTAAAGTCTTCCAATGTAGTGCATCAACTGTAAGCCAGAAATTGGTTTCCTTCCTTCCTTCCTTCCTTCCTTCATAGTGTAATTGCAAGGGAATTCTTCATAGGTTGGATCAAGCCAAAGAAAGAAATAAGGAGTAGCCAAAGCCAAAGAAATAAGGAGTGGTAAAGAAGTAAGTAAGAATAAGAGAGAAAAGCTTTCAGGATACTATTTTATTCCCTCTCCTTTTAGTCGAGCAGCTCCGCCCCTCAATCCAATCAGTCAGGTAAGTGACCTACCTTCAGGCAGGTCAGACTAGCCGGAATCCGGCCGAAAGCAATCTGTGCTGGATCGACTACGTTTTTCTACCTACCTCTGTGCTACCCCATTTTATTGTAACACCGTATTATGCGGCGTGCTACCGCATTTTTCTGTTAAAAAAAATGAATGCCTCTTGGCTAATTTATTTATGGGATGGGGGCTGTAACGACGAAGTCTTCCTCCTGGCTGGCACGCCTCCTGGCAAAGACACTTATATGCTTTGTCAAGACGCTTATGGGGTTTACTTATATCTAGGCTTTGTAGGTCAAGTACTATTGTTTCCCTCCCCCCTATCCTCGATCTTTTCTTTCCTTCTTCTGATAATATCATAATTAATGTAGGCACCTTTTTCGTACCTTTTCCCGCAATTGTAACCTTCTCTCTTGTACCCTTGAGGGAGAGGGGGATACAAGGATAAGTTTACACGTTGAGCTCTCTCCCGCTAACGGTCGAGCGCAGGTCCCCGACCAAAGGATCTCACGGAGCGCATGATGCCAGCAGTAGCAGTAATAAAGAAATCTATTTTCTTTCTCTTTTAGCTTGTTAAGAGCTGAGAGCATTAATACTTGCTATTGAGAGGCACCTAACTAGTCCATGTTTAATACTCGCCATTGAGAAGCACCTAACTAGTCCATGTTCATGCTGCATCATGAGCTCCTAAGTGAAGTGAGGGGGGAATTAATTCCCTCCTGAGCCTTGAAACAGTGAGGAGCTGCATTATGAGTATGTTACATGAAATAGCTTGAATCTTGTTATGAATGCGCGTTATTAGTGGCTAGTGAAGCTCGGTGGAATGGTGAACTAGAGCATTATGGCATTATGAGCCTTGTTAAGAGATGGGCCCGCTCGCTTCTCCTTGGACTTATCTCCCCACCGATGGTAACAAGAGAGGTAGGTGGCTCCCATTGTCTTTCTCTCTACTGCATACGGAGAGGGAAGCCCACTGCATACGGAGAAAGGTAAAGGTCTCTCAATTCACATGACGGGCCTGGACTCGTTAATAAAACGACTCTATTTTCATATTAACTTAATAAAGGCCTCCGGACGACCATTGACCATTGCCATTGGACAACCATTAACCATAGCTACAACCATAGCTACAACCATAGCTACAACCATTGAGCAAAAGAACGCTCTCTTTGCCTGCTCAGGCAGGTTAGGATAATATAGGATAGGGGGGGGATGGACCCATTATTGAGGTAAGGGGCTGGATACCCATGAAAGTAAGGGGCTGTACCGCGTTAAGAGTTTGGATACCGCGGTAAGAGTTTGGGTATGGGTGGGGACCAATATCAGAACAGGTAAGCCCCATGATATTTCTTTAAAGGACTATTTTATTCCATCAATCCTTTTATTTAAAACCTTTAATCTGGACTGGTCAGCCTTGGTGTTGCTGAGACTGTATATCTCCTGAGATATACTAGTTATCTCCTTCCTGGTTGTACCACAGTTTATTGTGGTGTTTCAGGATTTCACTCAGCTTCTTGCCTGCATAGAGTTTAAGTATTGCCATCATCTCCTCCTCTGATCCATTCCTGGGTTCTGCAACTCTTAGGTATCCTTAATATGATCGGAGTCTTTAATGTTCATTAAATCCTCCTCCTGTGTTTTCTCAACCTTCTTACTTGTGCCGTGCTTCTTCGTGGTTCCTGATGTCATCTTCCCTAGAGAGTTGTTTCCTTCCTCTGTTTCCTTGTTCGAAGTTCTATGCTTGGAGTTAGCTCCTTCTTTATGTGTTATATCTCATTGTGTACTTTCTCATATTTGTCTTTTTCAAGAAGTGGTGGGTTTGCCTGCCTAACCAATTCCCTGTACTGCTCCTTCTCCCTTTCTCTGTTGCTTCACATTTCTGCTCTTTTTTGCCTCGTTGCTAAAGTGTTGCTATAAACATATCCACCTCATGGCTTATTTATAAATTGAACTCCTCTTGTTGCTCCAATGGTGGTAGCTCTATAGCTATCGGGTTAATCAGTGTCTTCAAAGGTTTTCGGTTCTGTGGCTGGTTGAATTATGGTTCCGAGTCATTGGAGCTATAGTCATCCTTTTCCATTCCCTCGGGTTATATTTCCAATCCTTTTTATTTTGATGTCGGGACCTCATCATCGCGGTAACCGCTGGGATCTTTTGTGCGAACTACTGATTTAAGATCTGAGTACCCTGATGTGGGGTGTTCGTGGAATCCCCAAACCCTGATGTATGAATAATCTGCCATATAAAACCAGTCCCTATGGTTTGTATCCGAAGCCTCCCCCTGTGGGTATTATCATCCTTCCAGCATTCGACACCATTTAAACACATTGTCCTTTACTTCTCCATAGAAGCATGTAAGGTATATAGCCCACATCCGGGGGTAGAGATATGGGACTGGCATGTGACTATTTTCCTAATTCATTTTTCTCTAGGATGGTCTTAGGAGTGTTGCAACTCTCTAGAACAGTTAAGT
>Ga0233342_1000212_pt1 | contig 18051 bp, 7 predicted proteins | sample GEONDECOMP273_FD_180706 | JGI IMG/M metagenome (GOLD analysis project Ga0233342, IMG submission 180706) | Leaf litter microbial communities from Shasta-Trinity National Forest, California, United States - GEON-DECOMP-273 | ecosystem: Environmental > Terrestrial > Plant litter > Unclassified...
GGTTTATTACGCTGCTGGCCGGTTTCACTTGACAGAGGTCCTGTCATTGAGCGTAGAGGCTTCTTATATCGATAAAAGGCTCTCAGCCATCAACTTGACTCAATAAAAATGCACGAAAGATACCGCCTAAAGGCTATCATCAAAAAAGGCACCCCACCCCCGTGTAAACCACTGCAGAAGAAGCTGTGAACAGCTAGTTCACATATTTCATTCTTTGTAAAGCACCTTGTCGTCATGCAGGGAGAAGTTATAGTGCACTAATGTTATTAACTACAATGATAATTATCATTTGTAAAGGCCAAGGCTAATGCAACTAGTTGGACTCAATTCTGTTGTTGGTGGAACTGATTTAGCTCTTTAGCCAAGGCGCGGAGTGCATGGGCTTTACTCTACTCTAGCAGATAGGTAGGTACCCAATAGCAGCATAGTTTTTTTCCTTCTTTCTTCATAGAGAGAGATAGTTTATGTATAGGAGCAGAGTAGCCCCAGGTAAAGGCAGCACCCCAAAAGTTTCAATAGGTTGAAAGGCTGCTTCTCAAGGGGTCTACACTATAGCACAGTCATTCTAAGAACACCTAAAAGGTCACGTATAAGAACACCATCCTGGTCACGGGCTATCGGAAATGCCTTTATCCCCCCCATACGGTCGCGGGTTTGTACCTTACCTTCTCACTTCACTCACCTTACCCGGAAATACAATATATGTAGATACACTATTCTGCAAATTGAAAAAGATACCTTAATTAAACTCATTCTTTGAATAAGAAAAAGCCCAAAGCTGTTGTAAGCTGTAATTTATTATAAGCTGCTGTAGTAGTGTCAGAAACAAAACCAGATTGAAATCCTAGTAATTAAGGTACTGGCACTATCAAACCTGGGTCTAATAGAGGAAAAGAATCCTGATAGAGTATCGGCATGAACACCTGACATCGAATTGACTCTTGGCTATTGTAAACCTCATTATGATTCCAAAATATAAAATAAGACAACATAGGCACCTGACAATGATCTTCTTTTGTATGTCTGTCTAAGTCAGCTATGGGCTCATTCAGTGGGGCTATGCCGGGGGCTATGACTGGCTGGGGAGTAGGGAGGGAGGTTGTAGATAAAATTGATATTAATTTGAGGTTCCGAGGTTAAAGAACGTCTCCATGCAATTTAAACCTGCCATAGCATATACTAGATCTGTGGGACTTTCAGAGTTCACAAGGCCTCTTTATATCTAGTGAGACTTGCTTGCTCCTTCCTTTTTCTGTGGGGACTGGCTTCTTCAAAACTTAATAAATGGGAAGGGTTCGGGGGCTCACAAGGAAATTGTGCAAGGAAATTTTAGATTACTTACAACGAAAAATTGAATACTCACTGTATCTCAGGCGAGTCCCTGGTTTGTAAATATGCGTATATATATATATATATTAAGTACAATTAAAATTGAAAAGTTACACCTCGCTTTTCGTACCTCAGGTGAGCACCAAACGGGTCGAAAATATGTGAGTTTGGTCGAGCCTCCTCAATCAACTACGTTCTCCTGCCCCTAGGTGTATAGTTCCCTAAATGATCATGTTCATAAATAAACAAATTAATTCTCCGATGAGCAGGGATCTCCATTGATCTCTACAAAAAACCTACGAAGGCCATCTTATTACCTAGAATCTATTACCTTACTGAGATACTTTTATCTAGCTCGAGATACACTCTAACTTGATCTATCCTATAGAACTTGATCTATCTATCATCTATAAATAGTCAATATTTACTCTATAGCTCTAGACAATATACCAAAAAGAAAAGAACAAGCTATAAGTTTAAAATGCACGGTGTATCATAATGCATATAATGCAATATACAATACGAGATACATATCTATAACGATCTATACAGATAACTCAACCTCTTCCACCCTATATGGAGATTTATAACCCTATACCCCTTACTTACCTCTCCACCTTGCATAGTTAATCATAGACAGACAGAAGGTCATTACCTCGCTTATGTTGTCTATGGATCATTAGTTATGACATTGAAGGAATTGAAGGCATGAATGGATTATCTTAGTACTACTTATGAGGCACCTGTCAATGATAGGATATCATGTTGGACTAAGGCTAAGACTACAGGAAATCTTAATAGTATGCTCGTTGGTCACTTGCTGCCGGCAATGATTGATATATGATTGACTACGACCCTTGATACTCTGGCTATTTACTTCCTGTCACACACAAGAATTTATGGGTATTGCGGTTGGGAAGGCTGTGCTGTATCCTAATTCAGGTGCTGCTTTATTATATATATATATACCACTTAAACAATTAACTTAAGCCGTTCCGTGTCACCCCCGCTGCATAAACCATTCACTGCATGAAATAATATCTTTCAACAGGTAAATTTACTTCAATCTATTTTTTTGTAAAGATAAAATCCACTTTTCGTGCCCCAACAGCCAGCGGCATTATGGCTCCGACCCGATCAAAACGAGTTGTTGTTATTAGACAAAAAATGGGGAATTAAATAAATGCTATTTATCTTGTTGTTCATTTATTTTAAGCATAGTTTTAAAAGAATATTACCAAGGATTGCATTATATACCTGAATATAAAAACACCATAATAACCACCCACCTGGCACAAACACAACTCGTTCACATCGTCCACAACAAAACACAACACCTTTGGTAACACTTAAAATAAGTCAGTGTAATCTTAGCATCCTGGTACTAGTCCAGTAAAGAGGAAGGGGGGGGCGATTTCCCCGTACAGGGCTGTTTTGTCTGGCTGCAAACTTACTATGGCGAACTACCTATAGTGAACAGACTGCGACAAACAGAAAGTGGATGGCAAGTTAAAGGGAAGGATCGTTCAGAGGGGTAAGGCAAGTATTGGTCAGAAGGGGAAGGGTAGTTAAGAGTACAAAAAGTTTTATTAATAGGTCATAGGGAAGCAGTAAGGTTGAGTGTAAGGAGGGTGCCAATAGGTCTGAGGCATAGTTTTGTAATAGTTTAGGATGGTCGGAACCGAGGCTGAGTGTAAGTTCCCAAGGCATAGGGTATAATAGACTGTAGGGTCTAGGTTTAAGGTCCCAAGTAAGACTGATTTAAAGTCTGAGATTAGGTCCCCTCAAGGTCGTCTCAGCGCAGGTCCGTTCAGTAAACCGCTACCAGCCAGTCTGTGATAACAAATCATTCCATATAGGATTTAAGTTTAATTACCCTTCCTCCTGACACTTGGCTTTTTCACTCTGGTTTGCTCAGCAGCTTCCATCTTTATTGTTCATTCATCCACTACTACTTTGGTAAAACTTAATACATGGATGTGTCATGTGAAACATCCTGGGATTGGTCCAGGATAGAGGGGTGATGTGGCAGAACGGAAAAAGGTTCATTCATAGGCAGCAGCCTGTCCTAGGGTAAGGGAGACAGAGGTCATAGTACTAAAAAGTATCGGCCCAAGAGGATGGTAAATTCAGGAGTACAAAGCTGTCCTCGCTCTCCTATCGTCCGTCGGGCGAGACCTGAGAGAGAGGATTGAGTCACAGCCAATTTAATTGGGGTGTAAAATTACACTCCACAACCCAGGCAGGCATCTCACCCATCTACTTTCTTAGTCTAAGCCCGCATAAACCAAACCAGTTGAGGAAGAGCCCCCTTAATTGAACCCGAGTAAATTATACACTCGATTGAGAGAGACGCCTACCCAATCAGTATAAGCATTCACCAGTAATTAATACCCTCAATCCCAGCCAGGTAATAAGCCCACATAACCCCAGGTATAAGCATATAAGCCCATTCATTCGTGGAGAACAACAAGCAATATGGGAGTTGTCGGCTTCAACAATAAAAGAGAATAGAGCGGTCGAGCCAGCCCTCTACGTCCGATCCGAGTCCTGTTGGTGAACCAACTTACTTTATTGGCTCGACACCATCTGTAAAAGCGCATAAGACTCCTTTAACTCACTCGGGGCACTCCCGCCGCCATCTTGACAACCGACAAGGAGAGAGGCAGCAGATAAAAGCGACTGATATACTATTTATCCCCCTCCCCTAACACTCTTCCACCAATGGATAAAAGTAACCGAAATAAATAGAAAGAAGCTCTCTTAAATTGCTTATTAATTAAATGAAAAGATAAAGAAGATGATTCTATCAAAGCTATTGGCGGGCATATGCAGACCTCCTTTCAAGGCCTTATTATCAAAGGATTAAACTTTTAAGTATGGAACGACCCAGTGAGGTTCTCTTTACAGAGACAAGGAGATAAGTAAGGCTTTACGAGGGGAAGGTTCTCTGTACTAAGTATAGCTTTACCTTCCTTATCAATTTTGGGCAATTATACATTTTGTCAGAAAAAAAATTATTGATATAGTTATTTATAGAGTGAACGGAGAACAATTTCACCTATTTTTTGCTTGGATATCTTTATTATAGCTTTTATCCCGCCTATAGATGATTTGCCTTCCTAATCTGAACCGCACCAATAATATTAAGATAATAATGAATCTGCTTTGCATGGAATATTAATACATTTGTTTCGGGGCATCCCGAGACCGCACAAGGGCAAAGTAGTCTACTCGTTTTCATATCATAGTCGGGTGTTTATACAGGCTTTCTTGTCACTTTTTAAGGAGGGAAAGCATTTATTTGGTCCTTAGCTTAATACTATCCACATACTGATCCAACTTGGTGGGGAGCACTCGGGGAATATATTATAAGGGCGGAACCCATTTACTAAATAAATTGCCCCGCACAGCCCGGCCGGGGCTTCTGTTAAACAAGTTGAGGCAGATAAATCCGTAAAAAACAACAATTAGGCACAGCTACAGGAATATTTCCGAATCCAATCTGGATATAATCTCTCCGAATCCAATAGGCCATATGCTACTAAGTAAATGTTTATAATAAGAGCTAGCTAGGGTTTTTCTGCGGTAAAGCATTACGTAGATATATAAGAGGAATCGTATGCAGGACGTTTAAGTAGGAATGAAACATGTCTATAATGGGAGGAGAGCTTATTCTATATCGGAGGGGCCTGTTTCCCTCACCCAGCAGTGACCCATCTCTCTCCTTCACTTGTTGTTAAAATCAATTTTTGTTCCCTACTGAATTCACTCACTGTATCTCCCGAGACATAAAAGCTTCCTTCCAGCTTGCTGGGATTTACTTATAGTTCTGCATAGTCCTCGGATTCATTAAACTTAATTATCTGAGAGGATAATTTAAAGGGCTTAAAGATTGAAGTTGGAAGAGGTGCCCTACTTACTATATAAAGGGGTTAATGGGAGTTTTTACAGATTGGCTTCTCTGAAGACCTTGGTTGACTATATCGAAGAGTTTTACATATTAATATACGCAATTACGAAATGCCTAGCAAGGGCCGCCCGCCCTCTATCTAGGGCCCAGTAAACTAAGTCCTGCTTGCGAGCCTATCTCTCGCGAGCCATCGTTTAAAGAACTGATTCAACCTGTTTTCAAGTAGGAAGCATTTTCTATGAGTAGTCGTCATTAGAAGCAGGCTCCAGCCTAAACTTTGTTCCCAAGTAAGCAGCCAACCTAACTCTATTCGAAGCAGACCGTACAGCCCAACTTATATATTAGGCGTGGCGTAATCATGGCCTCTCTCCGTACACCTTCTTAACCAATTGACAGCAGCTTTCGTAGCCATTCCTAATGTTTTTTCTTTATGTCTCAGCGAGTGATTAGCGGAGCCCGCCCTAGTTTTACTAGGGGCTAAGTCACTTCCCAATTATTAGATAGAAATTGGTCCCCATCCCTGTCGCAATAAGGAGGTTCAGGTGCCACTGATCTCTGGGACAAGCAGACCAGACGGGGTTGGATCGACCATTTCTTTTCCACCTATCCCCTAATCACTTTTTTATTCCTACCCACCGATATGGCGGGTTTGTGGCACTACGTTTAAAACAGACTTGCTTAGAAAGAGAAAAGGAAATTAGTAGGAGATCACTTCCATATCCGGGTGTGGGTCCACTATTTAGTCTATAATACGAATACCTATCGCAGCAGGGACTACAATAAGAATAATGAGGGCACAGGAGGGATGGGGTTAAATGGAAGCACAGTGAGGAATAAATCAGAATAATGGTTTTGGTATTACTCCCAAGGATTCGTAGATATATTTGAGTGAACAATTATCTACGTATTAACAAGTTATTGTACATCGTTTGATGCGCACACTCTTGTTCCCAACCAGATATTTGGGAGTGCATTATTTGCTCTAGGCATGGGTGCCGGGCGACTAGCTCTAAGAAGCAGTGGAGGAGCTCCGGTTTGGCCGTGAATGGGATAGAAGCATATTTTGAGTTCGCATAAGTAGGGTAGGGTTGGCCTCTACATTCCCACCAAGCAATTTATTTAAACAGTGCTCTTGATGAACAGATAGGTATATTGATTGGATTTAGAGTCCTCCCCATACCGACTAGTATTGACGCTTATGAGAGAACCTAACTGGCTTGACTTGTGTTATAGTTAACTGTATCAACCTTTCGATGAACCCAGTTGACTACTATTGAACAACGGAGAACTATTAGATCGGTCTTTCCGCTACTGATTAAGCAGAATTTAACTGCTCCTTACTTAAACATAGTAGGTAGGTACCTTCCCTGTCCCCCCCAGGACGGCGTTCTCTAGTAATGGATAGGTATACTACTTATGGATGAACAGGTAGGGATACTAGAATTTAAATGAGCCTAATTAGAGTTATTTACTATAAAATAAGCTTTATGGGAGAAATATATAATAGTGTGGATAGAGAGGTATACTAATTGGATTTACGGATCTGCATGGGCTAAACTAATCCTACCCGTACCTACTTGTTGCTAACCCCACTTAGATCGCTCACGCAGTAGTTTGGTTACAGCTCATAGCCGGGGGAGAGGGATGGATAAACGAAGTGGCTTATGCATAATATATGGTCTCCTAGCAAACTAATTCTTGGATGACTATACTGGTATTTACGGATCCCCCTATTTTGGCTTCGATGCTTACAGGGCTTTGTGATAGGGATTGACTAGTTAGTCAACAGCTTTACTGGGTTTAAGCGAGCTCCTGATGGATAGATAGGGATACTACGGAGTCCCCTAGTGAAAATGAGCCCTTGATGAACGGATAGGGATACCATTAGCCTAGCCCTCCCCGGCGCTTGTTTCAATAAATGGTTTGTTATTCAATTACTATAACCGAAAATGAATTCTATAATGCAAAGCGTGTCTCTCCGCTGCGACCGCTTTATCCCCTTCCGGAGGATGATACGTAAAACTATGAATTTTTGGGAAACGTAGATATGCCGCCCTTCATCGAAGTGAATATTTTCATTATGGAGTCAGATGATGACATGCTAAAAAAACTAAAAGAGACTAATCCTACGGCCTTTAGTCGTATGGGCATGGGATAAAAACCATATGAACATTGTGTAGATGCCACTTACTTGGTCACTCGAGTATTTTACTTCGACACGCAAGTTAGGAGGTTTTCTGTTATACTGAGGTTACTTACCCTACTAGAATATGATGCCACCTTTTCTTTGAGTGAAAGCCCTGTCTGTACACATGTATAAGCACACAGAGTAAGCCCTATACCACTCTTTAGTATTCTCGTTGGTCAAGAGAAACAAGCCTTAAATAGTCTCGCCCATGCACTTTGATCCAAGTGAATACCGCCTTAAGCTTGAGACATTTACTTAAGCTTTATTGACAGAACTACCAGACAAATCAGAGTTATTGGATCTTCTGCTGTTGGATCTACACCCATTCCACCTTATCTTTCCTGAATTTACCTGTTGGACCGGATAGAAAGGCCACCTTGTCTCTCGCAAATTTATAAGTTCTCATAAGGCCAGGTTCAGCTTATATATCATCCGGATAGACACCTATTACAACCCTATTTATAGAAGATTAGGCTCATGCTCTTGATCCAAATGGGCATGCTATTTCCTAACGGAATTTACCATATTCGTCACTACCTTTCAGTGACCTTTATCCACTTTTATTCATTTTAGTGAGGCTAAAGGAAGGCTCTTGCTTGGTGAAAGGCCCTTCCTTGTGAAAGGCTTTTGGTTATTGGTTATTCCCTCGCCGAAGACTGGCTTTGTTATGTGGACTCCTCATTCAGCAGCTTAACCTCCTCATCGAGTGGAATAAAATTAATCAATCAGTTTACTTTGGTGTGGATAAGTGGTTGCCTCTTTGGGGAAATTAATCCTCTCCTTCCTGCTAAAAGTGCTCAAAATGGACTTCTATTTATTTCCTTTTCTATGACCAATCCGTGTGGGAATGCCCCCTACCGGGCATATCAAACCTGCGGATAGCTCCGACCACTGACGCAGACAACCAAGAACGACAAGAGGAAGGAACGAAGCATGCGAGAAGACAGACAGGCTGATGAAGCCAGCTGGGAATGAAGGATAAAAAGGAAATAAGGCCGAGGCCAAGGTTGCAGCTTCCCTAATAATTAAGGGAGATAGAAAAGCCGCGGCGATGTGGCCAAGGAATGAATGAATGAAATGAGGCCCAGAGCGAATGACGAGAGGGCAGACGATCACCCATGATGGGACAGACAGTAGGTCCAAAGGATACAATCGCTATAGCTTCGAGCGATTTATAGGGTTAGATAGATCAAGTAGTTGGGTGATCACTAACGTGCCTTCATTCAACTGGGATGGGACGAAGTCTTTTCTCTTTTTAGAATATTGGATTGGTTTTATTAACAGTAAAGTGCCACCTTGAAATGGCTGGAGTAAACACCTAAATTTCCCAATCGGTGGGAATTTTCGATTGGCTCCCCGATTCAGATAGGATTGTCGAGCCACTCGGATAGTTGAAACAAGTGGATCTAACGCTCCTAAATAAATATAGACATCTCTGGTTATATGGTCACGATAGGCTTTCACAAACCCGCGACGTGTAGCTAGCTCTATTACAGAGCGAGGCAATATACCTAAAATTATAGTGTCCCCTAGTTCTACCAGTATGGAGAGACACAACCGCATCTCCACCACCTGATAGAGTAGCTCTCGCTCGGAGATGCAGCGAACAAGAGAGGAGAAGGAAGGACCTCAAGTTATCAACAACAGATTACAAGAGAAGGGAAATACCCTCTTTAATAATAGGAATTATTTATATTGCAACTGTTCGGATAGAGCATGTTCAGATATTGACGTAAGTCAATAAATCCCTCTGGGATCTTATACAGCGAGCAAAGTTTCCCCTTGAGAGGCGGTTAAACAACGTGCGATTAATCAATGGTCATGAATACTGGAGGGAATCATCTCCCATTTCGCTTTTATCATATCAGTTTTTGCTTTAAGTCAGATAAAGCTGCAGCTTCAGCAGGTTCAGCTAACCATAATAAACAACAATGCAAATAAAGAGCCCGATAATCCTTTTATTAGCTAAGCTCATTGATCCTCACTCATCTATCTTGGTATAGACCTTCCTTTCTTGTCATACGATCGGAGACCTTGTATTCCCTATTACTTCGGCATGATCACAGGTAAATTAAAGTATTATCTCTATTTGCCTTCTAAATAAAACCCTATCTTTTTCCAGCCCGCCTGCAATCAGTCTAGCAAGCAGCATCCTGCCCGCTTTTTAATAAATATATTATTTCCCCCCCTGTTCTTTAGTACCATATCTGTGTGCCTCCCTGTGGATTAGGCCTCACCCTGTGTAAATGTCTCGGTCTAGTACGCGTTGGTCCCACACAACGAACAAACAAACATGATTTGACTCGTTGTTTATTTAGGGAATGGGTGGGTGCTAAGGATCACCTCAAATGAAAGAGTGAAACGTAGAGATGCAAGTCTCATATATCTATAATTTCAGTTACGCAAAAGGTATGAAGGGCTCTGTGTTCCCCATTTCTTTTTGACTGTGTGGAAGTAAGTCCCAAAAAAGACTGAACCACTTTGGGCGGGCCTAATGTAAGACGGGACCATCTTATTCCAACGAATGTGTATGTTCCGTCTTATGCCGTATGTACTGAGATTCCTCGGGAGACATGGTAAAAACCCGCCCCCAAAAAGGAGATAACTTAATCCGTATTCTGGCACTAAGCCAGATTATATCGTACTATCATCACCATTTACTTCCTATCCTGTACTTATAGCAGTATTGTTATCTAGCTTGATGCCGACGTAATCACAGCAGTAGCACCAGCTTACCATAGCTAGATCCCACAGGACAGCAGATAAAACCATTCCCAGAGCTAACTATTATTTCCATAAGCAATACGGGAGCTAACCTACGACTAATTCCAGATCAAAGAACAACCAACCCCCAAACTAACCAACCAACGACTAACTATGGGTATGCATCATATAATAAAGCTATGCTCCTCTTATAAATGAAATCCTTTTCTTTCTTTCTCTTTTGTCCATCCTATCTATCCCAGTGTGATGTGTGGCCAAAGCGTAAGAGGTTTCTTGGCTGGAGCAGTCCTGATCCTGGCGTGAAGCTGGTGAGGTCATATGAATAGAGCGTATGTCTAGTGCGTATGTATAGGGCGTGAAGCTAAGTGATCATAGGGCGTGAGGGTAAAGCGTGATGTAAGAGCGTGATGTTAATGCCAACACCTACCACCTAACAACCACCTACCTAACCTAGCCAACCTACTACAATGTAAATGGTGCTTGAAAATAAATGTCAAGTGGTGCAAAAGGTTTAAAACCCAAATAAGTAAAAGACAGAGTATGACCTATAGAGTGGTGAAGAGCCCATTATAGGCATGCTAAATGTCCCAGGCGGGAGCCATCTATGAACCCTTTACCTTCCCCTTCACTTATTTTATTATGGGTGGTACCACTATTAACTTATGTGTATATGACCCCGCCGAAAAGCCAATACAATTCATCCATTAGGAACCACCACATTCTTGGATAGTACCCCCTACTCATTAGAAGCATTTAAACCCGACACCTTATCCTTATGGCGATTACCAATTACCCATGGCCCATTCTATTGTGGTGCTTGCCATACTTAATCTTTTGTCCCCATTCACTTACTTTCTTTTTTTAGCTCCACATTCCAACCTGACCGGGGGGAATTCACCGATAGGGCCGCCATCGGAAAAAATAGAAGGGCCAGGACCCGGTTTTCCTTAAGGGAAGAAATAGAAGGTCCTAACTCAATCATAGTGGCTTACCTGAGAAGAGCTTCGGTAAAAGTCGGTAATACTTTTCAGGTCCTGGAGCGTAGCTCAGGGTTATGTGCCTTCGCTATCTCAGGGAATACTTTTTTTTAGGGACCAACCCCACTTGATAAGGCACAGACAGTAAGTAGAGCGTTGTCAATTTGATAATTCTCCCGCATCACTAGAAGGATAGGAACGTGCCTGTGCCTTCGCTGGAGTATACCTTACCAGAGCCAGCCAGATAGGTTGGTTTATTGTATCTTACCTGACGTTGCGTTATTGGTTGGAACTACGAAACCTGAGCTATAGGTGCTCTGCGGTTGATCAGAGCCCTTCGTTAGGCTCTTCGGTAGTTAACCTTATACCAACTGTATAAAGACTTCTTCTTCCAAGCCTCCATCGGCAAACTAAAATAAGAGTGAGTATTTCAAGTCCTTTCTTTCCTAGCTTTCCTGGTGAACTGAACACTTCTTTTGCTTATCATTTCTTTTTATCGAAAGCAATCATGAAGAACCAAATTATTTAGGTAGAAATAGCACGGAGGCTGCACTCTCCCATTTATTCATAGTGGGATTGAGCTCAGTCGATTGGTCTAATCAATCTAGCGGGAGATGCTTTATTGGGTTGTTCCTAACTAGCGGGCGGGAGATGGATGGTTCATCCAGTTTCGGGCTATAGAACAGGAGAGCGGATTACTTAATTGCTTGCTCGTTGGGACATCTTTTGCAGCATAGTATTGCTGCCAATCTTTCATAGATAAATCAATAGTTTGGGGTATAGGAGGAATCGAGAAAACCAATCAATAGCCTTAAGCCTTATATATATAGCAGAACATGCATGAATGACTCGGCATCATCAATATATCTTCTCGGATCGGGTTAGTACTTATTATCCTCGGCTTGGCAATCGGAAAACATGACTTGAAACTCGGTCATCAGCACTCGGCAGAAGGAGGACTTTTCATCCCTGCCTATCGGACGGACAACCCTCATCTCAGTCCCACTTTTCAATCTATGGGAATAATCTCAATTGGGTTTGGTCCCCCTTCTTTGTAGGTAGCTGGACTTTATGGTCAAGGGACTAAAGTAATGCGGAGATAGGCCAATGGATAGCGCTGAAATCGTATCGCCCCATCCATATGTAAGTAAGGTAAGGCATAACGTATTGAAAGCTAGGCGTAACATAGGTATATTGAAAGCCCCCTGAAGACTAATAGTAAAACAAAAAACTAATTAGTAATTAACCTTTGTTTGAGGGGAAAAAATGAGGCGAAGCGTATTGAAAGCCAGTAAGTAAGTAATACCGCGGAAACGTGCACCCATACCCCCCCCTATATATATAGAGATATATCTGACCTGGTATGCTCGGTAATCATTTAATCAATCACACCAGAGATCGTACTAAACCTGATTGATCCCAAACGCTTGGAATATGCTTTCCTTCCTTAGGGGGTAAAAATGTGAGAATATTTGGTGGCCAGATGGGTTCATTATTTAAAAACCATATATTGAGGGAGTTCGAGGAACTAGAACTCATCGTCATTAACTCCCATGAAGAGGAAAGAGGAATGGGGCTGTTAGTGGTTGGAATGCATTTGGGATCCAGATCACTGTGCCTCAAAATGATTAAGCATAGGATCTTGAAAGCATTTGAAACGCACTATAGCAAGGTAACACTAGTGCATTTCAAATGCTCAAAAGGGAGGAATTCCTGGTGTCATTATCTGAATTCCTTCCTCTGTGTTCCCCCGATTAATCTTTCATTCCTTTGTGGGATATCCTTCCCAGAAAGAATAATATGTGCCCTTGCTTATAAAAATCAGATTTGGTTTGAGCGAGCACAGGACATGTATTACCGGAAGGAGGGTAGGGGATCTGAAGAGATCGAAGAGTATACACTATATGTTACCTTGTTTTTAATGCTTGTTGGATCCTCTGGCTTAATAGTGGGGATCACCCACGGAACAATAGTTTTTCTCGTCTTGCTTTTTCTTTATTATTTTATCTACGGCGTCGTTTCTTTGGTCCCTTAAGTACCCCATAATCCTCATTTGGAACCGGTTCCCTTGTTCCGAGAGACAAAAAGCTGGCTGGCTTTCTTTGTTTCGGTTGGTTTCAACCATTTTCTCGTCTATGCTGAACTGTACCGGTACCCGAGAGACAAAAGCTGGGTTGCTTTCTCTGTTTCGCTTCGAATCCGGACGTATCAGATTCTCCTTTATGTTCTTTCACGCTCACTCATTCATATAAGAAAAAGCAAAACTATTTTTAGTTATAGACATAATCAAACATAAGTGAGGCAGGCAACAACCTTTGGTTCCTTCATTTCCCACCTGGACAAGGCCAGGTTCTCAAAATATAGATTACAGTTTACTCCCGATACGCCACCCTTCATTAGTGAATATACCACGATATCAAGGCGTGGTACGGCTGGTCTTGTTTGCTGGGATTAATGCAAATCCATCGAACAAAATTACTAACTGACACGCCACCATAATCCTTGAAGTGAGTGTCTCCTAAATTTAAAATATTTACAAGGGTTAGGCATAGCAGTTATAAGCTTAGGCGAGTGCTTATATAAATTGATTCTATCCTCCCATCGGAGCTATAGTAGTTCCAGGTGCCCTTTACACCCCCTGGCCGGGAGCGGGGCCTGCCTAAATTATCTATCCGGCCTCTACCTCCCATCCATCCTTCATAACCCGGTCCACCAGAGAGAGTATTTTTACTATCCTTCACCCCCTCTCCACCGATTAAATAAATAAAAGGAATCCCTTAAACCACCTTCCTTTCGACCCACCGTGGGCCTTAACCGGGCGGGGGTGTATGGGCTAGGATGGAAGGCAATACAGTTAAGTCTCTACCGGAATTGGAACTAAATATCGTTGTCCTTCCTCTAAATTGTTTCTATCCTCTAATCTTAGTTGAGGGCACGGTGATCAGTTCTATTGATCAGATGCCGTTGAGGGTGTAGTCGAGGGTGTATTCCACTCCCAGGGGTAAAGTCTTAATTTGGTCGATGTGACGTATAGAATCTGGCCGGCTAGTCAATACAGCATTGGATTGATAGCTAGTCGATGTATAGTCCCCCCCCTACGGCTGATTATTCTTTCCCGTCCTACAGGGAGTGCTCCATCGGGGGTTCCACCCTTACCACCACACCTAAGGGTGGCATGTTGGCTGGCCCTCCTGAACCGGGGGTGAGGACAGGTAACCTGATAAAAGCAGCAGGGAGGAAGGCGGATGTTACTTGTTTATAGGGCAGTTTGGAAGTTAGCCCATGGAGCACCATCCAGTAGACAACTAGAACCATGACCTATTACCGTCCGTTGGGAGGCAGCCAGAGGAAGGTAGAGAGAGGTCCAACTAGCCGGAAGTCACGAGTTCACAATAAATAAGGAATTCAACGAATACTTTCAATAAAGAATACGAAGGCGGGCGAAGCGTGGAATGCGAGTTGGCGTCACTAGTTCAATATATGTCGTGAACGGTGGTGGAACGGAGTAGAAGTTGGTCTCCGGTGCGAGTAGACCGCTAGGCAGAGCTTGAAACCTTTCTATCTGTAATTACGCGTTGATTTAAACATAACTAAAAATGGATGATAATAGATAGATCTCTTTCTTACCATACTTCTATTTCTTATACTAAAAGAGCGGAGTTATATAGTAAATTATATATACAATTGAACAAGTGATAACCTGGCTTTCTCTCTGGCTCTTAACGCCACCTTCCCACTCTTCAATTTCCCTTCTCGATACGCTCATCGTTTTCGTAACCACTCGGAACCAAAGGCTGTAATGAATGCTGCACCAGAAGGCATGGATGTAAGGCTGCGCCTTCCAAAGGGAATAACTAGCGAACACTAGCGAACACTTTTGAACCACCAGTGAGTTCAGAAGGCCCTTTCAGAAGCCCCTCGCTAGCGCTCGAATGAATGACTTCAGGTGGATGTTGATTGACCAGCCATCCTGTTGCCCCAAAACCATAACCATCCAGCCTTAGGCACACCAGTGATCCATGTGGTGGGTGGACAAAAGTAAATAAGTGATTTGGTTAGCTCGCCAATACACTCTATTCAACAGGGGTTAGCCCGGCCCGACTCCGACTATAGAGAGTCGCTCTCGATAACTCGACGGATCGAGTACCGATTATAGAATAGATAAAAGATAGGGGCCCCTATGGTCAATATCTACCATCCATCCATCCATTATGATACATGATATCAGTCATAAGTTGTACATTCATCCATTCAATTCATATTACGTATGTTACTATTGGCCCTCCCTATTTCATGACTACATTCATGTTATAAAGTGATGTGTTAATTGTCAATTTTTACTTAAAAGCCATGAGCTCCACTAGCTCTACTACACCCTGTTATTACTACTGGTCACTTTTTTCAATAGGGGATCCAGTTTATGGAGCATTTACCTGCATCCATTGTTAGTCACAAGTATGTATTTGTAGTTGTTGATTACATAATTAAGTGGGCCGAACTATGGCATTCTTACTATTTCCTTTTTACTCAGCAGCCAGCCTACCTTCCTTTTACTTTACTTTTACCAACCGAGCACCCATCTGTTCTATTTACCCACCTCTAAAATAGATATTCCTCTCATTTACCTAACTTACTTAATGCCCCAACCTCTTCTTGCTTCAGGTCAGGCAGGATGGAAGGAATCCAGTCTCAGCATTCTCTTGTAGGGACGGGATTTTCCTTACCCTTGACTTTATTTACTGCCTTCTTCATCCTAGTCGAGGGAGTGAGGCCCAACCCCAGTGATGAAGCCAGGAACACGTAGGGGAGATGCATGCTATGAACCCTTTATTGCCTTCCCTTATGAATTATGGTACCGTGTATCACCTATTTGTCCGGCCTCACCTTTTGTTTTATATGAGGTGATTCTTTATATATGATGTTATTTCTTTATACAAGTTAGATCTTTATCCGTATCTATCTAGAGTTTCCTACACTTTTATCCAAGCAAGGGATATTACAGTCTACAGTTCACAATGAGATGCATCCGAGCAGCAAGAGAGATGGTTTTTTCGTTCGATGGAGGCAGCGATGCCAAAGCAGGGGGAAGGTGTAAAGTTCGAGGAGATCTAAGGAGGTCCTCTCTCAGGCAAGTGGGAATGACGTAAGGAATGGCGTTCCACAAATATATTTTGTCTCTTTCCTAATTTTACTTATTGGGTGGGGCCCGGTTTTATTATCCAAGCAGCCACCCTTTCCTTTCCTTTTTTCTGCCCGCTATCAATAAATAAAGAGGCGTCGAGGTTCTCGCTGAACCTAAAGGTGATCGAGTCCATCCGGCGTATCATAGATAAACTTCATAAAAAAGCATAGTTCAGTAATAAGAAAATTCATTTCAGTGGTCCGAGGATGGCCCTATTCTTTCCCGTTACTGTAGGCAGCGCGCAATAGATTGATGGGATAGAAGTCAAGACCAGCCAGCTATTGGTTCGAAGGGCCCTAAATAAAATGAACCCTCGACCTGCCTTCATCGACCTGATTTAGACCTCGATTGAGACCACCCGTCTTTCTATTACTCGAATCTATCTCCCACCCTATCCCCTTCCTTCAATAGGTGGCTAAGCGGGAAAGAATTCCCCCGCGGTCGAGTACCTAAACTCCTTTTTATTACGTTCGTTTCCATCGTTTGTCATACCGATTGATGGGTATGGGTGCTTCCCGATCAGATTATACAAGGAATAGCTGAATAAAGAGCAAATCTGGGGAGACATAGAGTAACTAGTGGAGATACCATGATAGTAAATAGGATAGAGAGCAATAATATATAAAGAACTAAACATCAAGGGAAAGGAAGAGCCAGATAGAAACAAGTAAGTGAACCAAAGGTCCGAGTGGAGATTACAGATTGCTAAGCTAGGTTTAGTTATCAGAGTAAGGCTTCGTTCTCAGATAGAAGTTTAGTTTTAGTTACTGAGGTTTAGTGATAGTTATATAGGCTTAGTCAATAGTATTAGTCGTTCTATCCAACTTCTGACCCATGAATGAGAGATTGTTCCATAAGGGCCCTTATCAATAGAAAAAGCCACGGAGAGTGGGTGGATCAATGATTACTTTCCTTGTCTTGGTTGGAGTAGTGCCTACCTGATGACCCTGATGACCTAGAGGGTTGGCCTATAGATCGTGAACTGCCTTCTCTCTTCTCTCTGATATGGCCCAAACTGATGCTGAGCTGAGGGCGTCTACTGCCTTACCTCTGATTCTCTCTCTCAATAGCCAAGCGATAAAGGGTCCTTCTCTATAACTACTGGATGCTCTCTCTCTACAGCCAAGTGCGAAAAGGGTGGGTACACGGCAAAGCTGCTGATACTGGTTGGTTGCAGCAAGCACTACTATTATCGCTCTTCTCTTCTCTAGTTGGGGCCATACTGAACAACCCTATCTGTCTGTCTGTCATCCATCCTTTCCCTATTAGTAGTAGTGGGGCCATAAAATGAATTTATTCAAGAAAGATCTACGCTTTGAAGGAAGCCCGTCGTGCTGAGATTACAGCATCACAGATGTCACCATTAAAGTTACCTGTCAACACCAGCCAAGGTGGCCAAGTCACTCGAAAAAGACTATTTCTGGAGGAGATTCCCTTATGAGGTTTCAGATCTCAGAGCGGGCTTGTACCATAGTCTCCTGAGTAAGGGTCAGGATGAAAAATGGCGTAAGACAACTTCACGTATCGAGGGGCGCAGCGATCGGGTGTGTTTTGTTTCCCGTCTATGGTGCCCACCCGGGCCGGGATGACATTTCAGATCGGAGTGCCAAGGTCCAGGCGTGATATTTTGGCTATTCCTTGCCCCGAGCGCTTCGATGGGAACAAATTGGACGAGCTTCCATACAGCATTGTACTGGCTTCCCATAGAGCTGTTGCACTGCTTCCAGAAAGCATTCAC
>Ga0233342_1000213_pt1 | contig 18017 bp, 12 predicted proteins | sample GEONDECOMP273_FD_180706 | JGI IMG/M metagenome (GOLD analysis project Ga0233342, IMG submission 180706) | Leaf litter microbial communities from Shasta-Trinity National Forest, California, United States - GEON-DECOMP-273 | ecosystem: Environmental > Terrestrial > Plant litter > Unclassified...
CCGGTGTCGGGTTTCCGGCGGGTATGAGGTAGTAAGGGGTGTTGAGAGGTGTGAGGGGTGGGGTGAGGTACGAACCTAAAATAGTAGGAGGGCGAGAACTTCACGTACCTCAATGAAAAATGAGAGGGAGGTATTATAATGTATGACCTTTTTTAGATGGATGTGGATTACCCTTTTGAGATGGATGTAGGTCACTTATTCCCTCCGTACCAGCTACCCGACCGTTCCTTCCTGCCTAAAAAGTGACTTCCTTCCCTAGGTGGGCTGATTCGACTTGGGGTAACATTCATTGGTTGGTCGAGTGATCTAAAGGCTGAGCTGATTCAACAAGCACCCACCTATAAAGAAAGTTGTGGTTATGATAAATATCCCGGATTATCTTCCAACATGAAAGGAAGGCCGCCATCAGAATAAATATAGGGAAGCTATAAAGCGGAGCTACGCGTAAGTGATAACCTAGCAGACAAGCCAGCCAGCAGAGCTACGCGGGATAACCCTGAATCCGCTACGAGGGAGGGATAACGCTACTATCCTTATCTAGCTGAATAACTAGCACGAGGTAGGGAAGTGCTTATACTGGAACAACTGGGTGGGACAGATGGGAACTACTTATTTAGGTGACTTAATATCCATATTATTATTTTCCCATAGTTTGTGCAAGTGCATCAGGCCCCTACCCGTAGGACTATAGGGGGGGTATAGTTTCCCGCTGACTGGAATTTATAGGTATACGTATAAAGACTATAGTCTCGCTTGTTTCCCATAAACAATGACAAAGCTAGTAGCAGTGGAACCTAGTTATATATGAGCATAGCATCTATAAGTTTTACTTTCATTAAACAATAAATAATTCATTATATATATATGATGCACTATATAAGTTAAACAATTACAGATCAAAAACATCAACAACAAGATGGAACGAAGATTTTACCTTAGTATAATTACCCATGTTTAATCTAATCAAATGAGTTTTGATCATGCATTTTGAATAATAAATCTATCATCGGATCATTTAAGCGGATTCTGTATGTAGTCACAAGAGCATATACAGGAGGCTAGCTAGGTTTCATACAATTCCGTGTTTTCATAGGTCGGCATGGCACTAGAAATAGCAATTCATGCTTGTAAGAGGGTGCAGTGTCTTCACGCAGGTCAGCTACAGCAGCCCAATCTAATAAAAATGAGCATATAGGCGTTGTTCCACTTGCCCCATTTGGCATAATGTGAGTGAGAGCGAACTCCTTCAGCAGCTTTAACTCATAAATATAAAGGGTTTGCTTGCTAAGCAAATAACCCATGCCATAACTCTCTCAACAACTCAATAGGGAGTTAGTATGAGCTTTTAGTATGAGCTTATTGACTCGCATCTAGACGTTGTTTTACTGAAAAACTCCTCAATTCGTAGCATCTTCCTTCGAGTTGTTCTCCCTGCTCCATACCCAGCGGGTCAGCAGGATGTATAAATTGGAATGTGTCTTAATCGGAATCAGGTCCATGACCCACCAAGAGAAGAGCGAGCTGCCCCATGCATTGAACGGGCTGCGTAGACTCCATTCTATTCTATTGCTAAAGAAACCGTTCACTCAGCAACCAGAGATACTGTTATCCCTGCACCAGGGACCTGCACTTATCAATAAGGGAGTTTGTAAGCAAAGCTCACTCCTTCTGAACTAGGTCATTTCGTGTAGTTTCCCTAGCCCGTGTGACATGTAGTCTCAGCTCAACAATCCGTAGGAAATACAAGGCGCCTATCAATATGACACCTAACAAGAAGGTAATTTATTTACAGTGGGTGGTGAACTCTATAGGTAGGATTTGAAATTCACATTATTTAGTTAATATGCGTTAGTCTAAATAGCTAGCTCTAGTCTTAACTTTTCCATGGATGGACACACACTGTTATAGTTAAGCCTTAGTCATCAGTCCATATAGTAGGTTCCATGGAAACATTATTCTGCCCCGTTGCAATAAATAGAAATTAGTTGCACTTCAGTATATTGATTGGGGGGGTGTATTATATAATAAAACACGCCCCACAACAAGGAGGCAAGCAACAATCAACGATCACCAACAAGGAGCTCCCTTTGCTTGCTGTTTTTGCTGTTTTTGCTGCTTTGGTGCTTAGTGGCAGGTGCAGGTGCTATTGACTGACTGTGCTGCTTATGTGGCTGCAGCTAGTGGTAGTGCATGGATTGATTGCTGGATCGGGGTGTGGGCATCTTACTCACAACATCGACCGCCCATGCCAATAACATATATATATATTATCATAGGAGGATTTATTCATAAATAGATCTCCAAGTGGGGTCTTCAACTTTAACTTGGTCTCTCTTATCCCAACCTATTGTTCCGGCCGGAACATTTTTCCCTTCTTACAAATCCCATCCATAAAGTTGTAAAGGAGCAGAAAATTCTAACTTAAAAGAGCAGGCAGTAACAAATATAGAGCTGGTTGTTATGATAATTTACGAGATTTCATGCCCTACCCGCCAGCCCTATATTTCATTTATTCTCTTCCCCTCAAAGATATAGCGAAGGGAGGGTATATTTATTCCCGTATCAATAAGTTAGCCTTACTTATTGGATAGGGGGGGTTTACACAATGAACCCGGTACGTTACAGTACGGGGGCGAATTATCCTGTGATTCACACCCAACTGCCTGCTGATTGATCCAACCAACTTGCTGCTCTCCAAAGGGAGGTATCTTGCTTACTTACGAGAATATACCTAGGGGGATAGACCTGGTTTAAATAGGAGCCCTGTCGAAAGAGCCCGGGTTACACAGCCCTTTTAAAGAGCCCTGTTGATTGAGCCCCGGTTCATAAAGATTGGCTACTGGTTGGCAATGACCTTCTAGCAAGGACCTTCTCTAGTTCTGATTGGCTTATGACTATGACTGATTATGACTGATGTCTACGTCTATGATCAATTAGGACTGGCTGGCTATGATGACCTTCTGACAATGACTGGTGCTTTTGATGTCAGGCTGGTCGGTCTGTAAAAGTAAGGCGGTATGGGAGCTATGTTTCTCTATAGGCTTTAAACTATGTTTCCGTATATGAAAGTTATGTATAAACCCCATGTTACTTATACGTAAGACCTTATCCCGGGGGGGGTATGAGGTCCTTCCTTCTACTCTCTCGGATATAGGAACATGGGGGACCTCACTCATTCTCATATGGTGTCTCGATGGGGGAGCTTTGGATGAGGGTGAACTGAGGACTTTAGGTAAACAACTGCAGCAGATGGAACTAAACATTTGGCATAAGATTGCTGCTATTGGACCAACTGGGAACTGGTTTATTTTATAATCACGGGCAGTATTTCACTTCGGGCAGTAGATAACAGGGTGATTCTATAACTATTTTTTTATGGGTGGGCAGCATATTCTCCAGGTCGCAAGAGATAGGAGGCAGAGATAGAGAAGATATCATCAGGCGGGAAGCAAGAGAGAGAGTAATGTATCTAATGAAGATTATTGCTAATAACTATACCTTTTAAGTTCTTTATCTCTGCCAGGATGCATGCCTTTTAATAATAGGATTAACAAATAAATACTCAATATATGATTTTGCGTATAGATGTGATACTTGCCAATTCAATTTTCATTGTAAGTTGCAATCTATGCAATCCTAACCTTGAACTTTTGCCTTTCAACTTTCACATTATGGGAGACATATGTAGTACCTAGTGTGAGGTGGTACACCGATGAGTAGTGATTGATTGACCAGACCCGATAGGGGTGATTTACCCTATTGTTACTTACCCAAGAGATATAAGTTCCCATCGTTCTCACCATAAGAGGATAGAACCCAGTTGCCAACAGACAAAAGGAAGGCCGCCAGACGAGAAAAGAGATGGCCCCAACCAAGTTCCTACCAGATGAGATATTGATTGAGTTCCTCCATGTTGTCACCGAACGAAGCACATCGAACTACATGAAACTTACCGCCAAATAGACCTAGGGACATACGTGTTATAGACGTTGATTCACCTTCGTGTGCACTTCAGATTTGATCCATGATGATTGTTCAGAAGGCGTTCCAGGAATAAATAGAATTCTGGTTGGGTAAATAAAGGTAGATTTGTGGATTCAAGTGATTGATTGAGAGATTGAGGGCCAACATCTTTTGATAGAGGTGGTCCCGCGGACAGACAAATTAGAACCAACCGGAAGACCTTGCCATAGCAGCCAGACCTATACTACCTACAACTCCAAACTCCCCTACTCCAACTCCTACTCGACCCTCGAACTCACCCTACGGAACACAAGTTACTCAATTTTATTTATGATCCGTTACTTACAATGTACTTTGAAGTTGCTGAGCCAATTGTTGTATAATAACATATCTAATGCACGCTGAGAGATATTCTCAGATTGGGAAAGGAAACCGAGAAAGAACAGAAGGCTGTATAAAAGATCGGCATACAAACAACACCTTTGCATACAAAACGCTCATAGATACCAGTTAGCAGCATAATGTTTTATTACTCTATTGTTTCATCTCACACGGCTAAATCATACGTCCGTTGGCCCACGCAAGCAAACCCGTGGCTAGTTGTCTGTGGCGGGCTAACTGAAAGGGTAATGGGTAATGTGGGCGGAGTGCGGAATGCAAAATGGAGTATCAACATAAACTACTGGCCTCGCCACTAACGGCTTTTCGCCTGTACTTTTTGGAAGTTATGTTGGAACAATAAAAAGATCTGGGAGATAAGGTCGGATATCTTTAAGGAGACAAGTTTATATGAATCTTATCTTTCTTTTTATATAGTACACAACAACACAGCGAAGTGAGTTCCACCTACAACCTTTAGCCTAAGCACAAAAAGCCTACTAACCTAGGGAGGGGCGAGAGCCTGTCTTCTGCTTAGAAGGCTAGTTTAGAACCAGTAAGGTCAAACAAATTGAGCCTTTCCCCTTTCTTTTGCCGTAGGCCAGATTGTGAAAAGCCTCGAAAAAAGAACAGAAACCTTCAGCCTTGAACCTTTTCTCTTCAGGACTAAAGCAAAGACGGCAGCAAGAAACCTCATGTGTCTTATGTGTATGGACCTTCCTAGGGCTAAGAATATATTCTAAGAGCTAACGCTCAGCCTTAGGGCATTTATTTATTTCTTTTTTTATTGAGAGATAATGGAAGAATAAGTTGTTGCGCTTATTGTGTGTAGATAACGTATATAATGCAATCATTGCGAAGTGCAGTGGGTGGGTTAACAGACTGGAGAGATCTTGATTGATTCAATTGCCAACGATACTTCTCTAACTACTTGATCTAGATCTCTACAAAGAAATATAGATATATACTCTATATAAAAAAAGAACATATATAATATATACCTATTATTATATAAGATACTATTCTTATCACCTATTATTATATAAGATACTTGCATAATATCATATCTAATATACTAATTATTATTGATAATAAGGGAACATCTATTTATCTTAATTGGGCTAAAGCTAGTAGCAGAGCCCCGAGGCTAGTAGTACCTATACAGCTCTATCTATACAGCCCTATCTAGTAGTACCTTTAGTTTTCTTTTAGAGATAAAGGCAAGTTGTTGAACTCTAGAAGTATAATTGAAACTATTGGGACTCAGAGTAGTCTTTAGAGCTAGCAGTTAGGCTTAAGAGGCAAGCGAACTCCGGCCCACAGGGTAATAAAGTCTCTGAAGGGTGGGTTCCTTGCCCGATGCGGACAAGCAACTCCGTCCTTCCTTAATAATGAAAATATACCTGAAAGAATCTAAATAGAAGCACGTATGTCTGCCAAAGGTCTTTAATCGTACCTTGCTTCGTGGAGCGGTATCGAGTAAAGAGACCTAGCCAGGGGTTAATGTGAAAATAGACCTAATGATTCCCTGAGGAGTCTATGAGGTTCAATGTCTATACCCACCTATTTCACTCATTGACGGACACCCGATTCCTATTTATTCATAAGTATGAAAAAGTTTGGGTTTTAACTTACTGCAGCGACTAGCGACAACAACCTATTCACGTTCCTGCAGCGACTACCCATTATCGACGTCCCCACCCAGCCATCCATATCCATCCAGCAACTAAGCTCTAAATTAAGCGAAAGGGCTAAAGGTCTAGTTGTTCAGGTGGGTAACTAGTGTGTGTAACAAAGGGCTAATAGTGGATCCCGTCTAAAGTCCTGGGTGAAGGTACTAGAAGCACTCAATCGTCCGTCCTAGGGTTCTGGTATCAAGGTTAAGGGTAAGGTAAAAGCCAAACCCAATACTCGAGTATGGTCTGAATTAAAGTGCCGAGTCAATTTATAAGGTAAAGTGATAAATCCAATCCATCCAGGAATCCAGTGCTAATTTTGTAAGGGGGGAGGGGGTTTATAGCAATCCCTCCTAACTAAGTGCACATTCATGGTCTAGGGCTAAAGGTATTCTATTTATTCTAGCAGGTGGGTGGAATCTTTAACCTATATGGGACCGCCCTTGAAGAATCATGTAGGCCCTTGCCCGATGCGGACAAGCACCTACGGACCTTCCTTAGGCCCCTTCAATCTTTCCTTCACCCCCGACACTTAATAAATAGAATGGAATGGAAAGGCTTACCGGAAGGAACCGGGCGTTAAGGCCATTTGTTCACCTAGGTAGGGAATTCACTTAGGTGAACCAAGCTTAAAGCTTGCTTTAAGAGGCCAGGCCCTTCCATCGCCTTTTCGGGGGGTCCTTACATTATCCGTCCCATTCTCCGGTCCTTTCGGGCCACGTTAGGTCGTGTTTTATAGATTGCCCAGGATATCTCCTAAGAGGGTGAAGCGTTGCTTCTTTTATAATGTATTTATTATCTAATTTCGGTAACTAGCCAGGTATCTAAGTGCATAAAGCCATCCCAGCCAGCAAGCCAGCTCACCAGCAAGCCAGCCCATCAAGCGATTGCTAAGAAGGTCCTATAAGGTCCACTTTGACGTCCTGACAGATGGCTTCTCAAGCGGTTGCCAAGAAGAAGGGTACAAACAGATCCTATAAGGTCCTAGAAGGTCATTGCAAAACGGGGTTGATTACGTCGGCCACAAAGAAGGGTGGGTCCTGCTTTTAAAACACTCTTGTAACTGGCTGCTTTTCTGTCGTCACAGAATGGTTTTATTACGTAAGTAATAGAGACTCGTGTATGATGGTTCACCCAAAGCGCATAGCCTTGGAAATCCGGGTTCGATTCCCTCAATACACTTGCGGTGTCGTTACGACAACCAAAATTAGAATGCTAGGATTGCCCGCATTCCCTACACTTTTGATCCCTTCTCGTCGCTCTTCTTTTAGTATTCCAACCAATGCTACATTTCCTTTTCACTATCTTTTTATCGACATAAAATGTGATGCCGTGCATCTGGAGATATTGGTCAAGCATCTACTGCAGATACGTGGAATTGATTCTACTACAATGGTGCTTAAGATAATTTGTAAATCACACTATATTATGGGGCTGCAAATTTATCTTACGAAGGACGAAATAACTCGTTATATTACATCTTTTGTTTCTCCTGATAACGTAACCTTCACTATTGACGCCCGAAAGGGGCTTAATGCTTTGTGTTCCGAAATTGTGGGTATTTATGGTACTTTTAAGACCCTGACAGGAGGACAAGCGCTTTAATGCAAACAGAACCTTCCCTTGGTGCCAGACCCCCATTTAGGTTATTCAGGGATCTTCCTGCCTAACCTTCTTTATCACATAGGAATTTATTTAGAACCGAGGAACCACCCGGAATTCGCCATGAGCCTATTTGTTTTATAAATGTGGTCGGACAAGTAAGTCTCAAATAGAGAATGTCTCTTTGATCTAACTATGAGAGTAAATGAGCTAGTGTTCATGTTGTCTAGTTGGAATCTAATTGCTAATGTCTCTGTTCTCTCAGAGGTTAGGGGCTGAGGAGAGAGAATGTCTCTTTGATCTAACTAGTTGAAGGCAGTCAATGAGCTAGTGTTAATGCTGCTAATTCACCTGAGTTCATAGCTGTTCTTAGGGTGTATCACCGTATCTAGAATGCCATTTTACCCGCTGTATCTTTCGACTTAAATAAGGGATATGCTAGATTGATCATTTATTTGATAAAAGCAGCATATGTAAATCATCCAATCATTAAGGAGATACCGAGTGAACATGCTTAATATTCAATCTTTTTGAGAGCAGGCATTCCGCCCACCTACCTACCTACTACCTATCTTCCAACTAACTTGAAAGATACGCCATCCAATGCTTAATAATAAACCACCACGATGGACAAATAATAAAGCGTTGCTGAGTTTTATTTCGCGTAGGACACGTACGGAGATCGACTCCATTTATCCTAGCGCCGCTGCATATAGAATAATATTTGCGCTCAAATAGAAAATAGTCGCGGTCCTCAACTCATCCACTCACCTTTCTTTTTGAGGGAAGACTGGTTGAATATCCTCCATCCGCTCACTGGGATGACATGGGATTGGTTTTCGCTCATACGCTCAACAGAAGGCATGCATAAGGGTGGGTTTTATTTACTCTTTGCTAGTGTCGAGTCCGAGCGAGCAAAGCCTGTGTCAGATGGTTACTACCCATCCTTACTCCTTAGCCCTACTATCTTTAGACACTTCATTTACGAACTTTATATTCCCGTAGTAGAGAGCAGTTGGTTGAGGGATGGAATATCTATTTGGCTAGCTTGGTCCGTAAGAGCAGTTTCTTTAAGTATGTATTTATTACTTATCATGTGTGAGGTATGGATTACGTACTTATAATGGGTATCAAAACTCCATGCATCAGCAAGCATCTTATATAATTGAATGAAACTCATAAATACTCTTTTACGGCATATTCTTTCTTTCAAGACCAGGCATCATTCGTTCGTCTAGAAGGAGTTAACCAGGCATATATTATGAAATACCTGGCATCGTAGCAGGAGTGAATGAACAGGCATCTTATAGTTTGAGTTAACAGTCATTGTTTACATATATAAGAAGTTCAGAATGAATATAGAACAGTGTTCAGTTCCCGCGAGGAATGGCTGAGAGTTTGATAAAGTCATCCTATACGTATATAATTAGTTCTGTAGGGAATCGTAAGCACGAATTAAACTCTGTTACCGAAAAATAAAAAAATATCAACGGACGAAAAAAACTCTGTTGATCGATGGGGCTCGTAACTCCACCAACTGGTACAGTGCGAAATCAATATGTGCTTGGGTGTAAACTCTCAGTGGATAAGCGGTGCTGTAGCCGTTACGTACGAGCGAAGCAACCTGTACTTTATTCTAAACTAGTACATAAAAAAGAAAGCTAGCCCGATCATACTTATGTTTGCCAGGTAGTTATAACACAAGCGGAGACTTCACTAACCTTTAGATATGTTCCCTACCTGGTAGCCAGATGGGTGTGCTCCTGCATAAAGTTCCACCTACCCCTACGGATCAAATAAGGCCGAAGACGATGTAAAAGGTGGGTTTTACTAACTTCAAATTCCAGTGCCGATGCCCAATAAGGTTGGACCTTACACATTGAAGTAAAGTTACCTTAAATCAAATAATAAGGGCCCCAGTGCCGATGCCCAATGCCGTTAAACCCAATAGCTGGCTGGTCTTGACCTCTACCCCGTTAATCTATTGCGTGCTGCCTACAGTAACAGGGAAGGATACAGGCAGGGAAAGGACTAGTATCGCAGGAATGAACTGAAAAACTGAAACAAATAGATTGAAAAGCCTGGTGCTTCTACTGGGTTTACTGTCGCTGTTGCTGGATCAAGGTAGCTAGCTGATTCAATGGGCACCAACTCCTTCTGACTCATTGGGTGGGGCCTTCTCACATCAACGCAGGATACCCATCTTGATAATAATAAACGCGGTTGAAGCGCACTTCTGACCTCCAAGAATTCCACCCTTTTTTCAATATAGGGAAGCTCAAGACTGTGTACAATCGAGCGATCAATCCCTCGGCGAAGCATTTACCCAAAGAAATAAAAGCATAATGAAATCTATAGTGATATATCTCTTTGTATCTTAATTTATTCCATCATGTTTTCGAAGGAGTTATGTGTTCTCTTTATGCACTTAGATACCTTACTTTTTATATTCATAGATTTATATTAATGGATAGCAGGTCTGAGGTAGGAGAATACCGCGAAAAGTGCCTTCCCCTCCTTTGTCGGGAAAGAGCTACGCACCTTGTTGAGCAAGGATTTCATAAGATGAAGATAGAATGCGGTCAACCACAGCCTGGTGCACCCGCTGGGTCAACACAAAACCCGTTCCATGAGTACTTCGAGCAAGATTCTCACGGAATGGATGCTTGGGATTACATTGAGAAACACTATGGCACACCATCACTGACCGAACAAGGCCGCATTGAGCAGTGTCATAAAGAACAAACAACTGAAGATTGGGAGAAAGGAGTAGACCCGCTCGACGAACTCCTGGTAAAGTATCCTGAAAATGATTCTCACGGGTTGGGCACCCAAGACTATGCGGAATATTGCCAGATAACTTAACTCCTCTTCATTCGAGGCTCGACCGCCACAACAATTCAACAGTGAAGAAGCTTTACCAGAAGTCAATATGATTACGGAAGTCAGACTTGAGGAGGAAATGGAAAGCACCAACAGCGCTTAACAACTAGTTTGCTACCGTTGAAGAAAAGACGTGAAATGTGCCATTCGCAGCCGGATCAGTCTCATCTCTATCAACCTCTCCCGGGAGGGAAAGGACCATTGAGTAAGAGAAAGAGGTTCCTGTATCGGACTTTGATGGGTGAAGGGCAGAGGGAGTTCCTCTTGTATTGTATGCATGTATATACACTGCCCGCTGCAAGCTAGCAAGGACGAGCAGTTGTCTTTATCCACTATTACTTTAAGTCTTTATATAAACACAAAGCCAGCTAAAAGAAGGGAGTCCTTAGCCGGTAATCAATCAATACTAGAGTGGTTATGAGAAAGGGAGTTAAGAATGCGAGTTGTAAGTACTCCGGTAGGAAAGAAAGCAAGCAAAGATAGCCCCTGTTATATAGTGTGTGATTATCCGGTATGCAATCCTTCATCTAATAACCTTTTTCAGATCTCGTATTAGGGATACCCTTACTTAAGGAAGCCAGGACTCTACTAAGCGAAGCGACTTAATCTTAATCCTAGTTGTTATTCTATTGTATGCATTTAGATTAAGAATACCCGCTGGGGGTTAGGGGGGATCAAAGCAAGGAAAGGAGATCTTATTTGGTATGAACTAACCGGAGCGAGCAAGCAAGGCAAGCTATTTCATTCGAGTAGTCTTTATAAAGTAATCAATATTAGAAAGACTGCCGGGAAGCAAGAAGGCTAGTTGATAGCAGTCCGGGATTCAAGAAAGAAGCAAGCTTAAATAGTATGCTCGTGAAAGCAAGCAAAAAGGTGCATAGCTCTTTTAGGGTATATATTTAAGGGGCAAAGGAGGGGAAGGAATAAAAAGAAGAAGCCAAGCCGCCTAGTGATTCTTCTCAAGGAAGCTATTTCATGCTAGTTGTCAGTAGTCGTCCGGTAGGAAAGAAAGACCTTCAAGCAAGGGAGCAGGGGAAACAATCTGATTAGTTTGTAAAGAAAAAAAGGTTTCATCTTTCTAAACAGGAATGCATCAACAAAACTGCCCTTCCATATAGATCGTCGTGGCATGAAGTCAATAGATTCCTAGCGAACTCCTCTTCCTGTTCTATTGATCAAAAAGCTTTCCCCGATGATAGTGGCTAGCTTTCCTCACTTTCTGTATCACGGTACCTCTAATCCCCCCTTTAAGTGAAAACAATCACTTTAGAAGACCGACTAAACCCTTCTATCACAGGACGGGTTCAAAACTTGTAGGAAATGCAACCATCCATGGAGAGCCGCTTCAACTAGTCATCCCGGTAACACGAGCCTTGGTTGGAGAATCCATACCGCTTACTTGGAACAAAAGGATTCGACGGAACTAATAAGAGGAACAGCTTTCTTTGCTTCTGGCTTCCGTGGTTGGGCTTGGCTTGCTACTTCTACAGGCTCGGTATTCGTAAATGGCGGGATTCTTAATATTAATAAAAGATCCTATTCTAAAATGGATGTAGGCTTAACTAAAGCCCCCCAATGCAGGGTTTTCCCTATGGAATCTATGTCTTTCCCGTATGCATCCTTTTCTGGCCATGTCCCTGATACGAGACTAGTGCTATCAGTTCCTTCCTTCCCTTCCCCAGCTTGAAGTTCATTTATTTGCCTTAGTTCAATCGTAGTTCATTGAGAAGGATTTGATGCTGTTACCTTAGGGTACTAGCTTCCCTAAGATGTAAAAGACCTCCCCTTTGGTTTGGTGGCCTCCTTCCTTGAGAAGAGTGAAAGCAAAATCAGAATCAGACTCTCGGACGTGGGATCTTGCCTAAAGAAATTTCCATTGAGCGGGGTAAGTCTCAAAAAGCATTTCACCGGCACTCTCCCAAGAGTGGAAGAAAAGGCTACCGACTTGGCCTACTTTGACTACGCTATTCTTCCTATTTCGAAAGAAGAAGTAGCCCCGCCGACGACAACAGATTCAATAGCTGGAGATCTTGCTAACAATGAAACTCCTAACCTTAAATCATATAACCGGGGCTTCACTCCTCTCCTCCCTTCTGGCCATTGAAAGCATTCCATTCCAATTGTTCTTAGGATTCGTTCAAAAGAGCATTTCCCTAATCTAATGCCATGCCCTGAGTCCTAATCTCCTAATGCCCGTACTCCAACAGCTAAATCGATGGCATCGCTTATTTTATTCCCTCAAGCCTTCAAAGATCGGATTCTTCCTCTCGGGTTCCTTCACTTACTTAGAGTAGTGAATCCAGTGAAAGCCGAAGACTAAGAAGAAGGTACGGAAGCCGGGAAAACTACTTCATACGATAAGGATACCATTCACAGCGGAACAAGAAGAATCACAGTCGACTCAACTTGAGCTATCGAGTCAGTAGCTGCCTTTAGAGCTGGGATAAGTAGGGTAGCCGCTAAGATTAACTAAAAGGACTCTCCTCAACCCTCAACCTAGACATAGAACTCCTAGCTCTGGAGCTGATTGAATTAAATAATTTCTTTTTTTTTTAAGTCAGCTGATATGAGGAAGAAGGATACAATAACGTGGCATCCGCAATGTTCAGGTTCGCTACATCTGGGAATTTCACTCCGCTGGTGAGAACGCTGGCTTAATTGCCAGGGCGTTATCCTCTTTTAAAGGAAGAATAAAGGAGCACCTACTGGTAGTGGTGAATACTGAGAACATGAATTCCCTTAGCGCGTTGGATCATCGAAGAGGGGTTCGAGGTCAAAGAGAAAAAGCAATCCACAGGGCACAGGGAGGATTACATAAATCCAATGGCTGATGGAGAGTGAAGTTGGTGCAGTTTGTGTTTCTATGCAATAGACTCGGAAGCTGCTTTTCATTAGTGTGAGAATGAAGACTATGAGTAGTATGCATGGTGGTGAACGGTGCCGCAAGCATGCAAGTTGATTGGCACAGAGCTGAAGGACCGACCAAAGTTTGATGGTAAATTTACATGATCAAATTTGTGGAACAAGTAATGGAACAAATTGTGGTAGATTAAAGGTCCGTAGGTGCTTGTCCGCAAATCCAGTGGGAATATGGGAATAATCGGGAGCTATAATTAGCAATCCCCTAGTAGGCGCTACTACAAATGAGAGATCAACATATTGTGGTGTAGAGATCAGGAAAACCCTTCAAAATACAATGCAATTACTACACTAAAGGATAGTCTCTCTCATTAAGGCTTATTTACATGGAGCTTCACTCTAGGCTTTATTCTTCTATAGGCCTTGGCGGCAGTCCATAGGGAGAGGAAGCTAGTCCAGTCCAAATGAATGGAACTCTTAGCTAATCAAATATCTTTCTTGGTTGGAGGTCTGGGAAAAAAAATATCCATCATCGGTACATGATATATTGAATTATTCCATTATATGCAATGGGAATAGGAGAATAATTAAGCCTATAGATCCAAAGCCATCACCTCGCCTAGATCCGGGGAGTTCATACCCTTCAGTAGCAGAGGCAAGAGAAGCCGAGGTGGGAGATCCATCATATCCAGATGCAAAATCAGCACAGGTAGCAGTGGTTGTATTTGATCGAGTTTACCCTTTTCACTATATCGCCCAGCATCTCTGCCGGGAGCAGGAGCATATCCAGTCCCATGTTCAGTTGATTCAAATCTAGCAGCGCTCACTACTGGGACGAAAGAAAGGCTGAAAGTACTTTCACTTATTGGCTTAAATTATCGTGCTATGGAGCCGCCTCATATGTAAGGTGAGTGCAATAGCTTTCCAACGCATGCATGATTGACTAGATATCGAGCTTACCCAGTAGGAAGAACCCATATCTAGGAACTTTAGTTGCTCGACCTACAGCGAAAGGAACAGCCGGGGTCACAACCCTTATAATCTTAGGATCAAAAGGACACGCCAGGCAGATGGAATTCATTATGTAGTTCCAAGGGCAATGTCAACAACCCCTACTAAAAAGGCTAGATATACGCGAACAAAAAAACCATTGACTAATTGAAGACCAATGCAACACCTATCTTATTTAATACACATGCGGCTCAAGAGCAAGGGTAGGACTCAAGAGCAAGGGTAGTCGGCTCGAGTGGAGAGGATTTTACTGCTAGAGAGAAGGAAAAGTTATAAGGAAGGCCCCACATCACTAGCCGACAGGAGATATGTCCCCATCGTCATACGAGAGAATGGATGGATAGATGTGTTGCTAGAGTGAGGAGGCCTAGCTAGTGGCTGAGGCAAAGGGACTACGTGCTGTTAACAATTATATGCCCGGATCAAGGAGGCTATGTGCAGTGGGTGAACGGCATGTGCAGTGGTTTCAGTGAATGGCTTCTATGTGATAAGCTCCCCATGTTCTCAACAGATAAGAGATATGTTCTCCATCAATGGCCGATATATGTTCCCCGAGAGGATAAGGCCCCATATATCATACCCGAATCATCTTCATCGCATACCCGAAAGAAGGTAGAGGTCCCCATAGTTACTTCATACCCGAGAGAGGAAGGAAATGTCCCCCATGTTCACAGCAGACCTTAGGAGATATGCCCCATGTTCACAATTTACACTCATAGCCAGGAGTCCTAGCCGATCATAGAAATAAGGTCATTGACAGTTTATCACCCTTTTTCTGAATCTACTCGAACTGAAGCTGCTGTGTCAACTCTGAAGCTGCTGGGTCAACTTTGGTTCGGTTATAGAACAGGATATTAAATCTCGCTTTATAACTGCTGGAGAAGGTTTTAAAAGATCTGGGCTAACAAAACATAGTGCCTGCGCCAAACTCAGTTCTCAATCAATCTGTTGAACTCAATGAATATGCTCGTCCGGTAACAACATGGCTTCAATGTATTCTGGTGGGAACGTAATAAATGCAACATAGGTCTATTCTAGATTAATGCCATGTCTGTATAACGAGGTCTAGTAAATCAGATAAGTTAAGCAGACTAAAGTACTAATAGTATTATTACGGAGTCAATTATGAGAGTATAATTAATCATTTTATCTAGTAAACCACGTATTCTTGCACCAGGCTAGTAGACTATTACCCGTAATGTTTGATGACCATATTTTATAGTTATAAGCTTATATAGATTAAGCTCATTATTAAGGGCATAAAGGTGCTACGCTCTTTCCCGACAAAGGAGGGGAAGGAGTATTTAAGTCAAATTAATAGACCTGGTGTTGTACTCAGCGTAGAATTTACGTGGGCTTTTTCTTACTCAGTCTTAGTCGTGTACTAAGTATCCTCTGCTTAGTAGAATTAGAGTAATTATGCTCTTATTGATGTAGTTAACCCTAATCTATAGACTACTAGAGATTAACCAGGTAAGCTTAGAGTCAATTAATACCGTATTAATCTCGTAAACTAATACAACAAGCCATATACAGGTTACATCCACATAGTACACATATATGGTTAATCACTTTTATACTAAGGCTTTCATTAACTTAGTCTATGTTCTAAGCTTGGTAGTGTATTTCAGGTGGTTCAGCTATCTAGGTTAATTATGACGTGATTAAGATTAGACTAAGCACTAGTATTACTTGTTGGGTGGTATAGTATGTACAGAAAATCATGTATATAAGGGCATTACCATATAGGGTCGTATTAATATGCTCGATTTAGTACCTACTAGCAGGATTCATCATAATAGCTTATTACTTACTAGGTCGTTGTTGAAACAATAGAGCTGAATACACTCTCGTAGTTCCATATTCTAATTGACTATACCACTACTCAATGGTACTATGGATCACGTGAGCATTGGCTGTTCAGGCCTGAGCTTATTGGGTTTACAGCTCTGATGCAGTATTAGCTATGTTTAACTCGTACACATATTGACGAGGTCCATGAGTACTCTAATAAGCTGGCCACTAAACATTCACGGGTTTCACCTAACATACCTGAGCACGTACTGGATAGAACCAGGCTGCCAAATTAAGGTAAACCTAAGTAATAGCATGGTACACTGGAGTAAGCTTAAGCACACTACTTATCTATAAACCCATGATAGTACAAATAGAATTATAAATGGAATGACTATTAAGTTGGCTCTTAATGCATTCAGCTGTAATATCTAAATCCTAGAATAAATATAGTAACGACTGAAATAACCTTTCTGCACCACTAGTTTTATGGATAGATTAGTGCCCAGGTGGTGAGACTATAATAGGTAAGTGTAATATACTAAGGGTTAGCCATACTATGACTAATTGCATTGTTAATAGGACCCTGATGTGATTAATGACTAACCCCCATTCCTGCCGCTTTCAAATCTGGAGTGAGTGCTGCGGATAAAAGAAAGATTGTTGCAGCCACCCGCGGTTAGTTCCCCAACAAGGCAATGCCCGTCCCATTTCACTACGGCCAACCTTTATAGGTAGAACGCGCGGTTAAATACTAGAGTAACCTCGGAACCAACTCCCAGTAGGATTACCGGAATGTTACGGTTCTTGAAGAATACGTGTTGCCCCTGATCTCCCCAGCCCAGATTAGCCGTTTGGCCATTTACCCCTACGGTGGACTTAATTACCATCCATGGCACGTGATTGGAAGGTACTATTTCATCTCTTAACTCATTCTTATCGATGGAGGTCATGACCATTTGTTGAAGAATGTTTGGAAGAGAGTAGTCTATACATTGTTTTAGTATTTGATTAGTGGTATCTTCTAGGTTAGTGTATTTTTATTCCTAGGACGAAAACTTTAGTATTGTTGCACCACCTGTGCACCTAGTTTGTTTTGACACATTTGCTTTAATGACTTGGTTTTTGTTATACATTCATATTTATATCTTTTAATTCAGCCATTTCAAATAGATTTGATAAGTTCAGTCGTTCCAACATCCAATATGGCTAGAACTAATAAAACCCCAAACCTCCCATTTATGGCTAGTTCAAATATCCCAGATCTTACTAAGCTTACCAATGATCCTATCCAACATGATCCAACTTGGCCTGCCATGCCAACCAAGCTTCCCTCTTATATTCCCAAATTTGAGGGACATGCTAGAGAAGATCCTTCCAATCACATTATGTCCTTTCACCTATGATGTTATTCTAATAGTATTAATGATGATTCCATTAGACTGCACTTATTTCAATGCACCTTCACTGGTGTTGCCGCGAAGTGGTATATTGATCAACCCGCTAGGACTCATACCTCATTTGGGTCGCTAGCTAAGGCGGCCTTTATTACCCTTTTCAAAATTACCTGTCCGATACGATCAGGGGTAGAGCTTATCACAACCTTACGCCAAACTATGACTACTCATATTACGGATCACATCCATTAGTAGCGTATACGGTGCAGTTTGTGTAAGATCAAACTTGTTGGTCCTATTATCTTAGATTGGTTCCTAAAGTACCTCCTTCCTATTATTGCTGAGGATGTAGCCACTCAAATGCCACAGACAGAAGAGGAAGCCATTCTCAAGGCTCAACAATCCGATTCGAGGTGCCGTAAGGCCGCTCGACCAAAGGGAGAGGCGCATGAGG
>Ga0233342_1000214_pt1 | contig 17943 bp, 10 predicted proteins | sample GEONDECOMP273_FD_180706 | JGI IMG/M metagenome (GOLD analysis project Ga0233342, IMG submission 180706) | Leaf litter microbial communities from Shasta-Trinity National Forest, California, United States - GEON-DECOMP-273 | ecosystem: Environmental > Terrestrial > Plant litter > Unclassified...
CGAATTCGGGTGACGGCTACAAGGAAGGGTGGCGAGGAATAGAAAGGGAACTGTACCCGACCAGGGATGGACGTAAACTCGTAAGCTATCAATTGGGTTCACAGGGATAATCGTCCTGGTCCTCCAAAAAGCGCCCGGGTTGGTTCCTTCCTCTGTCGTGCGTGGGAAGCTCTTGAGGAGGGAGTAGGATGAGTTGCTAAAACGAACGAAATGGAGGATCGACCCGTTATGATTACGAAGACAGACTGTTGCATTGGCTGGCCAGCCGAGGGGGGGCTCAGGATATCTAAATCTGAGCAAGCAATTCAAATAGATTGGTTCGATAAGAGGGTCCCCCAACTTGGATCACCTTAATAGAAAGCCCCAACATCCTTTATCATTCACCCGATACCTCGAAAGACACCCACTCCATAGAAATAATTACTTTCTCTATATTTTCATTGGACAGATAAGGAGGGCGAAGCCTTACATGCAGGTTGACCGATGAGAAGGGAAGGTGCAAACTAACCGATCATGCAGTTAGATTGATTGAAAGGAAAGCAAATAAAAATAGATCTTATAAGTTCTAGAATGTTAACAACCACGGTAGCAGAGTCTTTGAACGGCTATAAGCTAGGTGTCCTAACTAGCTATCAAGGCTGGCTTTATAGGGCTATTTAGCTCAAAGTCCCTTTCTCTCTTTATCGCCCTACCAGACCCATACCCCCCTAGCCTTACCAGCGGGAAGAGGGCTTTTCAAAATAGGGGCTGGCAAGGTCCTACGGTGCTTGCGCTTCTTAGGGCAAGGCTTCCTTAAAGTTATGGCTAGTTCCAATCAAGGCTTTAGAGGGCCTTTCATTTTCAGAGAGCAAATCCATTCAATTCGATAGTTCAGAAGCAGCCATTATTCCTTACTCACTCACATCTAAGGTCCCTTAACCAAGTTCGGGGCATGCAGAAAACAACAGACTAGCAGCACAACTCGACCACTCCATTCAGATACCTTTAGCCTGGCCGGCCAACTGTACGGGGAGATCATAGTATATATCGTTATGCTTCTTTTCATAAGTCTTTCCGGCCGGATTTTCCGTGTTCGGAAGTATCCCAGTGTCATCCATAAACCACTCCCTATCGGAGCTCACATTCCTGAGGTGAATACCCCACTCCTTATTGGCACAAGACCCACCACTCGTAACCCATTCGTACCACCTTAGACCAGTTCGTACCACGTCTAGGAAGTCACAAGGGTTGGTCCCACCAAGGCAGGGAAGGCTAGATTCTTTTTACTTATTAACTAACCAGTCTAGAGTAGGTGTGCTGGGCTTAGGCATCGCTCTCGAGACTATGGTTCATTGGGGTTCATGGTTGAGTGAGAAACCGCTGAAATGAGAATTTGCTAGCGCTGTCTCGCCACTTTAACCCAAAGATGGAGGTCTATTTAGAGGGGAATGAACGAACCTAAACACTTGTGATTCTCTCTGGTATGGCTAAGAAAATAGTCCACACTTTGGGTGACTAGGCATGTTGAACGTCTGTACCCAAAGACCAGCTTTCGCTTGATGGAATTATTTCCGTCAGTCTTTATAGTAGTTAGTCAAACCATTACTTTTATGTGGTGATACCCTCGTGATCAATCTTGCACTCTTAACAGACTCAAATACGTTAGTTCCATCTGTCTCGCAGAGCCCGTACGAGTAGCAGTAGCCAGCCAGTTCCTCTATAACGAGCAGCAATAGCAGAGCTGGTAGCTAGCCAGTAAGTAGCAAGCCAGCTCCTCTAAGCAAATAATTCCACTACTGACTCAGAATCGAAAACTGGAACTGGAGATTCGGGAACTGCTGATCCAGAGCCTGGAACCTGGGGAATCAGGATCGGAATCAGGACCATCACCCGGAAACTCGAAATCAGGATTGGACTCGGAGTCATCATCACCCGGAAATTCGGAATCATAACCCGGAATCTCAATATCAGAGTCATTGGGCGGGTTTCCGTTAAGTAATTAGATTTCGTGAGGACTCCCGAATGGAATGTTGTAGGGGCGGAGCCGCTCGACCATAAGGGAGAGGGGTCGCTCGCGATATCGGGGCATAAACGTAAGTAATCAGCGCCGGACCGTTGCTGTCGGAACAACAAAAAATGAATTGATGTAAATCTTAGTGCATTTATGGTTTTATTCCCGTTAAGGTAAGGAAAGAGAGCAGTCAGGGGAGAAGGAAGGAATGAGAGAGAGAAAGATTTACAGTTAGGTCTGACGGTTAAACAGCTCTCGGCTACGCATCTCCTCCTGCGGGTTGAGTATCTTCTGGTCTAGCTTTTCCGTATTAGTTTTCTGGTTCATCGACACTAGCTATGGTTGGGTTTGATGACAAAAGCAAAGCTTTTCCTATTTCCTTCGTACTCACTGTATTCACTAGCGGAGACAGAATTGGATAACCTAGAAGCGCGGTAGAGTCAAGAGAAGTGGATGTATCTATTATGGAATATTAAGTTGTCCCGAATCCATCTAACTCTTAGGTGTTTTCCCCTGACCCATCATACTTTTGGGGGGCTGATGGACATGCGATTAACGGATCCGCCTCTATTCGCTCCGACATTTATTTCGTTTTCGGTCCTTCCCATTCAATAGAGTAATTATCGGTATCTCAAGGTGGGGAAACAGCTGAGAATTCAGAGTTTGTAACCTGAGCTGTTGGTAAATAGTACGGTTCTCTAACATCAGTAAATGCAAGTGGAGGTGTGTAGCCATCAATTACTCGTATCGCGTTAGCAGAGTTAGCTCGATCTGATGGTTGAGGTTTTGAAACCACTGCTTTATCTTCACTAGCTATAGTTGAATCCGTGTTGCGTGGTGGGGAAAATGACCTCTACTATAGCCGGGGACGGTCCCAAGAAGCAGTTTTTGAACCACCATACCTATTTGATTCAATAGATTCAGCGGATCTCATAGTTGGATGAGCTTGACCAGATTGTTCGAGTTTCATTAGAAGCTACGGCATAAAAAAATATGACATGTTTAGGAGGCAAATCCATTAGTTTTAGTGGGATTGGGCAAAGTTTTAGTGGGATTGGGGGTTGGCAGCTAATCAACTGGTTATGAAGGCTATGTAACCCCCCCAATGCGTATCAATTATTTGGTCCAACACCATAATCTACGGATGGATAAGATTGGTATCCGAGCTAAACATCTGCTCCATGGTACTCAGTAACTTATCCTGGTAATATCGCATCAGCCTCAGGAACATGAATAGATTAAATTATTGTTTGCTCCGGATCTTCTCTATTCCCGATGATGTGCCCACGGGAGGATATTGTTTTCCGGGCTAATATAGCAGCTATAACGGCTATTGGGTCAGATAGTTACCCAGGTCCACATCCCTGCTAATGCCACTGTCTATTCCTTTCATGCAATAACTATAGAGGGTGAACTCGAATAAACGGGATCAGCTCTCAGTGAAGAAACTAGTTATATAGATGGGACGGCCTATATCCCAGCTAGTTATGGGTAAGCTTAGTTACTGCTCTTGGTAATTTCGCTTCTGAATCAGGACTTGCCTCCTTAATTCTAAGTCAACCCAACTATAGTTCTGCTGGTCAAGTTTTTTCCACTACGGAGTTTCTCCGGATCTTCCTCAAATCGAGAAGTATCAGTTGTTAGGGCCGGTCAATGCAACTTCGCCTTTTATTTCCGATTTAGAAACTATAGTTCTGATCCCGCAGCAGAGTAATGCCCCCTCAATCGATGAAATAGAATACGCGTTCTCAAGGGTAATTGCCTATAGCCAATAAAGGACAACTTATCCTTTAGCAGGATGGGAAACAAACTCTGCCGGCTACTCGGCTCTGATTGATACGCGTTGGGTTGGAACAAGCTACGATTCAAGGTATTCAGGTCAATAATTCGATGGGTCGTAGCATACAATTGTGTATATAAGGGTTGGGAGTAATATTTCTTTTTTTATCTACAGGGTTCTGTAACTCTGTGTTTTATTGAGCCAAATCGAATCTGTGCCTGCATGTTAGGTGATTCCTTCCATCCTTCCCCATCCGATTAAAGGCTTGCAGTAAGTTGGGGTATTCCTAAGTGGATTAAGTAAGGCGACAGTAGTAAATGAAAAAAGAGCTAGCTTTTTTTACACGGTATTAAAGCTTTCCCGCCCCGCCCGGGTTGTTCGTTCCTAAAAGGAATAAGGCACTTAAAGGTTGGGTGCTGATTTCCTTCCTGGGCAGCAAGTTATTAGGGTGATCCCCCCTGCGCTTTCCTCTGATGTCTAAGTGGTAACTCCTCTAATTGTTCAGTAAGTGTAACCGCCAAGGTCTAAGGCTCATATAGTGCATCCCCTATTCCAGAGTGAAGGCCACACTATCAATCCATCCCAAGGCCATTGTCCTAGGTCTAAGGAAATAGCTAATGAACCCAAACCATTCCATTCAATTAGGTGCTTCTTCATAGGACTTCATAGTTCGGGTCTGTATAGTGGAACCTCATCTATTTGTAAGTGTAACCAACAAGGTATAAGGTTCATATTATCCCCAATTGTGATTCCTGGGTGAATCTAATACCGCACTATCTATCCCAATCCCAATACCTTTCCCTATCCACCATCCATCCGACTCATCATCAATCTACCCATTGTCCTAGGGTTTCGGTATCAAGATAAGGGAAGGTGGGCTGGTCTCATCCTGTCTGTTTATCCCGCTGAAATATCAGGTCTAGTGAGTAGCCATGAAGCTATTCTATAAATAAGGGCAGGCAACACTCAATCTTCCATCGCCCTATCGTCCTAGGGTGAAGGGACTAAGTTCAGGGGTAAGAGGCCCAAGCATCGAAGGCATATGGCATATTCATGAAGTTACTATTCTAGGTCTAAGGTAAGGTATAAACTCATCCCATTCGTTGCTTCTAAGGGCTCCTACCAGCGGTAAAACGATCTAAGCTAAAAGGAAGGAAACTGTCCTATTACTAAACCATCTCTCTCTACAGCCCGCATTTAAGAGATTTAAGAGACATGGCTTGATGGTCTGGTTAGGCCGAACAATACTTTTCTTTTAAGTTGGGGGACCTCAGATTCAGTTTCCAGGGCCTTAGACCTAGAATAGTAATTTAATGTCAAAAGCATTTATTTAAGCTTAAGCGCCTGTTCACTCATTTATTCTTCCGGGCTTCCTCCGTATTCAGGCACCCAGGTGGGTCCGGTCGATCTAAAAAACCCTGACCAAAGGGAAGGACGGCTCCGCCCCTCCCAGACGGGCATTTGATAGAGAAAAGATGTGTGCTTGGGGTATAAAACTAGGAGTCTAAAAATATCCGGTGTCGCACCACTAGGAGTCCCTATAATCTTTGCAAGTATAACAACAAGTAGATTATCCCACAGTAGATAGATCTAGTTTCTGTTTTGTTGTTTCTAAGTAAAAGTGAAAAGATGATATTCAAAATGGACCTAACGTTGGAACTAAGTTACCTTACCTTAATTTAACTACCTTACCTGCGTGACACCTGCATTACACTACCTTACTTGACGACATCCTCCTGCCACTAGGGACTTACTAAAAGGGCATGGTTCATATTGTTCTTTAGTCCAACTATTAGCAGCCCCTTATTGAGTCCAACTAACTAGCTAGCCTTAGAGTGTCATCAGTCCCATAGCAGCAATAATAAGTGCCTATGCCTTAAGCGCCTTATTAATAAATCAATAGTAAATGACAGCCTTAAGAGGAGACTATCTTATTATAGTCCAAATAGTCCAAAATATTAAGCTGCATGTGCCCTATGGACTGTAGAGAATCGTTTAAGCTAGAGACAAGCTTTTCTATTCTTTTTTCCATAAAAGTGCCATGGAAACAAGCCTTAATATACTGCCTTACAGTAATAGAGGCTGCCTTTAAGCTTGTTAAAACCATATGCAATTGAAAATTATATATGCCAGTATCATATTTTAGCTGAAGGGGTTAGCGCTGAGCTCACCACTCCCCTATTTATTGTTCTACAGGGTTTAAACCGGTGCAGGGTTTAACTCCCTTCAATCGATTTGCATTTTTGTTCGTTATCTGGAAACTAGCTTTTGAACTTGATATGAGGAGCCCCAAATGAACATTGAAAGTTATGCTTTGAATATAAATAAAAAACATTTATGTTATGTGCCCGGATGATTGGACCCAATTGAACCCATCCAAATGAGGTTGTGCCCCAGGCAAAAAGAAAAGTGGAAATTTTAACCAGACTGGGCGTCTACAGACAATAGAAAGGTTTAAACTGGCCCACCTTCCGAACACAACTTGGCTTCTTATTTCTACACCACCACTTTGGTTCGCTCAGCTTTATCCATCTTTATTTTTGTTCAATCTGTTCATCTATTTCACCCTTATGGTGGGGCAATTTCTGGGTTGGGATTAATTCCTAACTGGCTTGGGATCGCTCGGATCGCTGGATGAGATAGAGAAAGAGAAGATACAAGCACCCAGAGGCCCTGCCTTATTTGAACCACCTTTTACTTATGATGCTTTGGTTTGGAAGCATACGAACCCCACAGTAGGGAGGGATCAACCATAGCCCCTTGCTCCTCATGATGCGCTTCTGGATGGCATGGCACGGCTGGTTTTATTACTTATTGCTTGATCGTACGAAGGGTGAGGGTACGAACCGCTCGCTCGCCCAACAGAAAGAAGGCGAGGGTCAACTTCCATCGGGGGACCGAGGGCAAGGCAAGCCATTTGGACAAGGGATAGTTGGCTCTCCTGAGCTCCAGTGTGGAAGGCGAGCTGAATAAATAGAGTGAAAGCACTAGCTATTGTGTTGTCTTAAGCTGATGTAGTGTCAGAACTAGTTGTTTACATAAACTCTACCAGTTATCATAATTTGAAAACCATATCATTGGGCGCATTATTCTTTAGTCAGAATCTCTTTTTGATGGGTGAGAGGAGAGATGAATCCAAAATTCGGGCAAATCACTGGATTTTGTCCTTACTGAACCATGCCTTTTTATGCTGGTTCCCTAGGGAGCAGTGGTTTATATGGAACAACGGCTTAAATTAAGCAGTGGGGTTAGGCCTAATATATAAGTTTGTTTCAATGGTTCTGTAAAGAATGAGATAAACAAGCAGCTTTGAGGTTAGCCCTTGTTTGGCCCAGGCAATAAAAAAGGTCTTATGCGGGTATTCAAAATATGATGCACGCATATATATATAAGTTGAACTTTCAATTTGAAATCAAAAAGCAAATCTTATTACAATTTCTTATAAGCAAAACAAATTAATTCTATTTTTTATGTTAGGATATCTCTATATGCTATATGAAACTAGCATATCTAGTTATAGTTGACACGGACTAAGGCTGCCAGGCACTCTACTCTGCTCTCTGGCTTTCACTCCGGCTTAAGGCAGCAATCTTACTCAACTACAGCTAGTCCAATCTTATTCCCTGCAGTCTCCATGCAGCTGCTAATGCAACAAAGACTAAGGGCTCTGGCAAAAAAAAGAGGGGGATAATCTATACTAAGGTTGTTTTACAAACTAAGATTATGGGGACTCATCAGTGTTCCACTTGCCTGTTGTCTTCTGCTAGGGTGGGAGTCCACAAGCACTTGCGGATCTCATAGCTGTTGGCTCCCCCTTAAAGGCTCCCTTTTGCAAGACCTCTATAGTTGGCCGGCCTGTCTCTTTTTTCGTTCAGACATCTTAATCTGTTTCATTGTATCAACATTTTTTTATATACGTAATAAACCATTGACGATTAGCTCCTCAGCACTGACCAGAGCTTCTATGAATTTATACCCATCTGAGCCTCATCTCTAAGCGGAATAGTCCAGTTTGTGGATGAAACCATCCTGTTAAAAATAGAGGAGCTAATAAGGCCAAATTGGTAAATAAGAAAATTCTTTTATTCCCTTATGGTCGAGCATGCTTACGCAACCTCAATAGAAATCACATTTTCAAATAGAGAATGAACAAGAAGTCCATTGGATCTTCAAAGAAGCGATTTTCCAACTCTTTCTGTTTTTGTTTTCTAGATGCATACCTCTCCTCCTCGATCTAACCGGCTGTGAAGCCAAAGGGAAAAAGCATATCTGTCTCTTTTTGTGTGTTTTTTCTAGATGCCTCACTCCTCGATCTATCTGTTTGATCGACCTCCTCGATCTATCTGTTTGCCTCACTCCTCGATCTATCTGTTTGATCGACCTCCTCGATCTATTCCAGGATCCACCTGCCTTGTAATTTTATGCCAATTTTGACGTGGGAGATAAAGTGACACCTAGATATGTTTTTTCTTTAACGAGGCCCCTGAAACCATAATTACATATAAGAAAATGAACGCTGAAACCATAATTACATATAAGAAAATGAACGAAACACATCTCATTCAACCTTGTTATTTTATGCCAATCCCGAATTCAACTACCGCTAACGCGACGATCTAAACATGGATATAAAAGGCCATGCTACTACCGAATTACCAATATTGAGGGCGGAATATCCTCTGGTCCCATACTAAGGGAAGATGCTAACGCCCATATAGATAGACTGACTGTCCGCTACTCTTCCTTTGCTTATGCTCTCCGTTGGTAGAGAAAAAAACCAACCTCTAGAGTCTCGGGAACAAGCTACGCGGCTGGACAACTTGATCAGACATCTAAGTGGCGTGGGATACCTCATCTCATGAGCTGGTGGCCTCTAAACACTAGAACCACTAGTCCAGTCCGCGCTCCTTGTGGTTGCGCAAATGGCGGCTTCAGGGGCTACGCGGCTAGTCCGCGCTCCTCTTGGATGCATACAAACACGTCCTTTGGTAATCGCTCCCATGCATAGGGAGATAAAGTTCCACTTATATATGTTTTTTTGTTCTTTCCGGTAACACAAAAAACTTAATGGAGTGATTAACTATGTGGAAAAGATATGGTCACAATAATTTAACATCTTTATTTGAAGGTGCCAAGTCTGGGGTGTGAAACTCACTATTTTATCGAATTTGAGTAAGTAAGCAGGTAAGTGAGGGGATAAATAGAAGGCACAGTTAGTTAAGTAGTTTGATAGTGGTAACAGTAAAGGTAAAGGCAAGGTAACCCTTCGGAGGTTGGAAAGTGTTGCGTAAGCACGCTCGACTGATAAGGAGAGGATTTCCTCTTATCAATTCCTTTCAAAATAGGTCTATATCATTGGGTTTTTTTTGATAGAGGATTTCCGAAGGCCAGTAACCTAACCTTAGAGATAGATTGACCCAAAACTATGAATTGAGAGGAAGAGTTGGTCCTTAGCTACTGCTAGGCAAGTCAGAAGGCAAGCCATATATCCCCACAACTATGAAGGCAAGAACGACTCCTTTATTTATGAGGTATCCTTTGTTTCGACTCCTTGGTTTATGAGGTCAGTTGTGGAAGGACTCCTTTCTCTCTGAGGTAAGTCTGATAACGACTCCTTTCTCTCTGAGGTAAGTCTGATAATGACTCCTTTCTTTCGGTTTGACGGTAAGAATATAAAGGGCTTCGAACAACTCCTTTATTGGTAAGGCTTCGTCTTCCTATAAATGAGGAAATGCCTTTACGCATATTTGTTGACGTAATTACATATATAATATTCATTAGGATTCCCTCTCCAAAGCCAGCCAGTAACACCGATTTGGGATATTTTATTACTGATACGAGAGGACTTTCTTACTGATATGAGTTGTTTCAGCCCCTGTATTTGAAAAAGAAAGAAAATCTCCGTAATTCTCTCTTTTCTGCTCTTTTCCCAACTGAAGTGACAAATGTCAAGCCTTGGTTCAAAGTAGAAAGAGGTGGTTCACAAGAACCCGAACATCAACCCGAACATGTAGGCAAGCACTATCACTTTATCCAGTTCTACAGATATGCCTTCAAGAACCCGAACATATAGATATGCATGATGGCTAGGTTTGTGAGCGGAGGGTAACATCGAACTTACCTTCCTTAGGCTTCTGGTCAGTGCTTATGCATGCCTTCCCGAACAGATAGGCCTTCCCGAACATGCCTATTGACTTGATAGGTTTTGAATCAGTAGCAGTAGTGGTGGTTAATCAATTCAAGTTTCTTAGCTAACTTCACCTTGATGTTCTATCCGACCGTTAGGGAGGGACTCATGGTTCAGTTAAGTGAATCAGTCTAAGTAGGCAGTGAGATTGCTTGCTTGGAAGGATAGCGAGTCATGTTTATTCTTCCAGTGATTAGCTATTGGTGGGTACTGGTTATTCGTTCCCAGAGCTAGGCAGTACCGTTTCTTCGTTTCAAGAGCTAGGAGGTGAGGTAGCTTGCGAGAATAGCTATTGGATGGTTGATGGCTTGGCAGGTGAGATGGCTTGTAGGTACGGGTTAAAGCCCAAGCCCCAGGCAACAGTGTTTAGTATAGGTTAGTAAATCTCCTTTCTTTCCTTATCTAAGCATGTATATAGTAGAAAAAGGTTTCTTGAAGGATCTCATTATCGTAGTACAGGTGGCTCTGATGCAGCCACAAAGATGTACAGGAGCTATTAAGAGCCGGCACCTCTCTATTTCTCGTACGGGATCAAGTGTCATAAACTATCCTAACAAAGACTTGTACGGGATCAACTCTTACAGAACCAACTCTTCCTCTTACACCAACTATGCCCCACCTCGTCCAGGGGTTGAGGAAAAAGAACCTACCTTAGTAGAAGACTCATTCATAAAAAGGCTGGCTCTGAGAAGCCCTTCTATATAATATAATAGAATACGCGGTAAGGTGCAAATCCAGAAGTACACAAAATTCGATATAGCTGAGCATCCAAAGTGTGGAAAAACTGGTAAGTAATTTGCATCCTCTGTTCCGGGATTCAAACGCCAAGGTCTTAGTCCCAAGCGCTCTAGGGGGAGTGTAAGAAGGGTTCAGGGGGCGTACAACGCAGCTAGGGCGATCACCCACCAAAAAGAAGGTCGTGGGCTGCACCTCTCGTCCAAACCGACTAAAGTAGTTCTTCATGGACAAGAGAAAGACTATAGTGTCCAACGGTCCGGTTAGTCAGCTTGCCTCATTGTGTTGTGGGGCCAAGGAAGTCTGCTAACAGCGGTTTGTTGTACGGGCTAAGCCCCCGCTCATCCAAGCAACAAGCATAGTAGATTGGGTGGGGAGCCATCAAAGGTAATGAAAGAAGACAGAAACAAAGATTGTAAAGGCAATAAATTATATAAAATAATGCACGCGAAGATCCTTTGGGGTAATAAAAGGCCTACCTTAATATTCATTTTACAGGATAAAATATGTAAAAAATATCCTTATAACGGGGACCCGTAGGGAACTAAAAAAACAATTAAAGACTATATAGCCCCTCAACCCATGGAGGGAACCAAACCCCGTAGTAGGGAACGTCAGTCCAATAAAATAATACTCTGGTCCAGGAAGACCAATTCTGCCCCTCACCTCTTCCATTAGGTTCAATTCCCCAGCCTGAGCAAAGACTCGTAAAGGGTCAAGTGTTATACCACCTTGGAATTCAAAAAAATTATCATTTGCATGTTGAGGATCGCTAACGCTTGACGGGATTGCTGCTTGGAATTTGCTTATGCCGGAACTGCTGATTTCAATGTTGGTGAAACTGGTCCCTCAACTGCTCTTGGGAACTGATGATGGAACTGCTCCTTTAAATTAGAATGCTATTGCTGTTGGGAAGAATGCTCCTTCTGCTATTGGAACTGATCCTGGAACTGAAGCTGGGAATACTAATTATATGATGTCGGAACTGATGATGTGAATGCTGCTACTTCAACCGCTTTAACTGCTGCTGCTTATTCAAATGATCCTGGAACTGAGGCTAGTTCAACTGATGCTTCTGGGAATGCTCTGGGACTGATCGTAATGCTCGTGCTGGGAATCCCTTTGCTGCTTATACTGCTGGCCGTTATGTTGTTGCTGCTCTGGTGATACTGCTGATGGGATTGCTGGAAATTATTCTGCTTCTGCTTTTTCTAATGAAGCTGCTGGGAATAAGGCTGATGCTGCTGGAGCTGTTGGGAATGATCCTTGTCCTGCTGGTTCTGATGCCGAAGGTCCTGGGACTCCTTCTGCTTGGAATTCTGCTCCTTCAACTGCTGATTTCAATGTTGGTGACGCTTCTACTTCTGATTGAAACAATTTAATTTGCACCAATCTGGGGAGGCTGTTGGTTCAACAACTGGTGCTAGGAAAGGCTGGGAATCCCGTGACCGAGACTGGGAATGATCCGGGAACTGCTGAAACTGCTGTTGGAAATAATCCATCCTTGAATTCCCGTTCAACTGGTGCTGATAGGGATGCTGGGAATTATGCTTATGTAACTGAGAAGGCTGGGAATCCTTCAATTGATGTTGGTTATACTGGTGTTGATGGGGCTGCTTGTTGTGCTTAAAATCCTTTTGCTAATGAAAAATGATTCTGGTAATTATGCCCCTTAAACTGCTCTTGGAATGAAGCTGGTAACGCTGTTAGGAATAATGCTCCTTCAACTGATGCTGGGAACAATGCTGGTAATGCTCCTGGGATAATTATGCTCTCGGGAATGAATGACCCGGTTCAACTGATGCTGGTGATGCGGGCCTCCTTGTAGTGCTTTTTATGCTGCTGGACGTATCAGAGCGCCCAGGGGGAGCGATACTTACAAAACATTCCACAAAATACAAACCTTTCCAGTTGACAACAGATGAGGTTTACACATTTCTAGAGCCATACAGGGAAGGAATAACCAGGAGCCAGATAAGCAGCAAAACCCTAGCCTACCGCATTAAGCAGCACGATATACTTACTTACGTTGATTCACCACGAGAGGAGCAGAGCAGAGTCCAATTTATTTTTAGGAGCTAGCTGGATGATATGGAAACTAACAACCCAGCTCTTGTAGTATATATTGCAATATACCATATTAAAGAAATTTTTTCTATTTTTTTGTTGTTTGATTAAACGGAAAAGTGAAATGTATAGGTGCGATATTGTATATAAATGTTTTGATGTAAGGTAAACTTCCCGATGTCGATATCGTAAGTAATAGGTGGTTGTAGTAGGTTCGGCATTTGTGGTAAATAAAATTTACTCCATATTTGGTTCACATTTGGTGCGGGGTTCAATAAAAGCAGTAAAAACCACTTGAGCTAGCACAATTCCATGCGAGTTATACCTACCATAGCGAGCATTGGTTGAAGAGACTTGCAGATTCTTCACTTATATTATTCGGATTAAACAGCGTTCTCTATGGCGGGCTCCTATATTAACACGTTCCATAGGGAATGATTCTAAGGATCACACTTCTTTATTTAAATGTACTAGTAAAACGTCCATGCATGCAATTCTTGCGTATATATTGCAAGTAGTCTTTATTCTGCTCCAACCAAACTCCAACCAATATCTTCTGGTTTTTATGGGGAACTATTTTTATCCGGTCCTCCCGGTTGGCTTCAGATTGTACATCCTCAGATACAATTTAAAGTGAATATGGACAAGTGAAACTTAAAAGTATATATGCAATACCGTCTATAGCTGTACCTTAAAGTTCAACGTTCTCTATGGCAATAATCCAGACAGTTCAAATTATTTATGGTTATATCATACGTTCAAACGTATCCATGCTACATTGTAAACGTCTTTATGTAACATAATATATAAATGTATTTTTGTTATCTGTTCAATAGGTGAACCAAAACAAGGTGGTGGTTAATACACTGGGGCTTTGCCCTGGCAAGGACGTCTCAATGCGAACAAAAAAGTTCAATGTAGAGGTGTGATTCCAATTTAAACATAGAGATACTGGTATCCTCAGAGAGAAACCGTCCATCATGAAAGGGTCTAGCTTATTAGCAATAATCTTCATTGGATATCCCCGATGAGGGCGCTAGTTCTCCTAGGACCCTCAAAAAGAAAAGTTTTCTTTTTATAAAAAAAAAGAGAGCGAATGATAATGTTTTGGAAATTATCCAACTCAACCTTGTTGTTGCCTGGGCAAAACCAGAGATAGCTCTCTATTTTGTTAGTTCAGAATAACCCTCTCTATTTAGTCAAGTTCGTATAGGAGTCTAAACATCTCCTATTATTTGATAGAAAACTATAAGAAAAGGTATATTTTCTTATAAATAATATCCATTTTCTTTACCAGATAGGCGCTAGTTTCATCAGACCCCCCAAAAGGAGGGTCTTGACAAAGGCAAAATAGAAAATGAAGATGTTTTATAGAACCGGGAGCAAAGCCAAGTATCCTAGTCTATTATCCAAGTCAAATCAAGCAATCGAGCCCGGGAGCCCTGCAAAGCCTACAGGCCAAGTAGCCCAGTTGAGTAGTCCGAGTTCATAATAAATTTCAATTTTGTCCAACTACACTTTAGGTATGCCCAATGAACTGGACTGAAAGGTCTCTCTCTTTAGTCGTCGTCCCAGGAGGAAACAAGTTAAACGTTTCCATGTGAGAAAGTTAAACCTCTCTCTCGTACCTCGGGAGAGCACCGAACGGGTCGTAGATATGCGATCATCATATGTAAATATGTACTTGGATTTATTGTTAAATGGCCTTTGTAAACTTCTTTATGGCCTTGGCACATTATTCAAAAAACCATGGAAAGCTGTGAGACCAGCCTATTCTGAGGCTTTATTGTCTTAGATAAAAAAAATTAGAGTTTATATAGAGATTGTTGTAGTTCTGTCTGCACTTACTTACTTGGGTCGGGGGACCTCCCACTCGAGAGCTTTCCGATTCATGGCAAGGAGTTATCCATGGCGATACCATATATTAATACGTAGATATGGCGATATAATATATTAATAGTAGGAACCATATCTATAGAGCAGCAGCTTTCACTCACTTCAACCAGGACTGGCAATCCAAAGTGAAACAACATAGATATGTAATCATAATTAAAAACATGCAATTCATTCTCATTGGAGCAACACCTGGCCGCAAGGGCTGGCAGATAGAAACGTGTATAAGCTCTCTTCCTCTCAGCAGTAGGAAGTAGACCACCAGGCTAGGGCAAACCAACCAGAGAAAAACATCATAAAAGTATAGTTCATTATATAGAATCTCCATTTTTAATCCTCGATGAGCAACTTAGTAGAATTTAGCGAACCCATTAAAAAGATGTTTTGACAAAAGCAAAATGTAAAATGATAATGTTTTGTCAGATTGGGTCTATACGCTAGCTAATCTGCTACGAACCAATCAAATTACAAATTACAATGGCAAGTGAAACGTATATATGTTACATTGTATATTATCATTAGACTATTGGTCTTAGTATGTGTAATGATACGCTACCTCCATTGGATACTGGAGCACTGGAGCACCTGAAACAACACTATTTTCCTGCCTCGTGTTGAAGCCGCCCTGCTGTTGTCGACCAGCTCTCGGGTTGTAGCAGCTTCCTTTATGGGGACAAGTTAAACGTCTCGATGCGAGTAAAATAGAAGCTCTCTTCTCCTTCCTATTAATGGTAGTAAGTAAGCCAGGGTGCTAAGGCAACCAGAGATAAACGATCTGAAAGGGTATAGTTTATTAACAAGAATATCCATTTTCTTTCCCAGATATGTTGGTGGGAGGTTTTCATCAACCCATAAAAATGAAGTTTTGACTATGGGCAAACGCCAAATGAGCGAAGTTTTGTTTGGAAATAAAGCTATAATAGGAGCAAAGCCACTTTCCCGCATCGGGGAAGGAGCGTTTAAGCACTTTCCTGCATCGGTAAAGGGGCGAGGATAGGAGCCGCTCAACCATATGGGAGAGGTTTCATGAATCTGTTCCAACAATAATTGTGCCTGCTATTCCATCCATTGCTAGTTTCATTTGGTGGTAACTGGAGGCTATCCCCTTCCTCTTGGCTATTTAAGTGGGCTTTTTCCATTGCCGATGAAGGTGTTGATCCACTCGATCCAGGTGTTCATTCACTTAATGCCAGGACTATTTACCGCAAGCCAATACCTGGGAGAGACACTCATTCCCCACCGGCCCAGCTGGTTGACACAGGGAGGCGCATTAACAGGATGCTACCAATAGGAGAGAATTGCCAAGAGGGCATTGACAGGAGGTGGTTGCCAATAACCAGTATCATTCACAGGTTTAACAAATAAAATCTCTTCTTTTTTTTTCCTCCCAAAGTGTGGACATTGCCAATCTTGCCTACCTCTCTAGGGTTGGCATGCTTAGCTGAGGTAATAGGGTTGCCTATCGGGTGGGGCAGGGCATCTCAATAAAACCTAAAACCTCGGCGAAAGTTTGGTACTTACGTATAAATCCTATAATAAAATGGATTGGAAATAAGTACATTTCACATAACTTGCCCCAATGTATGTTATATTTAACCCATATCTCGCGCCAAGCATCTTTCATCATCATCGGGTGGGTTCAAAGCCCGCAAAGCAAATAGAGAAAGCTCGAAAGGGCTTATATAATTGATGGGAGAAAATAATACTTTGGTGGAACTAGCCTTTGGATCCTATGCCTCTTAACTAAGCCTTGGGTTAAAATAGAATTTGGGACGCCCTATAACCTACTGCCTCCTTCCTTGGAACAGCCTTGGGAAACATTGCATCAGACCTCCTACTTGGGAGACTAGCTTTTCTTTGGAACTGCCTAAAACAAAGCAGCCATCCTATGCCTCTTAACTACGCCTTGGGTTGGAATAGGAAACTAGGGAAACTAAGTTATACAGCCTTGGGAGTAAGTTCGAGCACCTTGGGTTGAAAAGTAATACTTAATTATTTCTAGCAAAATATTTACTCTTTTGATGATATACTAAGCGCATAAAATTACAGTTGGTGCACGGCGGTCGACCCATAAATACCCAATTGGTGCCAAGTAGACTGAGCCAACAAGTCGCTACTCGAAAGGCAATACAACTTTTCTTTTTACAAAGTTGGGAGGGATATGCCCACTGCCTCAAATCTCGATACAGGTTTTATGCTTTCATAGCTGGGCTGCAATACTCAGCTTTTTAGCGCTTTGATCCCAATTTCAAAATTTCCCGTCGGTCGAGCGGGTTTGAAGGGGTGCGCTTATCTAGTCAATGGGGACCCCCTCCTCACCCCCTCCGGGTCCTCGTACCTCGGGCGAGTCCCCTACGGGGCGTCATTACATAGTTTTGGTATATAATTTCGCTCTTTTGGAGGGGAAACAAGTTACTCATCAGACATAAGCTTTCAATTTTTAATAGTGAAAATAGTTCAATAAGACTTTCTATAGGCTTTTGATAGGCTTTCAACTGTCTAAATGACTGTAATTCTGAGTTAACACCAGCCCTCCTTCCCTTAAATGACTGTATAAATGACTTAATGTCAGGGTATAACCTTGTATTCTCCAGGGCACTGTCTAAATAAATATAGAAATGACTCTCACTTCTTTACTCGGGCTCGTGCTTCGCAGAACACCTTCAATAGAATTACTGTCGAGTCAATGTGACTGAAAGCTTTAGTTCACTAGTAAGCGTTACAGCGGGGTGAACGGGTTAGCAAAAGCCCGCTGAAATGGCTATTTTAACGTGCTGTCTCGCAACTTTACCCCTTTGAAGGCAGGCATCAGCACACATACACGATCAGCAAGCAAGAACCCGGCTTGGAAGATAAGAAGGGTCAGTGCTTGGAGAGATACATTCGTAGATTGATGGATTTATGTGGATATCTTGGCTCCGGCTTTTGCCCACTCACTCCTACTCCTCCTATCAATGGGATTATTCGGACAAGGTAATTCATTCAGGGAAACCTATCTGATCGAACGAAAAGAAAAGACCATTTGATATGCGTCACTCCGGTAGTTGCCTTCTTTGTATTCCCCACCTGGTTTGGTCGCTTCGTCGGGTCGGTTGGATGGGGGATCATCCCTTTTGGCGATAGCTTTTATTCACTGGAAAATATGGATAGGCGGTAATAAGTAAGGCATGAGATAGATAGGTTAGCAACCGGCGCGGCAGGCGGCAGGGGAAACAACGAATATAGAGAAGAGAATAGGGGAGATATAAGGCAAGTGACAATATGAACAAGCAGCCCCAAGCGGATCCGGAA
>Ga0233342_1000216_pt1 | contig 17754 bp, 13 predicted proteins | sample GEONDECOMP273_FD_180706 | JGI IMG/M metagenome (GOLD analysis project Ga0233342, IMG submission 180706) | Leaf litter microbial communities from Shasta-Trinity National Forest, California, United States - GEON-DECOMP-273 | ecosystem: Environmental > Terrestrial > Plant litter > Unclassified...
TCGGACCGGAGTTGTCTAGGGAATTAGGATTACAACTCCGTGATTTTATATACTGTGTTTTCCCATAGTTGCTTAGTTTTTGCTTATTACATCTACGTAATGTAATCTACAGTGTTTTCCCATAACTCAAGCCGACCGGAGTTTGTTTAGAAAAATCTATTACATCTCCGTGATTTTATATACTCTTACCAGCACCATAGTGGCGATGAGATATTATGCCCACATAGTATGGTAGAGGAGCTTTCGGCGACATGGGTGTTTTTCCCTAAGGCTTCTCTCGCCGGCGATGACCCACATAGTATGGTAGAAAACCTTCCGCCATGGGACTATACCTCCTGGGGTTCTCCCACTTTGTCATCTCATCTAAGGGAGTAAGTCGATAAGCTGGATAAGCCTTAAGAAAGCTAGATCCCATGGAGATCTCACACTTTATAAGAGGCCATTTGCGCATTCCCACTACACTATTCCTTCTTCCTCTACCCTTTACAGGTAAGGGCTCATTACCCATCCCAATCCCAATTCCCATCATCCCATCCCATCCGATCCAGCATAACCAGCACCAGCATAAGAAGCACCAGTCTCACCAGGATCAATTCAATAAGCAGTAGGAGCAACACTAAACCTAGTATAAATTTCATAAGTTCCCAGAGCATTACCAGCTGACCCAGCATAACCAGTTTCACCAGCGCAAGCATCATTAGAAAGAATCCCCAGTAGCCAACAGCATCAGCAGAAGGAGCATAATTCCTAGCATTCCCAGGAGAAATTCCAGCGGCCTCATCATGCTTTCCAGCATCACAACCAACAGTTCCAGGAGAATTCCCATCATCAGTTGAACGGGCAGTTGAATCAGCAGTTCCGGCATCATAATTATTCCCATTAGCATTATTTCCAGCATCCCCAGCATAAGACGAGAGAAAAGAAAGGATATAGGGACCCTAATGATTTCCATAAGCATTATTTGAACCAGCATCAATTGAATAAGAAGCTTAATAAGCCCAGCCCAAGCAATACAATGACCAGGATAATGAAAAGAAGCATAAGTTGAAACAGTTTACACGGGATTCCCAGGATCTGAAATACCCAGTTAAACCAGGAGAATCAAGAATACCAGGATAATTTCCAAGAGCACCAGTAGAATCGGCCTAATTCCCGGCATAAGCAATAGAACCGACATAATTATTATTCCCAATAGCATTACTATGAGCAGTTATCCTAGCAGTTCCAGAGTCATGAGAACAAGCAGAATCTGCATAATTTCTGGCATCAGTTCCCGGGGCATCAATTTAACCAGCCACCTATCCCGGCAGCAGAACGACCAGCTTAACGAGTACCCCATTTCCAGGATCAAAAGGACCCCCAGTCTCATTTTAAAGCTGTTGAAGGAAGGAACATAAATCCCAGGGTCATTTGAATAAGCAGTTTAAGGAGCATAACCAGGAACAGCCCCAATAGCGGTTCCATCAGCATTTGAAGGAGCAAAATCCCATCCAGCACCAGTCCCAGCATCATCATAATTATTCCCAGCAGAAGCATTCGAACACAGTTAATGGAAAGAGTAGGGATCGTGAGTAAAGTCCCTCTAGTGAAGGGACTCGGCTTGTTGGGAGTTTTAATGGTGATAATTGCCATGAATGTAATTGAATTGTTTGGTGAATCAATCAATGTTGGTGCTAGTTCAATGGGAGGGTAGTATATAGAATGGGAATATAGATCAAAATCACAGCAGGTAGGTTGGAACTGAGGGTAGTAGGGACTGGGCGTGTTTAGTTAGAACTGGATGTGTATGGCGAAGCAAATATCAACTGGACTGGGTGTGAATAGAGAACAAGTGATATCCCACCAGTCTAAATGGATCATAAGGGTATTGGCTCATTCGGATCAAGGGAGGCGTAAGGATATTTTCCCTCTATCCCTGTTCATAGCACTGCCTGCTACGCTCTTATATCATCCACTATCGCTTTATACCTTTAATGCAGGTCCGGCATTGCAAGCAGGTCCAGTTGGAGAGGTGCATCCTACCTAGTTTATTCCTCCAAAGCAAAGTACACATTTTATAGAATCCTCTTCTTTCTAAACTCCAAGGCCACCTCCATGAGTTGGCTGGCCGCCGGTTAAGGAGCAAAGGCAAAGGTAAGTAAGGAGTCTTATGGATAAGGGCGTTGTTCCCAGTAGCACTAAAGCAATACTTTTATTCCTTGCAATGATGGGGAATGGCATCAGCTAATAGGATGATTACATTTAACCTGGTCGGACTTGCATATCTATTTTTTTATAAGGGGCGGAGATATTATGCTCTGTGAATGGGGATATATTCTGTTCTGTGAAGGAGCATTGGGAGCTATTCTGTGATGCTTACGGGGAGCTATCTGTTTTTTAATCACCCAGTTAGTTACACCTGACTGATCAGTTCACCTTACGTCTACAGTTCAACCTCCAGTTATAAAAAATCCAGTTGCTCCCGACAGATCACAGCTGTTACACCTCCAGAACACCCAGTTGTTGTTCCCAACAGATAGATAGCTGTTACACTTAAGGACACAGTTATCATAACACACTTAGAGAGTTACTATTGCTTTATATATATATATTATATATAATTAACAAGTTGAAGAAAGATCATATGCCTTTCATAGCCCCAGACTTATTTGCGAGTACATAACCACCAGTCATAGCCATATTGATCGATGTATATAAATCATGTTGGTCTTTTGATAGAAGTGTTGCGTATGATCCTATTGCGTATGATCCTCAAATTGTGATTCGACGTATATAACTTTGTAATATCCAAAATCTTAAATTCGACTTGTTGCTATGGGGTGCTGCTTATTTTACTTGTTTACTTGTGGAACTCAGGAGACCGGCTCCTAGACGGAAAAAACGATCTATCTATATGCTCTCTATATGATGAAGAAGGCCTATTTTCAACTATGCTACTATTGGTGGGTGCCTCCTACCTATCTGCTAGAGTAGAGGCCCATGCACTATAGCAGCTACTGCCCGCCACATTTAATCTTATTTTATGTGTTTGTTTAGATAAACTTCGTTGTGAGAAGGTTGGATAAGCGCAATTCCTTATTGGGGATCTAAACTGGAGATTCTTATTGAGTTAGAATGCCTCTCCCTTCTTTGGTCGGTCGAGTGGGGGTGAGCGATAGGGAACCCGTCGACCAAAGGGAGAGCGTTCCTTACCGAAACCCCCATTTCCAGAAGTTTATATAATATATTATCTGCATATCTATCACTTTGGGTTGAGTCCTCGTCGAAGGAAGTTAGTTGTTTAGTTGGAACATTCCAATTGTCAAAACAAGAAGACATTGGTTTAAGCTTGGCGCCAGGCTGGTTGTGCCCGTAAGAAAGTGGGTGGTGACACCTTCCCGGAGAGTGATTGCCCACATGAGAGAGGTTCTTACTACTCTACATTTATAAGGGTTACCAAAAACCCCGCAGCTTAAGCCTTGTGAGACAGGTTCTGATCTGATTGGCTGTAATGCAACTCAGAAAAGAAGTTTACTTTATTTTATATTTATTACGCGAGAATAGTTTTCTATCTTTAGGTGCGGGAGCAAGCACCCACCTTTAACCTTACCTGTAACCTTCTGCCAAAAGCTTATTTAGCCTTGAGCCTTTTGCCCGGAACCGGAAGCCATAAGTAAGTATCTCACCTCTTTAGTCGTGCACTAGAAGCCAAAAACAATTATAATAAATAGAGTTTGTTTCCATTCCGATCTTACCAAGGAACACCAGTTCCATAGGTGGAAGTCATGTTGATTTTCCACCTCCAAGGTAGGAGCCTTTGGTTCCGCAGTGTAAGTGTCATGTCACTAGGACTTTTCTAACTAGGGCTCTACATCTACGGGGATCCCTACAACCGTGAGCTAAAGCAATTAACTGGCATGCTCTGGCAGGTTCAATTTGGTTTGCACATATTATACTCGCATAGATAAGTTTTCATATCTTATATCGCGCTATATCTACACTATTTACTATATTGATGCTGCCCTATATATCCACCTGGCCATGAATAATAACTCTTCTAGTCTCCATTACTTTGAAAAAGCAAGAATCAATCAGCTAGTTAGTATCCTCGTCCAAACTTTCATTCGATGACTAAGTTTTAAATCTAAGTACGTATCTGGAAGGAACCCTTCCTTGTTGGAACTGTTTAAATGTCCAAAGGGAGTAGGAAATCAAATCATGGCCATAATAAAGGCTCATAGAAAAGAATCCCATATCCAACTTAAAGTAAGGGGGGGAGCAAAAAAGAATATAACCCCCTTCAAGCTTATAGTTCAGCCATATAACACTCAAGGTGAGGAGACCAGGAATATAAGAAAGACCCAAGGTTATTTTTGGGTTTCAATTCAGTCATATGCTTCTAAGGGTAGGTAAGGGGCGTAGCAAAATATAACAAATTGAGTAATGGGATAATCTCATTTATTTTATAATATGCTTTTTATCTGGTTCCGGCCCATTCCAAAAATGTTCCCAGAGGCAATCATTCCCAGGAAGAAGGAGGTCCCATTGAGGGTTGACGATCACCCCCAGTTGCTTATACCCGCTAAACACCCTCATTACCCGCTGGTGGTCAGTACAAGTCGGTTGCCACAGCGAAGGGCCTAATCGAAAGGGAATCATCACAGGGGCTGGGGCAAGATCCACCTTCCAGTTTCAATCAACGGGCGGAACAAGGTTCCTACAACTCACCGGGGCGGGGATACACATTGAGCTACACACACGTAGAGGCTGGTTTTACACGCGTTGCGGGTTACACGTTCATCACGAGGTTAGGTTTATATATCTTGTTGCTATAGTGCCAATTACACACATAGTGTAGTTTATATATAGCATATTCTAATTTTTGTGGATAATACCCGGATCTGCACAAGCAATATATTCAGAACAGATGCTTGTTAGATACATCTCATCATACCCCCGGGGATTATTTTGTGAGGTGGTCGATGCTTAAAATTTACCTGTTTTTATAAGTTGATGAGCCAATTGTTGTAGAATATAATGCAAACTGATAAACCCATAAGGATAGGCGTTACCACCTACTAATGCCACATCTTCCAGGAAAGGCATTTATTTATTCAATCTACTTCCTACCAACCCCGCTAATAAATAGTTTACCTAGCAATAAACCCTGTTTACACTCCGGATAGTAGTAGATATATATATATATACAATCTTTTCTTGTAAAGAAGGGCTTATAACGGCTGGTACTATCTGGGCTGCTACCGGTTAAGCTTATTCAACTGATGATTCAAATGACTCTGGGATTTATGTTCCTTCAACTGATTCTGTAATCGTTGGTTTTACTGGTTATGCCCTAAATTATGATACTGGTGCTTTTACTGATACTGGTAATGCCGCTTCAACTGCTCATTGGAATGATGCTTTTTAAACTAATGTAGGGAATGACCCAGGTAATGCTGCTCCTTCTGCTTCTGCTGATAAAAAAGAATTCCATTTCTGCTAAGATGATGATGGGGATTCTGCTGGTTAGACTAGTGCTGTTGGTTAAACTGATCTAACTTCGTCTTCAAATGATCCAGGAACTTATGCAGGTGAGACGACTGCTTATTCTGCATGTTCTAATTACGCAAGGAATGTGCTTTAAATGCTTGACCCACTTCTTTTTCCAACCCCTACTACTTAGAGTAAGTATTTATATGCTTTATATTTGAAATATGCTGGTAAGAATAATGCTGAGATTGCTGCTTCTGGTACTGCTCCTGTAACGTAAGCTGGTAAAAATATATTGGTAATAATCCTGCTTGTACCGGTTCTAACGAAGCTGCTGGGTATACAGTAACTGCTAGTAATAAGGCTCCTGGTCATTGTGCGGATTGTGCTGCTAAGCCTCCTGTTGGTTACAAATAATTGTTTTGAATAAGGCTGAATGGACTAGTAATCCTTTATCTGATGCGGAGAATGCAGGTACTGTTGCAGCTTCTATTGGTAAGGATCCTGGTAATAATTCTTATGATGCCGGAACTTATGATGATAATGTAGCTTCTTTCTTCTGCTTATGTAAATGCGAAACAGATGCTGTAACTATTTTTGCAAATCTTTTTGCAGGAATTACGCTGGTTCATTCGGTGCTGATTAAGCTGGTGCGGGTGCGGCTGGGAAGACTGCTGGGAATGCTTCAAATTATGATGGTTAAACTGGTGTTTCTGTGCTGGTCATTCTGATGCTTCGACTGCTGCTGCCTCTAGGCTCCTTCAACTATACAATATATAATTCCGTATTCACTTACTTTTTATTACTAAATCCTATCTTCCTCTATTTCTTAGGAGGTTTATCTTGGGATTTTTCCGAGGCCTTAAAGCTTTTCAAATGAATGGAGCAAACACACCCTTTGAGTTGAGGATGTTTTTCAATTTTTATAGTTTATTTCCCATTGACCAGGTGAAAAAGTAGCTCTCCTTCCAATTTAATGATATGTAATTCTTCAGATCATCTTGGATATATGTGGACCAATCCAACAAACCATGACTCCTCATGCTAGCTAGATGAAGACTATATCGAGAACCTACCTTACTAAGAACGGATGAGCTAGGATTCATTGGATCCATGATAGGGTTACATCCCCGGAAATGTATGACTCACTAAATTGGCATTGACCTAACTAACCTGCTTCACCTCAGCTCAGCGCGGGACCGTGCTAGATAATAAGTGCAGAACCTGCCCTATAACAAGTGTCGCCAGAGTATTGCGTCCTGACAGCCAGCCGCCTCACTATCTTATTATAATATATATATATCCGGCCTGGATGATGACTCACCTGCTCTGACAAGACCGTCGTACATGACAATAATACCTGATCTCTGTCAAAGTATTAATGGATTCTATTCATAGTGGTTACTTTGGTAATAAATAGTGCTAATAAGGATAATATCAAAGCTCAACCTCATACCAGATAAGGCTTACTCACTATTGGCCTAACTCGCACCTCACCTGATAGTGTGTAAACCCCCCACCCAAACCCCTTCTATTACGAATGCCGGAACCCTACGATGATGGAGTTCCTTACCAACCCATTATACCAGGGATAGAAGTAATAAGTAGTAAACAGTATCAGGAGAAGACCTTACCTTGTTTATACAACCTACCCTAAATAGATAGCCAACTGCAATTCATAGATTCTCCATAGACCCATATTATACCATGAGGTGCTGATAAGGCACTGTATAATCCCTTAATTTAGGAACATGTAATGGAATGGAACGGTTTTATGAGCCCCACCTAAGATATATAGTCCGTCACTCTCACTGCCTGCCATAGACCTTCCATTAGAAGGGGACTTACTTACCCTTCCAGAAAGAAGGTGAAATAAAGGCATGGTTCTAGAAACAAGGAAGAGCAGCATACAAATATAAAAATTTATATATTAACAACAGATGTTGCTGGTAATTGGGCACTAAGTACAGTTTTCAGTTCGTGGAGACAATTTGAATCCCTTCAAAGGGACGACACCAAGGACTGGAAGGATTAGTTACGAACAGAATATATAAATATTTTAATGCTAGTCAGGTTGAAGCAAGTGACAATCTCAGGTCCAGGTAAGATCCATACAGCTTTAAGTGTCAAGACACACAGCCTGAAGATCCAACTGCAGGAAGTAAAAACTATCCAGTTACTAGGTTAGCCACTCAACAAAGCTATGAATGAGATGCTATGAATGAGATGCTCAATTTTAAAGCAGAGTACATGTTGGTTGAAAGAATGAAAGAATGAGGAGCAAGGGTTTCCTGGTTAATGAAAGAGCCCTGGTTACACAATATGGGGGTTAAATTAGCTTACACTTATAACTACATGATCATGAGATTAAATGAGGTAGGTTACACAATGCTGCTTCGATCCGCTTGAGGTACGATCACAAGGTTTCACAATGAGGTTCAGTGCATTATGTACAATGAGGTTACCACGATGCCCAGTTCGATGTTTATGTTTATTGGCCCGGGAGCAGGGAAAGATCCCACCCAATTGAAAGCTTAACGATACGGAACAGAGTTCCTACACACACCTTTGAAACCTCCTATATGATTCTCTTTAAACACAATTTATCCCTCGATCCTATGCCCCTCTGGTAACATAACATACTTTACCTCTTTTATAGCACTACGAACACCTCCTGGCGGAAAAAAATCCACGGGATCGCTCGGCCTTCATTGGCCTAATCCTTCTTTACCCCTTTCAATTACACTTTTCCTTTAGCCTTGATACTTAGCTTTATGGTCTGCTTATAATTAGAACGCTTGCCTACCTCATACCGACCGCCTCCCCCATATGAGCCAGGAGCGCAAAAGCCCGAGCAACCACTAACAATGGCCGGGAACAATGACCGGAAATAATAAAGGGCTAAATCCACAGGTAAAATAATAGAACAATATACACACTTATTTATAACTTGAGTTAGCTGGATCCGATGGCTTCAGACCGAACCACGAAGAAAGATAAAGATCCTTTATAGTTTGGTGTTATAGAAAAGAAGAAATTGTTTGTCCTCCATATAGTGTTGTGTTTTTGAACAAGGGAGGTATTCCAGTTGTGTAAGTCGTGGTTGAAAAGGTGTCATCCAACACAAGGCTGGCTTCAGATCATGTGAAAGCTTTTTTGAGCTCCCCTCCCCCTGACGCCCTTAAGGCGAAGAGACAAGCTCCCATGAAATGAAATGAAAGCTCCACTGGTAATAAATAAAAAAAAATTGGCCTGTTGAATGAGACCGCCCAAGGATACAAACTAGCAGGATAAATCTTGTTGGAAATGGCTCTGAAAGCTGCCATGAATAAAAGTAAAATATTATCATCGAGCGAGCCATCAAACTGGGTTTTCTGCAAAAACATACTCTTTCTTGACGTTTCTCTCGGATAACCGGTATCTCGCCATGCATTGATGCCTATCAGCCGTAGCCCTTGACTTCTATACTCAATAACAATAGATGATCACGTAGTTTAGGTTAGGCGGAAAAAGGATTTAGCATATTAAGTTTTAATTATAATGATTCTCCGGTTCTACCCACCAAAGGGGCAGATGCAGCTTGAGGTTATCCCATAGATAAACAGCTTTTATTATTATTATTATTGCCAGGATCACTCGACAGAGGTTCTGTTTTATGATTCGAAGGGAGGTAGGTGGGCGGGCCAATGAGCGAATAGTCCGCGTAGTGTGAGGTTAGGCAGTCAGTCAGGCAGTTAGTTATTTTTACGTGGGTTGGATAACACTAACTGTTTCCCCTGCTATAAGGATCTATTTGAGCGGATACCTTATATGACATTTTAAGCAGCTTCTTCGGACAGGAAAGAAATAAGTTAGGCTAGAACAGATCTTAAAAACTAATTCCCCCTCTCCTTATCAGTTGAGCCCCCTCCGGGTCCTCGTACCTCGGGCCTAATTCAGCGTTTTTGTATCATAAAGTCGCATCCTTTGGAAGTCCAATTGGGATTACCCTATACGCACATAAACTCTATTTTATTATATATATAAACCATACCCCTTTATGATAGTTTATCTATAATCACCCATAGCCCTGCCTTACGGCACCTCCCGCTTTTTACTTGCCTGACCCTTGTTACTGAGCTCACATTGCTCACATTCCGGTTAGGCAGCCTGTATTTCAGGCAGGAAGTACTTGAGGAAGAGGACCTGGGAATACAATGAAATTGCATAATATCATATATAATGCAAACCCGTAGTTAACGCGATACTTATGGAGGCTTATTTTAGTGGATACACTTTAGCCTACCTTATTCAGCAACACCTTTTTTTGCAGGACAGGACATTAGGATAGATCTTATCTTACAAAAACCCCTCTCCCTTATGGTCGAGCGGCTCCGCCCCTTATTAAGATTCTTGTTTTATAAAATCGCTACTTTTGGGGGTCGAAAGCATCATAGCACTCAAACGGGATTTTATTCCCTATAAACCATATCCTTTTAGAGCGTTTAACCCCGATAACCAGTTTATCATCATGCCTTACGGCCCATGTCTTAGGCCTTGCCTTCTGGACTAACACATTACCTAGTCAGCCCAATATCGATCTCCCTACACGCCTAGCACATTAGGAAATAACCCTTAACTTTTTGGCACTTGATCTTAACTCTTGATTCAGCCTACTCAATCCACCTAAGAAGAAGCCAGAACCAGATTGATAAACTTCATTTTTTTGTTTAAATTAAAGAGAGAGCCCTGGATTGACAGCCATATTGACAATTCATTTTCGGGTGGGTGGTGAGAGCCCTGGTTGGAGAGGAAGGAGTTGTCATAGTTGGAAATAAAGTCGTTGAGTTTGTTGAGAGTCGTTGTCGTAGAGCCTTTGAGCCGGCCGTATCACGTAACGCAGACAGACCCACATTCTGTTACATATGCCCCTTATTCTGCTTTTTTTAGCTTATTTATCCCCGCATCCTTCAGTTACAGCCGCAACAGCTTACATCTTGCGGGAGGGGATAAAAACCCTTCATTCAGACCCGAGATAATTATATCATTAGTGCTTAAGAATAAATATTTTGCATAATCTCATTATATATATATAATTTGGTCGAGCGGCTTAACGCTCCCTTTACTGAGCTTATATATAAGAAACAAGTTTCACCTATTATAGTTTGCGTGCTTCTTACTTGCCTGAGTACCTTACCTAGTAAATACGCCCCTTATGTATACCTTCTTTGGAGGATTCTTTACATGGCCCCGCATTCAGTTCAACAGCCAGGAAGGACGGAAGGCACTTGCCCCCAAAAATTAAGACTTGCTCAGCTAAAATAAATAACTTACAACCTGCCCAACACACACTGACCAGGACACACAGCTACTATACAGATTACTATGCTACCACTTATGTGCCCTAATAACAAAAATATGAGGAAGAGCCCTTTAGAGACAACCTGCTTCAAGCCCACTCACCCAGGAAGGACAGAAGGGGGAATTATAACCCATATTGTATCATATGGGCCTGTAAAGGAAGGAATTAGCCCGATACCGACCACATAAAGGAGCCAATGAAACCAAATAAAGGGGGGACCAGAAAGGAACAAAACAACTACGATCCTACCATGGGCGATATTGCTTGTGAATGACTGGACTGCTACCTGCCTAGACTGGGAAAGGGATAATGAGCGAGCCCAACACCATAGGAAATTGGGTACCGCAATGAGACCGACACAAAAAGAAGAAAGAATGGATAAATTTGTTTCCCTGGTGGTTACCCCTCCTTTAGCTTTCTATTAACCTCGAACCCGGAAGGGAAGGATGAAAGCACACTCTGCTTTATTGGGACGACTGACCGCTGCTTGCTTGCCTTGACACTGAATGCTTGCTTGCACTTGACGGGAATTACTTGGCGGAAACGACTTTGTAAAACACTGGGTGAGACAACCTTGGTTGACATAAATGACTGGGCAGATCACTCCACGTATCCTATTTTGGGGGTCGAAAGAAAGAACGAAACTTGTAAGGTTACGAACGATATCGCCCAAGGAAGGCTTGAGGCTGCTGGCTGAAGTCCAAAAAAACACACATTATGAACAACTGCTAAGGCCAAAGGGGAACCTACTACCGCATCAGGAAGGGGTCATTTGAGTCTGCTGAATGAATAAGGGACATTTAGTTAAGTTTTACGTAAAGCCTAGGCAAAAAGCTGCTAGGTGGGCTGGCTTATCTAGGTAGCTATATTGGCAGTGGGAAAACTTATCTAGGAAATGCCGAAGCTGTCGAAATCACGGGGTTGGAGGATTTAGATCCGACTCTTTCTTGCTGGCCTTACTTCCAATAAGTGGGAAATTGACTAACAAATCTGGGCGTCAAGTAGCTGGAAAGGTGGGAAATTGAGGTTGGTAAGACCGAGAGAGCTTTTTCTCGCCTCCCCTTCTATAGTTCTTAACGATCAGAAAAGGGTATATTCATAAAGAAAAAATCGCGACTTTCCTGTCCCGATTCTTTTGACTACGTTCAACTGTGCCGTAGTGCAGCTCACGGAAACGGCTTAAGAAAGAACTTACTGCTTTGGAATAGATACCAGAAAACCTTTTGCTAGTTTCACATTGCTATAAGCTCTAGTCAGTAGTGCCATACAGGCTGTCATAGCCATTAAATAAGGGACCATAGGAAGAAAGCACTTACAATATGGAACTGGAGTTAATACCTCGACTTGATGCCATAACGACCATATGCATTACTTATACCGCGCCTGTTTGAGCCTGTCAGACGCACGGATTCATTCACGCTAGGAAGGGAGTGCCAGTAAGATAGGTGGTTTGCGCTTGTTAAACTGTTCTTGGTACTAAGAATTATGCCTCAACTTGTGCTGTTGGTTATAATAATGCTGAGAATCCTGGATCTACTTATTTTCTTTCATTCTCCTTTGCTGCTGGTTCGACTGCTAGTTTTAGTGCTCCTGGTTATGCCGCTTCAACTGCTACTCTTGGAAATGCTTGGAAGAAATGCGGAGTAAAAAAGCTTATTAAAAGGTATTGCTAGGAAGAATGACGCTGCTTCAACTGCTGCTGGAAATAATACTGGAAATGCCCCGAGAACTGATGATGCTGGGAATTATCTTGGAAATGCTCTTAATGCTCGTTCAAATGCTTATATAAATGCTCTTGGTTTGACTGATGCTTCTTTTTTTACGGGTTCCGAGGATATGATATCTCACCAGATTATCTCAACCAGTTTCATTTATTCTCCCATCCCGGGTTGTTTAAACCAGCCAGCCCAGCATAAGCAATAGAACCGGCTTTCTTCTCAGCCCAAGCAGTGCATTGAAACGCATTGCAACTTTTATATGTATACTGGCATTAATGTTAATGGTTATTATAACTTGCTATTGAATTACAGGTAGGAGGGGTAAAACCACACCCCATTGGATTAGTCCCATTGGGGCTTAATATTTCTCAGGCTGATAAACATCCATTGCTTCTAACTAATCACTCCTTATAAGTAATATTCAAGGGGAATTAATTACTCCAGGGTCGGGTAGAACTTAAGTCTACAAAATGACTGAAGTACGGCGAGATCAACCAACGTGTTAACTATTCTTTTATTACTGCTCACCCTACTTAGTGGAATGCTGCCTGAACCACCTGTCCTCTTTAACACCCTTGATAGACCTCCATTATCTGAACTTAGAGCATTCATGAGCTTGGGTTGGTTGGCACTTACGCCATTCCTATGACTTCAGCCTACTGAATTCATGCTTGTGCGACCTAGCGTGGCCCCTATTGAGGAAGGAACTACTGCCAGCCAGAACTAATGAGATTGGGGGGAGGGTCAGCACTCAGAACCTTGACGAGAAATCCCTCTAAACACTACTGGGTCGAGCGAGTTCCTACCTCATCCCTCAAACCCCCCTTTACTCATAAGCCTACTTGCTTTTACTTCACGATCTACTCCTACCAACCCACCTATTCTCTTTCCTTTCACTCCCTCACCCTACTTAGTCGATGGATAGATGGAGTGCTGCCTGCCCTTAACAACCACTTGCTTTCAGTAATAGGAGGGCACGGACTCGGCTATGAACCCCTTTACCCGGTTTACAAACTCACCCACCTTCAGACCTATACACCTGTTCTCCCGATACTTTCATGAATCGCAGTGGGTACAGCTTCGCTCCTCTTATCAGGAGGACGGCATAAAACAACCTTTCAGTGTTTCCAAACAACCTACCCCCACCTTCAGATCTAGTTTCCTGCTTCTACCAATAAACTTACTGAATGAATCCACTTGTAAAAAGAATAAGGGCCATTGAACAATAGCAATGGTGCCTAGGAACATTCATTAAGTAAAGTGTGATTAAACGCCCGTGCAAAACTCTAAGGTTGGGGTAGCTGGTCTATCTATCAAGGGACGCAAGGGGTTTATAGAGCATGATGCGCGTCCAGGCAATAGGGAAGGTAATATGACTGGTCAAAATACCTTCCAAGCCGGCCGGTGGTAAGATCCTCAAAGTTCAGGCAAGTAAGCATATAAAGGTTCTAAGCTGTCTGTCTGAATTAATAAAAGCATCTTTTCAGCCCGCCCGAAATGACATATATAAAGGCCCAATATACAGAGTTGGGGTTATAAATAAGAAGATCCCATCTTAAAAGGCACCACCTTGAGGGGAGGGCCCAATTATGCAGATCAAAGAGCTATGATCCGCCCGTTTCATTTAAAGAGCCCTTTAAAAAAGAAGTAATCAATTTCAGGCGGGCTGGATGGGAGTTACTGCCAGCTGGGAGATTAAAGAAAGAAGTGGCTGGTCGATGAACCGGGATTCTTGTTCTCGCTGGATAGACCTGACAAAAAACCGAGTTGATACCGATCGAGACACGAAGGTCACCGAAAAGCCCAGTTAACTACAGCGAGCAGTTCACCGAAAGAGTGACCAACAGTCACAACTTTAGCCCCATGTTACCAACACGGGCAGGAAAAGCCCTTACATCACGCTTCGCTTATGAAATGAAATATGGCCCACCAGGGAGCCAGGGGGAGGGACAATGATTGGGATTGATAGATTGATTGAATGTATTTATGTCGAACAGAGATATGCAGGAGGGGAGGAGGTAGCAGTTCACCGAGGGACCCATTAGACCAACATGACGTTCCCCATGTTCCCACCAGAAGATACATTGAGTCAAGTTGCCAACATACGACAGAGAAGTACGCCAGACGAGATAAGATAGGAGTCCCCAGTAAATCCATATTCAATTCATGTCCCGGTTCAAACATACTCAAGAGAGTTCCCCCATATCCCTCATGAAATTGACATCTACGGAACACACGTTGTTCCTACCTCACTTACATCTATGGAACACAGGGAATGACAACTGGAGTATCAGTGTAAATGATCTTTTGGCGCTCTCCCGGGTTCCTCCACTCTCCCATCAGCAAGTGGCGAAAGCAATTGGTGGCATGGGTAGATCCAACAGCAGATCCAATAAAAGCAGATTAAACCCTAGGAAGGTACTTGGGGTGGTATGGCTTCATAGTGAGGTGAAAACGCTTTGAAAAGTGAGAAATTCGATAGCGTGGCGAGATGATAGATAGTTCAAACGAACGTGGTCTATCAAGCTATCCTTCCTACTATTTAACCTGGTCCATCAAGAGGGTAATTTCAGTCCACAAAGTGGGCGTCTCCAAACGATAGGTTAGATACAAACAAGGTTCTCCTTTTTATTTCTTCCTGACCTTCCTTTTTTCATGTTCTTGATCTACTGGCTGGAAGGAACCGCTGGAACACGTACGGATAGTTGCAAGCTTATTGATCTAACCTAATCTCCTACAAATGCAGTCGGCGCCTTCCCTTAGGTGTGATAACCCTTACTTAGGTATTTGAATACTTCACTCCAGTAGAACTCAGTTCCTGTGTTTCGTGATCCAGTCCCATATCCAGCAGATTTGCATATCCAGTAGCAGATCGAGCAGATCCTGCAGCAGATAAATTTTTCGTTGTTTAATACCCACTCAACTCAGCTTTAGTTCTGTCTGTTGATTCTGTTCCATATACTCCAGTAGCACAAGTAGCAGTTCCTGACCCAGTAGCGTCGGCATAGGTAGCGAAGATAGGAGTATCATAGCTAGTTCCATCTCGAGAGCTAGAAGCAGTAGCGTCAGTAGTAACAGAGGTAGCAAAGGCAGAACCAAAGGCACCAGAGGCAAGGATAGCATAGCCAAGTAATAGGAGTGGGAAGAAGACAGAACAATCGGACTATGCTACTAAGAATAGATTGGACTCTGCTCCTCAACATGTATGTCCATCCTATATTGATTGATTGTTCTATGCAACTAAACATCGACTATCTCCCTCCCTCCTTCCTCAACAAAAAGTAAATTTACGTATATAAGCATTGATATCAAAATCCTTTATTTCATGGCGTCCCGTGGTGCGTTTTATTCCTCGTTTTCATCATTCCGTCCAACCCTTAGCTAATGAATTTCCCAGTTTAGTCTGCTAAGTGAAATGGTCAATGAGGCATTCGCAACGCTCGCTACCTTTGCTTTATGAATTGAAGCTAGCCATGAGTAAACGCCATCTTTCATTACCAAATTAAGCACTTATCTTGGGCCATTTAAGCGGGCAAGCGCCTCCTCTCTTTTTGTTGGGCCTTCCCCGTCCCAGGAGGTTATTAGTCCCCCACTTGCCAAGACTCTTATTCCCCATAGGAGGCATGCCAAGTTGCCCAGTTCGACGTGAACAGGAAGGAATGAATTCTAAGTGTGTTACCAGTTTATCATCCCCCATGCCCATAAGTCATACAGGAGTAAGTGTATCATCGCCAGTCACATTGTCATAGGGTCCTTGCCATACAGCCAATACTAGATCTATAAGAGCCATGTTGGTGACTAACGAGCATATACATGAGGCTTTTTAGCCAGACAATCCTTTAATATACGAGATTGCATATCTACGTTGACCTTCTTAACTAGGCCATTTCCGGAAGTTTACCTAATTTTGACCCCATACACACTACTGCAAGGGAATATGTGCAGTCAACAATTGCTATTTGCAATGTTAACAAAGATAGTACGTTACAATTAACTATACTTCGTTAAGGTAATTACTAAGAGCTCATTGCTTTTAGCTGCTTCTAGTATATGCCACCACTAATCGAGACTTCATGCTATATTTTTACCCTCTCCTACCATGGACCCGATCGAACCAAAGGGCACAGGGACTGGCAGGCGATCATGTCTTTTCCTCTATGGAACAGCGAGTCTTGTGCCGGCTGGAAAGAATAGGAGTCTCAGTCAGATAGTCTAGTTTCAGTCAGAATGTATATAAACATAGCCAGGCGAATTCCGCGAGGCTGCACTTTACCAGTGTTCTTTGTTGGCTTGCTTTCGCTTTGATTATGTTATGCAATAAGATTGTGTTTTATTCATGTTGTTGTTCCTGGGCTTGGATGATTGTTTCATTATCTGCTTTATACCTCTGAAGCTCAGCCTTCAGACTTCGCATGGTCTGTAGCATTTCGGAAAGAACCTGCTTTTCCCCACTATTAAACTCTACCCAGATCTTATCTCCGTCACTTTGTGGAGGATTTAGGAATCCTTGCTGACTAGTTACCCGGGTTGCTTCTTCAGCCATAGTGTACCCTGCTGTCTGCTTGCACACAAAACTATTTTTTCTGTCACTAGCTTTAGAATATTCAGACTTGCCTTATGATATTTAGATTAGTAGATCACTAGCTAGCCTTATGAGATTCACAGTAGATCTTTAGAACACATCCAAGTTACATCACACATGGGAACACATCACAAATGGGAACACGTGCAAGTTACGAAATCATGGCATGGGAATTATTCATCGCATGGGAGGAAGATAAGATCTTTATTGCATATAGGAGGAGGATATATTATTTTGAGCTTGGATAAAGAGAGATTAGGATAGTCTTAGAGCTTGCTGAGAACAACGCGGATATCAACTAGCAGCCGTACATAGATGCACGCATAGAGGAATATCCCACATGTTACCTATTACCTACGCATTACCTCTATAGATTCCTAACCAGGACCTATAGATATAAGATTATAAACCTACACAAATAGTTGCAGATTATTCAGTTGCATATCATCCACTCGCCTACAGCTTATCTGCATTCATTAGTACGATCTCGCGGAAAATTGCATTTGTCTTATTTAAGGAAGACAGAGACAGGGACAGGGATGTAACGATGCACTCTCGATTTCAATGTGACAACGATCTCAAAATTAGCTGGTCACTTGTAGTGATTTGATGGAAGGAATGATGGTTCAAAATATTGTCTGTAT
>Ga0233342_1000217_pt1 | contig 17745 bp, 10 predicted proteins | sample GEONDECOMP273_FD_180706 | JGI IMG/M metagenome (GOLD analysis project Ga0233342, IMG submission 180706) | Leaf litter microbial communities from Shasta-Trinity National Forest, California, United States - GEON-DECOMP-273 | ecosystem: Environmental > Terrestrial > Plant litter > Unclassified...
TCAATAATGTGGCGATCTTTCGTAAGGCCGGCGACCTCCCATTTTGACTAGGCCTGTGATTCCCATTTTGACTTTTGATATGCAACTACTTATATAGAAAAAGCTGTTCATTCTTTATATATGTCATTACGCTTTTCATAATTGAGAAAATAGGAGATTGCATTTGAGCTCGACTAATTCTAAAGAGGGCGAGGTGCGTTAGCTCTCGCTCAACCAAAGAGAGAGCGAGGTAGGATTTCACATTGGTGGGAAGTGTGACTCCCGGCTATGCCCAGGGCCCCGAGGGTAACCGAAGAACACACATATAGTGCCTGGGATGCTGGTTTCACACGACTAACTTTGGTGATTTTCTTTTCCTTTCCCTCACGGCGGCTCCGCACCTCGTTTTTCAGTGACTTTTTCTTGATTTCTATTCATTCTTTATATATGTAATAACGCTATATTCGGTGTGAGTCGCTTCACGCTACGTAGCTCAGTAATTCGACTAACGCCCCTATTCGCTGTAGGAATAATATTGGAGCAGCGCGTTTGAACTAACTGAGTCCCGTTGAAGCCGTATCCGTGGTCAATTATTTATCTATGTAATAACACTAGATTCGTGATTTGATGCGATCCGAAAACGTGAAACTAATGCCGATCCGAAAGCGTGAAACGAATGCCCTTGCCCGATGCGGACAAGCACCGTAGGACCTTTCAAATGCTTGAAAATGAGAATCTTCCAGTCCTTCCCCTCCTTTGTCGGGAAAGAGCGTAGCACCTTTTTTATATATGTCATTATGCTAGTATCACTCACGCGATCACCAATTCGACGGGTTCTGTGTCTTCACCGAGAACCATTCTTTATATATGTAATAATGCAAGGATGCGCAAGCACGCTCGACTAAAGGGAGAGGCATTTTACCTAATTATTGACTCAAAAAAGGAGTACTTGAGCTAGCACTTTTAGTCACCTCCCCCCATTCATCTCCGTGTGTACCATTGATGGAGTCAAGCAACAGAATGTTAAGTATCTTAACTTGCCGAACGCTTGCTTTTCTTGCTAGGCATAGGATCACTTGATTCATGACTGCCCCCTTCGCAGGCCGAAGCCGAGGGAGGCCGCGGGTGCTGGTGTTGGTCTGCCCCCCACAACTGAGGTCGGGTACATTCTGGTTCTACTCGTGGTGCTGAAGGGTTGTATCGCTCTTGCTGGCTAGTTGGGAAGTTGGTAAATGAGGTGTGAGCTGAGGCACTTCGTAACATCTGCTTAGGCGTCACATCTTTATTCGTAACATCTGTATTCATCACATCTGCTTAGGTGTAAAGCATACGTACCTACTGTCCAGCGTTACCTCAACTAATTGATGCATATGCCCATAGGCCCTTACTCTCATTGATGTGATGCGTACCTACTGTAAGCTATGAAATAACTATTCAATTTATTGAGCGTAATTACACATATAATAATGCCACTCATAAACCTAGTGATGGATCAATGAAAAAGGTAAAGTGGTACCCTCCTGCCTCTTCTCGCTCTCCTTATCTCGCTTCTCCCCTCTTATCAGCTGATTTCCTCTCCCTTATGGTCGAGCGGCCTTACGGCACCTCTTCTTCCAATAAAAAGGGAGGTCCTGTCAAATGTCTTCTTTTTAGGTAGGTCGACCTGGCAAATAACTCATTTATCAAGGAGGGCAGAACACCTCTGGATATATCTCCTCTCACTAATGTTACTTGGATAGCAGACACCTTCCCAGCCACCCTCAGCCATAGATTCATCACATCTGAGACCACCTTACCAAACTGAAAAGCAAAGTGGTACTAGAAAGGGAAGGAGACAAAAGCAATAAGCAATCATTTTTGGTTGCAATCTTACATTACCCCCTTAGTGAAAGTGTGGATAAGTACTATAAGGACTAATAGACCTTCCGGTTCAGGACCTTCAGCATAAATACGTATTATTCTTTTCTTATCTTTCAGGGAGACCGAGCGTGCGTGTATGTGGTGGGATTAATTATATATGAGATTAAGTTACCTGCGATCTATGCAAAAAATTGAAGAGCTTATTTTCGTCACGTCAGACTATATTAATTATCTATGATTTAGTTGCCAGTTATATATCTTTAGGTGGGGTAACCCGCCTCATGAACAGCCTTATGGTGTGGTAACCCTCGCTGGTGGTGGGTGCCAATCAACCAATTAATATACCCTTTGGGCTAATGGATATCTACTATTTTCTTTTTCTTTAGTTGTGCATCCCATCAATATTCCCTTTGGGCTGATAGATATCTGATCTGTTCCCTTCCCTTAAAGCCTCTTTCTTCCTAAAAGGAAAGATGGGCATTCTTGTAAATTGGGGAATGCAAGTGCAAAACGCGGATCTATCTTATATGGTGATGGTAGTGCGTAAATTTATGTATAGTGACTGCCAACCCCCTTTCCTAACTAGGCTTATTGGAAAAACTCTTGGCGACCTCTTGGCACATTGGCAAACATTGGCTTAATTGCGGACAACATCGGCTGTGCTTCCCCCTTTAGGTAGGAGGAGCTGGTTATTTAAAACAATTATAAACCTCTATTCCACAAACTGCCCTCAATCTAAGACGCATCTAAGGCGCATCTAAGGCGCATTGGCTCCTCCCTCGAGTTGTTTCGAACTAAGAACTCGAAGGAAATAAATCGCGACCACAAAATGAGGTTTTTTGGATAAATAATGTATATAACGATATATATATATAGCGATGAGGCCAGAAGACCCCTTAGCAAGCAGCTTGGAGGCAAGAAGGCAGGCACCAACTCCACTTGGATGGGCTCTAATACGCTAAGCTAATCCACAAGGAGGGGCTTAATAACAGGGGCTAATGGCCACTCAATGGGAGGGTCCCAATGAGGTTAGAGGCATAGGTGACCAGGAATATTCCCACCAAAGTATGATTTCAAAGTCTGTTCCCAAGGAGGGTATATGTATGAGGGTTCCAAGGAGTAGTATGGAAGTTTATGTATTAGTAATAGAATTGTTAGTTTAAGTTGTTACCGGTAATCAGTGTTAAGCCGTGACCCTTTCTTTAATTGGTAACAAATAATGCCAGGTAGTATATAATTGAAAAGTGAACGGGACATAAATCTCTTCCACGTTTCGGTCCGCTGTCACGCCCAGTTCTGTAGCAGGCTTGGGTACTGGATCATCAAACTCGGACGAATATGATCCATCTGAAGGCAAGTCTGGTTTCAAAAATAATAATTCGGGGCATCTTGTGTGGGAGGCAAGGCAACGGAGCTTCAAAGTTCAATATCTGAATCAGTTGTTTTATTTTGGGCCTCTGTTTGCAATCAGGATTACAACACCATAATCCAACCACCATCAGTTGTCTCATTTCCATGGGATCTAATACTCCATTTACTCTGTTGTCCGCTGCATCCAGCAAGCGGTTTTTGCCATACAGATCCCACACCCATCCTACCAACGGCCAGTAACAACCTTCTTCAAGCAGCACGACTCCGTTCCCGTCTAAAGCTCGCCTTCCAGAGGCTATTTAAAGGTGCAACCACCCCAAAGCTGAACACATAAGTTTCCACGCTGGTTATTCCAGATATCACGCTCTCCGGTGCAAGGTACCCGCGAGTCCCGCCAGGCGAAGTGAAATGCGAAGTATGACCGTTCTCTATTACGCGAGCCAAACCAAAGTCGCCAAGCTTTGCCTGGAAATCTGAGTTCAACATGATTTGCTATAGTTTTATATCTCGATGCACCACTATGTTTTAAATTTAGTCGTGGAGATACATGAGAGCCGAAGCCAAATCACATGCGATTCTATATATATAACCTTCGATTCCATCGTAGGCGGATCCGCTTCTCTCGACGATCTTAAGAAATATTTGTCGAGACTTCCATTGGACATGAATTTATAAACGAGCAGAAGCTCGTTGGTTTTATCGTGACACCATCCTAATAGCGCGGAACCAAGCTGCGGTGCCTGAACTGATCAATAATTGTGACTTCTAAAAAATACTCTTTGCTTCCTTGTTTTGATCCCGCGGAGATTCGTTTCACAGCCACGATTTATCCACTATCCTTCAATAGACCCTTATACACACTTCCGAACCCTCTCTCTACCAGCGGTTATACCTAAAGTTATTGGTGGCAGCCCTCAGCTCCTTATATTTATACTCACGGGGACGCCTGCCCTCTACGTTTAGTTTTATATCACGACTAAGCATTCTGCTATTTTGCAAACTGTATGATCTGGTTTCATGTGACTTACAAAGCCTAATAACACGGAAAGCATCGCCTATTCATTTGTATAAACTATTGGCTATCATCAACTGGATCGCCACCTGGCATTGAAAACTGGCTATTGTAGACCTTCTGTTCCTTGGGTTGGGAATAGCCTTTGGACCCTCATACTTGGTTGGGAACCTAATACCTCATCCCTACATACACCTCGAGGACAATATTGATTTATCTAAATCCAATGGCTTCAGGTTCGGTCGGGGCAGGAACAAAAGAAGTAGCGGAGGGCACACGGATGTAGTTCCCTCAGTGTGAAAAGTGCACCAATGCCAATAGCCAAGTCTGCCCAGAGTAAGTGTAAGTTGCTTAATAGGTAGGTCTCCCGCTAGCCGGTCATCCAATACCCAGTGTGTATTCACATTGTAACCAAGAGAGGCCTTGCCACAAAATTGATAATATACATTGTATATATACGACCCGGAGGTTACTTTCCCCGAGGTACGAGGTAATGACCCGGAGGTGCTACTGCTGGTGCTACTATACTTGTTGGGAATGATCCTGGGAATAATTATGATGCTGGAAATGCTGATACTAAGGCTGCTCTTGGAATTGCTGTTACTGGTACTGCTCCGGGAACTGAGGAAGCTGGGAATGCTCTAACTACCGCGGAATCCTATTTATCCTGAAAATGCTGGTAATGCAGCTGGTTCTACTGCTGGTGCTTGTTGTGATGATGCTTTTGCTGCTGCTTATTTAAGTGCTAATGGGGGGTGCTGGGGATGATAATTCAACTGGTGCTAATGCTGCTGCTAATAATTATGCCAGTTAAACTTATGCTGCTAGGAAGAAAGAATTCTTATGCCGGTAATGGGGACTAGTTCAACAAGAATGGGGATAAGTATATATATATATATTTATCCTTATTGGGATGGGAGATAAAGAGTCCTATTTTAAGGTACTAAGATTGTGTATAAGCTTTTAACAGGACTAGTTTAATGGCTGGAAATAGTACTGAACTAATCTTTATTGGGAGATATATATTCCTCCTTTTGCTGCCAGGAATAATATGAACTGCTCGCTCTTGGAATTATGTTTATTTAAATGATCCTGGGTATGCCAGGAATGCAGCTGGTTCAACCAATGCTGGACTGGAAATAATACTACTAATGTGGGTGAAACTGGTTATGCTGTTCCTTCAACTAATGAAGCTGAGAATGCTTTTATGGCTGCTCCTGGGAATGATAAGCCAGTGAAAAATGAAACTTTTGTGCTTTGAAGAGCGAATATAATAGTTAGTTTTTTTAGCTAATTAACTGCCTAAGCTTATACTGGAACCTGCCAGATTCGATGGAAGGAATAACTCTCTCCGAAAAGCCATAATGAAAAAAGTGTGATAAAAAAGTTATTTATTAACTCTGGTGGATTTACCGCCAATCAGACCTGTAAAAACGAGGTTTTGTTTTAGGAAAGGGGCATTTTATAGGGTATTAAATTACACGATTGCACTAGAGAGAGAGCTTAACGGGAACAATTGTTACTACCTGTCTTCTCCCTCGTCTTTAATATTATATTGAAGAGATGGATGCACGATTGCAGGGACAGCGGAAACAGATACGAATACAGCTACGGCTACGAAAACACACATAAAGTATATAGACGTATATATTTTATATATATATATATATATATAAAGCAGCTATGTGATATTGGCTATGGCTTATAGTGTAAGCTAACTCACTATGTGCTCACAACGTAATAACGCCCACGACATCCCGGAATGACACTCCACTAACTACCGGCCTAACTCACCTAATTTTCCTGCCTATATATACCGATTGGTTCTCTATGACTTGGTCCTCTGTCTCTGTTACTGGTGCTCGTTCCTAAAATCAGGGGTCGTCGGATTGGGCAGTAGCAGTAAAAAGTAGGTAAAGGCAAGCGTCCCATAAAGCAAAAAGGCAAATGGAAGATAGGGTCCTCAAAGGTAAAAGATTCGGGAAAAAACAAGCTAAGTATTTACTCTTTATTTATCTATTCCCACCCAACCAGGGGGCGGGTAGACTAATAGCCAGGGGTGAAGGCATATTCTGTAGTATTACCGGCTCGTGGTATCCAAAGTGTCCTTCCTTACCTTCTGGTTGAGTTGTTTATGTAGGTTCGAGAGTATTTTGGCCTGTGGATATATGTAATGGGGCTTTATACGGAATCCTAAAGCGGACCTCATAGTAATTATATAGACTCCATAAGGCGTACAATAGAAAGCGAACATCCCTAATATGTACGACTTAAATACATACGTAATTCTACGGAAATAAAGAGTCGTGTTATATGGGTACTGGTATCTAGCGAACAAACAACGGCTAAGTGACTACGGCTGTCAAAGGTAAGGGGAGGAGGGCAAGGTCTCCATAGGTAATGTAAGGTAGGGAAGGGGTAGTAAGTTGTTTGGTCATTGGTATGATGGATGAGTTTGCAAAGGCTATTTCCACCCCAAAGCTGTAGGTCTGAGACAGAGGTGTTAAAGACTAGTCCCAAGGCAGTAGGTACCAAGAAATAAAATTTTTCATTATGTTTCCAGGTGATGCAGCTCATCATAGCAAAGGTAAGTAAAAGTGTCCAAGCCTTCATTAATATGGTGCTGTAGTTTGTAAATACAAGAAGGCAGCTACGGTTGATCCGACCTTTCCAATACCAAAATACAAAATGAAAGTAGACAAGGATAATAATCAGAATAATAGGGGTTGTAAAAGTGTTAACAAAAACTAATACAAATAGCTCTATGTAGTAGGAAAGCATGGAATGCTATAGGGCAGTTCCCACAATCCCAACACAATGGATTGTTCCTCTGTAACACCCGCTCAACTTCTATTAATTGCGTGGTACTGTCCAGTCTGTCTTTATTTTTATCCAGGTCCGAGGCGGGGTTAGCGGGTGGTTAAGTTAGTTAGTGAGTTAGTGAGCGGTGAGATGCATGCGTGAGGGTTCCCCAGGCCCAGGTCAGAGCTGGGGTACTACAGATTCACTTATTGTATTATCTATGTAATTATCCAACAGCTTAACAACTACTTATAGCGTGCTTACTTAATTTCCTCCTTGTAAAAAATACTATTTGGATTGTGAGCATCCTATTCGTTATTCTAGGCAGCAGTACCAAAAATCTTTCGTCCAGCCGTCTGGCTAACAAGCAATCATAGGCAAGCCAGGAGTGCTTATACTAGCCGCTGGGTTCAACCAGGCCCGCCGGGTTTTCTCCCGTCGAGTAGCAATAAAGATATCTATAAGCATTTTGTAAGTCCATTCCAGCAGGTAGTACTTTGTTGTTCCCGTAGCGTTAAGCTTTATTTAATTGTTGTCATTTAAGTTAGGTGGTACTGGTAGTATACTGGTTGAATTAGGGTACTTGTAAGTGACAAAAAAAGTTTCATTCTCCTCTCGGGTGGGTAACATGTCCTATATATCAGAAGATGTGGGCAATAAAAAACTGGGCATCACCCCCCCCCCTCCTTTCCTGAAAGGCACTAGCTTCCTAGCATTATGGCAAATATACTCAGGTGCACCGTGTAAGTAAGCATCACGCATTGGTTCCTGCAATAATAAAACAATAATAAAACTCGCAAAGATTGGCAGCACAGGTGTTAGTAAATGAGGTGTACAACCCTTCCTTAACAGGTTTTTTAGTAGCATTATAAATAAATTTGAGAGAACATTTTTCATCATAGAGGTTCGATTTCTAGCTCGAGTTAGCTTCAGTTATGTGTTTGTCCAACCGATCCAAGCAATGCCTGTCTATACTAGTACCTGATCCTGATTATAAATCAAAAAAACAAGGTAATCCTAGGTAAACAATCTGAAATGGTCTAGTTCATTAAGAATAAAAGAAATTAAGTGCTTCAATGAATTTCCCCTCGGCCCATAAAAAGTATCAACTAAGTGGACCTCAATCTAAATGCTTGTAAGTAATGCCCATGTCTTCTTTCTGCTCTATTAAAGTAGCCAGGGGCTAGTATCCCAGTTGAGTTAGTACCCATGTGTTCCAAGTGGGTAGGGTTGTTAATTTAAAGGGTAAAGGATATAAGGAAGGGGTTGTGGTTCCGTCGACTCATATATAAAGTTCATGAGGATCCTTATTATCAGCGGAATTAGCCGGGATCCGCGTCGTAGCAGAGTAGAGTGGGCAATGTAGGGTATTCAAACGGAAAACCAAGCGGAGTAGTCTAAAATTGGAGAATATCCAAGTAACCAAGCCAACTGAGTGGCCCAGTCCGAGTAGATTATCTTAGTATAGTGAAAAAAGTTGAAAGTATCCCATCCTATATCTATGACTGGAATTGAGTACCTGCATTTGCTCTTGGCTTTAGTAACAGCATCGTTACGTAGTAGGGTACTCGTAGGGTCAAGTACTGGTATCAACTGCAGTGACTCTTGGATTTACTATTGGCAGAATGACGCGTGGGTAATGCCGGGCTATCAGTTCAAATACGGACAAGAATACATAAATACCTGGTAATCATAGGTACTACTTTATTACAGGGTATAGTTTATTAAAGAGAAAATATACTTGCAGTTCCCGATAGGAATTACTTGGCCCTCCCCTGTCCGAGTATCCCGCGAGGCAATCCCATGAGCCGCTCCCTATATTTGATCCCAGGAGCCCAGTCAAGAGGTCAAGCCCAACCGACCAACCAATGAGCCAAGGCCAAAAGCCCAAGCCGGGCAGCCCGCGCAGTAGCCCAGCAATTGATCCATCCTGCCAATAGATCTATCTGTTACTTACAATGCACCTTTTTAGGTTCAACGACAGACACATAGTTCATTCATGCTAGTATGGTTGTGCCTGTAAGAGAGGAGGGTTATCTCAATAAATCTTTATTTATGGCCTACATATTCGGCCCAGGCAACAAGTCGCTTGGAACAGATTCTTTCAAAATATTTGCATTTTATTTGTTAATTTATTCAAACTTTTTTTATCTATTTATTGTATATAGATTTATAGTCTTTTCATATTAAGAATTTTACACGCTTTGGATACTCCACTTTGCTACTCAACTTGGATACTCACCAACTGTTGGGCTTATCACTGCCTAATTCACTCGGGGATGCTCGAATCCAAAGGTTATAGTGCAAAAATGAACGGGCGGCGGGCCTAATCTCACAGGGGGAGCTACTCAATGGTGGCTCAACGGCACTATTGGTACCGGCATTTTATGCTACTCAATTCTGCTACTTGACGAGACAAGAGATGAAATCAAGGAAAGTTATTAGTGGATCTTTGGAATGCTTAGCAGTACGGAACTATATCCATGTTCTTACAAGCACACCGAAAAACTGGAAACACACTGATAATAATGGCCGTCGATCCCAGGAAGATATGCCTGTCATAATCTCCATAGCCTTTTTATTTGCTTATAGCCAATAGTACCTTGCTGGGAGTACTCGTCCCATGCTGAAAAAAGTCGTGAATAAAAGTAGTAAGTAGTTAAGGAAAGATACTTTGTAATTGAAGTGTATGTAGTAGTAAAGAAGGGAAGACTTGCTGATTTTTAAGCGCTACCGCTCGTGATATGTAAACACGCGCCAACGATAACGATAACCGCGATTATCACACAGAATGGATGGAATAGCAACAATACCACAGGTACGCTTTATGGCTTCCACGAAACACATATTTAATTCCCAATATTCCCATGAACATAGCTTATTTATTATATATGTTATATGTATTACTTATTATTCTGTATAAATAACTATGTTCAAAGTACACGCGCCCGCAGCATCCCCGCATTATCAATTAACCTTTCAATTTTTCCCTTTCACTTGCCCTGCTTGATGTTACACAATGCGGCTTCTACCCGATGTCGGTACTCAATGCTGACAGTATTCAATGTACTATGCTGTTGATGCTTGTACTCCATACATTGGGAAGATTAATTGCTGGTCAAGTGTATGGAGACAACTTCAAGGCTAGCACTCGGCTTTCACTACCAAAAATCCAATCAATGCCAATCCCGTAAGACGTATCCTCCACGCACGCCACCCGTAAGCGAGAGAGATAAAGGCTGGCTGATGAGGCCAAGAAAACGCCCAGAACGAACGACAATCAAGGTAGACGATGCACCCAAAGTAAGCCAGTAGAAGTAAGTTCATCGTCCCACTTGCCAAATGGTCAGAGCCAAGGTATGAGTTCCCACCCCCCCCAGAGATAGGCCTCTGTAGAATAGATAGATGGATGGGGTTAGGGTTAGGTATAACCCGCGTTCAACGGTCGGCCAGCGCGCAAATATGACCGTTGAATGAGCCCCGATGAAGGTTGAAAGTGAGGCATAAAAGAAGCGCGCTCAATTTGCCTTATGGGAGGCTTTTTTAGAACCTGCCTAGTGATATCTCTTTTATTGGCTGGAATCCTCTTTAGACACCACCTAGCCTGCTGCTGGATCTTGAAGGAACTGGATAATAATTTGTATATAAAGAGATATAATCATATTATATATAATTCCGCTTGATGTCCCACGTGGATGGGGGGCTTAAAGAACCTAAGTATATAGGCCATTTTAAGGTCGGAAGTAGTAGTTATTTCTATTCCCTTGGTGATATAGATACCCGTGCCCAGCCCAATTAGTAAATTAGGGATAACCAGTGGTAAAATTGAGAGGGAAAAGATCAATGTTACCAGTCAACTAATTTGAAATAGGAACCACTGTGCTACGGGCTCGCTGTGTAACGATGGGGTAACTTTATCTCGGGGAGGTTCCTTCTCTTTATCATCTGGTGGAAACATGGGAAACATCATCATTATTATTATTATTATCATTCGTTGGGTTGATGGGATAATTATACACCCCGTATGGTGTGAGGGAGGGGCACTTAATATATCATACTGCTGATCGATCGAATGATACTTGTACGTATCGATCTTACCGTAGCGTTATTGCTTACCGCCTTAGATCTTATATCTTTACCTCCTCTCCCTTTCAACTTGGATAAACAGCTAACCAATATGACCTAGGAATCTTTGTCTAAAACCCACAGGATTCACACAAAGATTTTCTTTTTTTGAGTTATATGGGTGGTACCTATTTCCATAAATACCTTTATTATTCCCGACTGTTTATATAGAAAGTGTCCAGGAAGCATATCTTTAAGAGCTACGCGTAAGTGCCTGAAAAGCAAGCCAGCGAGCAGAGCTACGCGTGATAAAGCTACGAGGGCTAGGCAAGCAAGCAGAGCATACCGACTTCTGCTTCCTAAGTGAGTGCCTGGTATATTATCTTATAGATCTTCCCTCCCTTCGCTACGGGCCAGTCGCTTGGGGGCGAAAGATAACTTGTCCTTCCAACTTGTCCTGATTAACTAAAATTGGCCTTTTCAGGCAAGCAATAAAAGAATATAATCCGGCGATAACCTCAATCAAAAGAAAGGGCTCAGTTGGCTTGCTTGCTTTCAGTCAGGTAGGTACGCTCACCCTTAATATAGCGAATTCTACCCTTCCAGCTCTGCTTTCATGCTTGTAAGATAACCAGCTCTTCTATTCTCTTATCTGGGGAGGGATCTTACCTTCTTTAGCTATCAGGTTGGAATCCCAATAAACTCCCGGTTAAAGGGTCACCTGTTAATCGATACGCCGCTCATGGTTCATTGGTCACTAAGAAATACCTTTTGGTGTCAGACCGAAAGATAGAACGCTTCTGGTTGGATCATTAGAACGAACAAGATAAACAGTGAATGGCTTCGTGTAGTTAATGACACGACGAGGCGGGCTAAGTTAAGTAAAGGCATAAGTCAGTTAATTGCGAGTGTATGCAGTGTACGGCTTCTTGGTTACTCAGCTTGGATCCCCGGCTTGCTTCCTCGGTTGGGATGTAAACAGTCGTTGCCTAGAAGCTCTTGGCGGTGCTAGAACTATAGTTGATGCTGCTAATGATGCTACTCGATCAGTCGATGCCAGTAGAAGACATCTTCTTATCTATTTTGGAACTGATAAGTAGGGTGAAAATTGTCAAAAACCCAGTGTCCTAATAGTTTGGCCAAGCTGATCACCATAAGGTCATTACCAGAGGGTAAAAGCCATACAGGTCAGGGAGGGCAGGTAAGATCATAGAGTTACAGCATAAGGTGGTAACCTCGCATATCTACGACCCATAGGACCCTTTTTTACAAGACACGAGGAAATGTATTGAACTACCATTTCAAAGAGTTTAGCTCCTTAGCACCCGGGGATCCAAATACTGCTCTATAGAAAGTTCAGTCGTGCCTTTGTACTCTTGGTATGGCTCGCTTTCTTTCTGCTGGTGCCGCTTCCTCTTAATTCTTTTTAGTGTGCAAAGAAAGACTTGTTGTATATCACACTTGCATAAAGACGTGCCCCTTTTGATAATAAAGATAATCTCTCCCAGCCGGGCAGGATTATGTTGTGGAACCAAATTGATAAAAATATGCATTTACTAGTTTTAATTGCCATAGATGTAATAAATTTATATATATATATAGGGAAAACAAGAAGCTGTAAAAAAATGTCACACAGATATGACGCATATAACAAGTAGGAATGTCAGTAATATCAGTTCTGGGTTGTCTAATTATTCTAGTTCGCCTCCAGGTAAAGCAAGAGGAAAGTCTAGTTGAGCGCTTTCGGGATTGTTATTTTATAAACAAATATGGCCACCACATTATGAATAGTACAGAAATGACTGGTAGGGCGTTCAATACCCAGAGCATGAGGCAAACTGACTTACTTACGCATTCATACATAAGTAGTACCTAATACTTTCCTTAATAATGAACCGTACGTGAACCACTCCCACATCATATGGCTCCGTTCTAATAATCAAAACTTATCTCTATATAACCAAAACAAAATCACTACTTGGTTGGATTGAATTCCCTCCGCTGTCCCACGGAAGGGTTGGTTTCCCAGTCCCGTCTGTCCCAGCATGCATAGCTTATATGAGTAGGGGCCAGTTCATAAGGCATTCTAGTCAGGAAGGAGTATACTTCAGATTGGGTAAAAGGAGTATACTTCAGATTGGGTAAAAAGCCTAAAAACCTATACTCCCTTCGTCCGACATCTGCTATGGAATCAAACTGGGGGGCTTCAACAAAGCTTGTCGTGTTTTTAATAACATGAATTTTATATCCACGCCACGGGGTACGTATAGTCTCGCTGAACCTGGTCTCCTATAAATACAGTCGTGCTGTGACTTCGTTCCTGAAACCTTTCAATCTTTCCACCCAAATTAAGGAGGAAGTATGTTCTCCACTCCCAAATGGTTCCTTCAAAGTGATTTATCCAGATAAATGTATTTACCCCGGTACGGTACAACTATCTTCCTTTTGTGGGCTGCAGCGTATATAAAATATGGCTGGTCTTTCCTCTCCGACAATTTGCCTTTTGGCTATAATGAAACAACAGTCAGGATACGGGGATGTATAACCTTATAACTTTCGAAAGGTTGGGAGTTCTAAGAAATATATAATAAAAAAAGGCTTGTATTGTATAGAAGATTCCCATATAAAATTTGCACCTGTTTGAGTCGGGGTTGGGCGAGAGAAGAGGTTGTTGGGTTCAGCAGGTAACTTAGATACTTAGGCGGGTGAGGAGCGGTAAAGGGCAGATGTTTGTCTGAATTAAACCATCTATGTGGCAAGGGTATTAGGTAACGTGGGACCTACCTACCAGGCACGGAGTGGTGGAGTTTATGGGTAAAAAAATGTAGCCATAAATCAGGTTAGGAAGAAAATAAAAGTACTTCTCCATAACATATGAAACAAAAGGAACAAAGTGAAAGTGGTTGTATATTTTATTTCTCGGACGAGAGAATAATAGGAACCTTGTATAAGGCCAATAAATGAAAAATTAAGTGAGTCACCTTAAAAAATGAGAGTTATAAACCCTAGTGATTATTCATACTCCGAACCTCCCCCACACCTGAGTTTGCCCTATACAAACATAATTTGATAAGCTTTTTCGGAATCCACCGGAACCCCATTCATTCACAAATAGCCTTTTGGAGTTTTATTATCCTGGATACAAAAATATGTTTTCACTCTGTTTATTTGATTCTTCCGAGCTATCCATAAGCCATTGCTGGATGGATGCCCTTACCCAACCTATTCATTCAGTTAGGAATAAGGGGTACAGCACGAACTCTTCTATTTTGACTTTCACCCTCAGACCGCCTTATTAATTCTTACTGCTACCATGTTCCCGCTGAAGGAGCTCATACAATACCGATTCATAATTTAGAACGAACTGCTTAGACCTCTATATTAACCTGCTCTTCCGTTTATGTGCTACCTTATACTAGTTACCCACCTAGATATACTGCTGCCTGCTTTACTTAGACTTACTGCATCATAGGACGGAATGGGATAAACAGATAAAGCTAGACGGACTTCAGACCACCTAGGATATGCCTTTGATAACACTTGCTAAATGAATGAATTTTTTTGTTGGTACCGCACTATGACTATTTACCTTTTGAAACTATAGCTCTACCAACCGGAATACCTAGCTATACCTTAGCTGACCATTTCAATTTTATCCCTTACTTAGGAGAACAGACCAAGATGCACTATTGGGGCCACAACCCCAGTTAAACACTACATGGCCCCCCTGGCTTGACGAATAAATAACCCAAGAGCTGGTCGAAATCAACCCAGGCTTTAAATAAACCGCCCGACGAAGGAAGGAAGCTTGGTGCGAGAGGTTTAAACCATCGATAAAAACCCCGGCCGGCTGCTGGTTTAATAAATGAGGAGCGAAGCGGGGATCTTTTGGATAAGTTTAGGAAGAGACGTGTGCATTAATTGAAGGATAAGTTTCGTCAAATAAAAGAAGGTGTTCAGCGCTTTCCTGAGGTAATAAGGTAAAGCACTTTCCTTGGGGCAACGTCTGAAAGTATCGCCCTTCATAGGGCGAGGATGGCCTTTAACTAGTGAATTTCCCAGTCAGTCGTTTGCTAAGTTAAACGGTCAATTAAGCATTATCGCAACGATGCGCAAGCAGGCTCGACTGATAAGGATCGATCGGCCCCCCCACCCAAGATAAAGGAAAGCTTCTATCCTGCTCCACCCGCCGACTTTACCCTGTTCCCCCTTGATATCTCCCGAAAGGTTCATGCCCTCACTGAATGAAGTCTTAAAGTGTCCAAAGGATATCCCTTGTTGGGTTCATATATTACATATGTAATAGCGAACTATCATCTTTTTGAAAGTGCTTTCATACTCAAGCAATTTTTATTCTCGACTTATCAAGGAAATAGGTCAGGTATTTGGAACTTGTTAACGCGTTGAAAGGGAGGGCAAGTCTCCTTACATCCATAACAGATAAGTTGACTCCAGTTTTATGCTTGCAAATATCGGCACAAAATAAATGCTGTATTGATCGTAAAGCATTTATTCTCTCTCGTTACCTCGAGTCGAGTGCTCTAGTTCTCGCGTTTGGACTTTCCAAAAGAAGAGCTCTAGAAAGCATTTTATGTAGTACACTTTACATATTGGTCAGTCACGTTCAGGACGTCAATAAGCTTTATAAGTAGGGAAAGAATATGGTTTTGGATTCACGTAATGGGATCCTTTTCGTTCGGCGTTCCTATTATAGTATAACCAAGCCTAAAGATTGAAGCCGACGGTGCAGAAACGGAGATAACCTTCTTCTCGTCTCTATCCCCTTGCCCCGCGATCGATGGTGGCTTTGGGAGACACTTTCTATTATTTATTAAGCGTGAAAATTGGGTCTATCGCCGGGGCCAGAGCATTTTCTTTGGAGCAAATTGATTCAATCTATCTACCAGGAGTAATGGTAATGGCGTAATAAGAATAGAAAGCATAGGTTCCAAAGAAAGAATAATTTGAATAAGTCTCTTTTCCACCAAGGGGGGGGGTAAGTTCATTAAGAACTATGCCTTTTAGATTGTTTATCTCTGGATAGCCATAATGTACGTCCTTTAACTCCGAGGATGTCGTCTAAGCCCGGTAGTGAGTGACACTCGGAGAAGTCATTAAGTTAAAGCATTAGATAGACACTTCCGCATATCTTCCTCGATCTACACACATGTCTATGTCACATCGCATAATAAGTAAAACTTTCCTTGCCCTCAGAAGCGCAAGACCTCCGGACCTTTATTTGGACAGAAATCTAAACCTTTGTAATGATCATAAGATAGGAAGGAAGCATAATAGGTGGTGGTTCCGTAGTGTAAGTCATGTCACCAGGGCTGATATCTAGACGATATGAGACCAATGAATGCCAAGAGGTACAATGGCTCCCACTCGGGGCAAGTCCGTTCAATGGGGTTTACTCCACCACAGGGATGGTAGCTGTGCCTGTTCAATCCATACATAATATGGGTCCAATTTGTTAATATATGATCAATATCGCATATAGACGTGTCATTGCCGCCATATCTACATTTTTGCATACTCTACGTGTCTACGTTCTAACAACATATGCATATCTACCTTTTAACATACTTTAATAATCTTGTTTAAATGACCCTACTGGCTTCATGGATACGTTCTATACTCGCACGGAAAAGTGAAATAACGTGCATAGCAGTCTGTCACAGATAACCAGATTTTACATATGAAGCTATGGAGAAGTGGTCATTGGCGTGAACCAGATCTACTACAAAAATAAAATTCAATAGAAAGGTTGTCATGCCATAGGTACTACTAGCCTTACAGACACTTTATTTGCCTTAAGCCCCATAAGAAGGGTTCAAGCCAAGTGTGAAAGTCTCCATTATTGAAAAAAGAAAGATCCTCCTACCCCCTTCCCCCCTCGAATTCTATTTAGCTGGATTCATACTTGACCATGTCACCCTTTATGTACTGAATTTACCATCCTCCAGATGAGTTAAGTCCACATCACTGGATACCCAAGAGAGTAAGGTCCCCCTCGGTAGGGGCTATGTGCTACAAAAGATTAGGTGCAGCGAACACGGAGGTGCTACAAATGAGGAGAGAAGAACCGCATCAATGGCCGATAATGTCCCCAGCATAAAAGTTGAAAAAAGCTGTTTCCATACGTGACAATATGTTAGCCAAGTTACCAATAGACGATAGATATGTACCCGCTCAATCCAGAAACGAGAGAAGGTAGGTACCCCTCGTCGTTACCACCCGAAGACATTTATAAATGTTGTTTACTTACGAGCATATTGATTGAGTTTAACATATTTATTAATAACTTAGTTTGGCGCAGGCAACACATTGGGCTGGACCATCATATTGAAAATAAGCTTATTTCGGCCGTTAGCTCTTATCCCCTCTCGAGAACCATCGCAGTTCAGTCTCTCGGCCTTCTGTTCAAAGGCTCCTGGGCTTGGGCACACGTCTATCACTCACTTGGCATCTGTTGTTGCATGTGGTGTTTGTGATGATGACTCATTCCTTGAAAAACAATAGTTCTGACGAGTTAAATAGTTTTATTAGTTCATCCGCTTCTGTTCTTACGCTTCCGTCGATTTGAATCCGTCTATTTTCATCACTTTCGTTCTGATTTCATAAATCGTATTCCTTCCCGTTGTACCTTATTTGTT